>WSSedL1CaDRAFT_10002219_pt1 | contig 10087 bp, 6 predicted proteins | sample WetSurSL1Cattail_FD_9464 | JGI IMG/M metagenome (IMG submission 9464)
ATTTTATTAGTAGACGACGAGCCGATGATAAGGTACTTGTGTAAATTTATTCTTAATCAGATGAAGGTTGACGTAGTTGAAACCAGTTCCGGTTCGGAAGCTCTGTTGGAAATTCAAACAAACGGACCTTTTGACGCGATATTCATTGATTACCGGATGCCCGGTATAGATGGAATACAAACCATTAAGGAAATAAGAAAACTTTATCCAACGGCTAAAATTGTTTTTATGAGCGCCGCTGTTGAAACAAATGGCGAAGCGCAAAAAGCTGGAGCCGACGAATTCCTTTCTAAACCGATAATTAAAACGGCTCTTATTGAATTAACTAATAAACTAATAAACTAAATTTTCACAAATAACGAGTAACTGATATGGAAAAAACTAAATTCGTTGAGGGAGAAAAAATATACCTGCGACCTTTCCAGAGCGAAGATAGCGCATTGGTATATTTTGGTAAAAATGACGAGCAGATAAGAGAAACTCTTTTCCTCTTTGCGCCTCAGACATTGGAGCAGGTTCAGGATGAGATGAAACAATGGTCTACTAACAGCTCTTTTGCTTTGTTTACAATATGCAGAAAAGAAGACGATGTAGCAGTCGGGCAAACCGCTCTTGTAAGAATTGATTTTGTAAGCCGCGCCGCTACTTTTTATCTGGCAATTTATTCTCCGGAATTCTGGTCCAAAGGATATGGGGGAGAAGCTGCAAAAATGATGTTAGATTACGCGTTTGACATTTTAAATCTTAACAGAGTTCTGCTTCACGTATGCGCGGAAAATAAAAACGCAGTAGCCGCATATAAAAAAGCAGGCTATGTTATGGAAGGCACATTACGCGAAGCAATGTACCATCACAACAGGTATGTAGATTTTTACGTAATGAGCGTTTTAAGAGAAGAATATTACGCTAAAAAATAAAAAGGCTCTACAAGCTGTTTTTTTTCTCTTCTAATTCGTCCCAGCGGTCATACAGAGCCTGAACGTTTAATTTAGCCTGTTCAAGTTCTTTATTCAGATCAATTATCTTATCGCCGTATTTTTCATAAAAGTCCGGAGTAGAAAAAATCGTTTGAATTCTTTCTACTTCGGATTCGGCTTCCATAATTTTTTCTTCAATCTGTTCAAGCTCTTTTGCCTCGGCCCATTTAAGTTTTTTAGGAGCCGTTTTTACGCGCGTATCTTTTTTTTCGACCTTATTTTTAGAAGCTGGTTCGTCTACTACGCGGGCTTTCTTTTTTTCAAGATAATAATCATAGTCCCCTTCGCTAAAATAAACTTTGCCATTTCCTTCAAAAGCGAGTATCCCTGTACAAACTCGGTTAAGGAAGTATCTATCATGGCTTACTACAATAACGCATCCCTCAAACCGCGCAAGAGCCTCCTCAAGTATCCTGAGCGTAGGCAGATCCAAATCGTTTGTAGGCTCATCCAGCAACAGGAAATTGCCCCCCTGCTTTAATATTTTTGCAAGCATCAGCCTGCTTTTTTCGCCGCCTGATAATCTTTCAATTTTTGAATTTATTCTATCGTCTGTAAAAAGGAATTTTTTTAAGTATTTCCAGATTGTAATTTTTTCGCTTCCGAACATTACAAAATCTTTCCCTTCGCCTATCTCCTGGAAAACCGTATTATTTTCGTTTAGAATAAGCCGCGCCTGATCTACATAATTAAAAATAATGCTTTCGCCAATTTCTACTTTCCCAACTAAAGGCTCAAGTTCTCCAAGAATTAGTTTAAGAAGCGTCGTCTTTCCCAATCCGTTTCTTCCAACAATTCCCAATCTTCGTTTTGGCTCAAACGTTAAATCCAATTGTTCAAATAGTAATTTGCCGCCAATCTGGCCGCTTACGTTTTTCAGGTTAAGAACTTTCGTTCCCATTTTGGGCGGTTCTGGAATAATAAGGTCGACGTCTAATTCTTTTTCAAAGCCTCGCTGTTCAGCTACTTTGAAATATGTATCTAATCTGCTCTTAGATTTTGTTCTTCTTGCTCTTGGGCCTCTTCGCACCCACTCAAGTTCGCTGCGGAGGAAACTTGCCCTTTTTTGCTCTTCTACTTCCTGAACTGATTCGCGCTCGGCTTTATTAATAAGATAATCTGTATAGTTGCCTGAGTGAGAGTAAAAAACGCCTGAAGCAAGTTCTACAATGCGGTTTGCAATTCTATCTAAAAAATATCTATCATGCGTTACAAATAAACATGCGCCGGAAAAATTAGCAAGAAAGTCTTCCGTCCATTCAATAGATTCAGTATCAAGATGGTTTGTAGGCTCATCCAATATCAGCAGATCCGGTTTGGAAATAATGGCTCTGCACAGAGCTACTCTTCGTTTTTCTCCGCCTGATAAAGTATATATTTCCCGGTCTCCTTCAGGAGCATTAAGAGATTGCATTGCAATTTTAATGCGGTTATCAAGCGTCCAGCCGTCTAGATGCAAAATTCTTTCTTCAAGAACTTGCCGCTGTTCAGAGTCGTAAGGCAGGTTTTCATATTCCCGTATTACTTTAATTACGTTTTGAGCTCCGTCAAGAATATTTTCATATACGGTTTTAGAATTATCGAGAATAAATTCCTGCGAAAGATAACCAAGCACAAGACCATTGCGCGTGACTACTTCGCCCGAATTTGGCTCTAATAATCCGGAAATTATTTTAAGGAATGTTGATTTGCCTGTTCCGTTTCTGCCCACAAGGCCTATACAATCGCCGTCATGGATTGATAAAGAAGCGTTATCTAATACTACCTGCTCGCCAAAACTAACGCATAAGTTTTTTGCCGTTAAAAGCACTTCGCTAATGTTTACTGACATGTTTTTTGTTTTATCATAAATTTATTGAACAACAAAAATAACAAATGTTTAGCAATTTTTATTAAATAAATTGCCGCTCAACGCGTTAATTATTATTTTAAATTTTCAATAATTAAAAACAAGAGCGGCGTTTATGCACAGGAAAAACCAAATATTTAAGATCGTACTATTTATTCTTGTAATAACGGCTTATAATGTATTTTGTCAGGAATCGGAGAAAGATAAAATGAAGAACGAATTAACAAACTTTATTAAAAACTTTGAAGCGGAAATTATTCCCGCTTTTAGAAACGCAAACCTTGCGGACTTTAACGCCTCAATTTCTGGCAAAAGCGAAGACTACCAAAAGGCCGCCAGTTTAGAAGTTAAATTGACAAAAATTTATTCTAATAAAGAATACTTTGCCAAATTAAAAAAGATAAAAGACTCCGGACTAATTACCGAAGAACCTCTAAAAAGAGAGCTTGACGTTCTTTACAATTCTTTTTTGGGAGCTCAAACTGATGAAAAAGAGCTTGAAGAAATAATTAAACTCCAAAGCGAAATTGAAAATAAATTTTCCACTTTCCGCGCAGAAGTAAACGGCAAAAAATTAACCGACAACGAAATAGAAGATATTTTAAAAAGTTCTACTGATACTAAAGAATTAAAAAACTCGTGGCTTGCCAGTAAAAAGATTGCAAATGTAGTTTCTAAGGACGTAATAAAACTTATAAAAATGCGGAATAAGGCCGCTAAAGAATTGGGTTTTAACAATTTTCATGAAATGAGTCTTAAACTAAGCGAACAGGATCCAAAGCAAATTGAAACCCTGTTTGACGAACTTGATAATCTGACGCGCAATACGTTCATAGCCGTAAAAAAAGATATGGACGCTTTTCTTGCCGCAAGATATAAAATTCCCGCCGGCGATCTTATGCCATGGCATTATCAGAACAGATTTTTTCAAGAAGCTCCCAAAATTTACAATATAGACTTAGACGATTATTACAAAGATAAAGACCTGGTTGAGTTAACAAAAAAATACTATTCAGGCATAGGGCTGCCGATAAACGATTTGGTATCGCGCAGCGATCTGTTTGAAAAGGAAGGCAAATATCAACACGCTTATAGTTCTGATATAGATAAATTTGGCGATATAAGAGTAGTGTGCAACGTTAAACCAAATAGCAGTTGGATGGGTACATTATTACATGAATTTGGACATTCAGCTTATGATAAGAATATTGATTCAACGCTTCCCTGGTCTCTTAGAGATCCGGCGCACACTTTTACTACCGAGGCCATTGCTATGTTATTTGGAAGATTTTCATCCAATGCTCAATGGATGAAAGATATGCTCGGCATTTCCAAAGAAGAACAAATAAAAATAAAAGACGAATCATTTAAATCGTTACGGCTTGAACAATTGGTTTTTAGCCGCTGGGTTCAGGTAGTTTACCGTTTTGAAAAAAGCATGTACGATAACCCGGATCAGGATTTAAATAAATTATGGTGGGATCTTGTTGAAAAATATCAGATGATCAAACGTCCCGAAAACAGAAACGAACCTGACTGGGCTTCAAAGATTCATATATCAAGCTATCCATGTTACTATCATAATTACATGCTTGGCGAGCTGTTGGCTTCGCAGTTATACTACCATATATCCGAAAAAATTCTAAAAAATACTAACGGCGAACTCCAGAGTTTTGCCGGAAGAACAGAAGTGGGCGCTTATCTTAGGAAAAATGTTTTTGCCCCCGGAGCCAGATACTTCTGGAACGACATGATTGAAAAAGCTACTGGCGAAAAATTAACGCCTAAGTATTACGCAAGACAGTTTGTGGATGAGAAATAAAATTTAGCGGATAGCGATATAAAAAAGTCTCTTATAAAATATAAGAGACTTTTTTTTAATAACTCTGGAACTATCGAACGATGGGTTTATTACTTCAGTTTTTCTTCGCCTTCTTTTATCCAGCCGGTAATTCGTTCGATTGATTTTTCAATATCTACAATTTTCACTTCAAGCTCCGAAACCCAGCCCGTAGCGCGAACAATCCATTCTTCATTGGTCGAATTAGCTATTTGTTCTTTAAGCTCATCTACATGCTTTTTGCAGCTTTCATAAGCCTGATTGGCTTTATCAAGCCTTTCATGGTTTTTCTCAATATTTACTTTTACGCTGCTTAAATATTCTTCTCTGCGTCTAAGTTTTTCTTTTTTAACTTCCGCCCACCATTTATCATGGAGTTCTCTCACTTTTTGAATTTCGTTAAAGCACTCCTGTTTATGTTCAGTAAGCATATTTAGTTTGTTATCGCCAAGCTTTTTTCCGGCGTCATTAAGCGCTTTACCAAGCCCCTTTAATTTCTCTTCGTTAGAAGGGTTCGGTTCAATTTCCTCGCTGGGAATTGCATTTTTAATAAGCTCAAGAATTTCAGCTTTAAGAGTCTCCGATGTGGTTTTCTTTTGCTCTCTTTCATCCTTTGAAAGCTTAGAAGCGGCGTCATGCAATGTTTTAAATTTTTTCCATGCTTCGTCATGCTGGCTTCTGACTGGGTATTTTACTTCTTTAAATCCTTGTAAAATTTCCGAAGCCTTACCCCATACTTCTTTCCAGTTTAGCTTGCCTGCATTCATTTCCCCGCTTGCGTCTTCGGTTTTTAAGAGAAATTCAAATTCTCTAATTAAGCTATCGAGTATTAACCATTCCATATGCGATTTTAGATTTTACTTTAAAAATTTTAATCGTTTAATATAAGTATTTTTTCAAAAAAAACCTTTATTTTTTTCGATTTTTGCCGCGATTAAGATAAAAAGATTTGACATTTTCATTTTTAAACATTAGCGGCATATCAATACACTATAAAAACAATTTTTTGAAAAATTATTCCAAGACTTACAAATAGAAACAAAAAAAAGACCGCTTGATTTTTAACGTCAGGCGGTCTTTACTCAATAATTAATTACTCTTTTATTTAAGCAATAACATTTTTTTTACGCTCTTATTGCTGTTTACTTTCAGCTCGTAAAAATATACGCCGCTTGTAAAGCTCGAAGCGTTCCATACAACTTTATGGTTGCCTGCGCTTAGGTTATTCTTTATAAGCGAATCCATTTCTCTGCCTAAAACATCATATATTTTTAGTTCTACAAATCCGCTTTCTGTAGTTGTGAACTCTATTGTCGTAGACGGATTGAATGGATTTGGATAGTTCTGCGCTAAATTAAAGTTTAGTGGGAGAACCGTTTCATTTTCTACGCCTGTTGTTCCAGTAGGATAACTTACGCGTAAATTATCTAAATATATTGTCCCGGTATATACCTGGCCAGATACATGGGCGCTTCCTAATTTTATTTTTATTTGTTTTATACGGGCTGGATAATCAAATACAGTTCCCGGACTTAACGCTGCAAATTTTGAGAATGCCGATTTTAAAGGCTCAAATGTTGTAGTCTGTTCCAAATATTTATTTGTAGCAATATTAAATAGCTCGCTGTTTTCATCGCTTACAAGAAAATAGATAACATGTTTTTGTCCGTCAGATTGTCCGTCTATTTTAATTGTATCTGGTATTCCGTAAACAGGAATATCTGTATTTAGATATACCCAGTTCAAGCTATTTGAATTGTAAGTGAATTTATAATCAATTTTAAGCGAACCTTTGCCTTGGTCTAAAACCTGATTAGAAACGCTTAACTTTGTATAAGTTGTATCGATATTATCGCCAGATAACGTCCAGGAAGTTATACTTTCCAAGCTATCCAACAATACCAAACCGCTCCCTTTCTGAACCGTAATGGCAACTGTATCGGCGACATTATTATAAGCGGCAATAACCTTTGTTGAGCCGTTTACTTTTCCAGTAAATATGCCCATTGTGTCAATAGACCCAATAGTAGGATCGGTTACCTTCCATGTATATTCATTTAAAGTAGGATAATATTGAATACCATCAAAATCATAAGCTTGTATTCTATATTGAAATGGTTTTACTGCATCTGCAACGCAATTTCTTGGAGCAAGGACAACTTTACTTATCACTTTTACAATAATCTTACAGGAGTCTTTTAAGCCATTATAAGAAGCATAAATATAACCCGTATCTGCTTTAGTCCCAGCTGTAAATAACCCAGAGGAGGTTATAGAACCTACCTTAGGATCGATTGTAAATTTAACCTGAGAAATATTTACATTTTGCGGATTAAAATATTCGTCCAAAGCAGAGATTGCAAATTGTTGAGAATTTCCTCTATAAATTTTAAGCGCGCTGGGGCTTAATTTTATACTTTTTAGAACTCCGGAATCAGGAGCGTTTGATACTATTAATAATGAATTTGCAACTGCTCTTTCGCTACCGTCGGAAGTAAAATTAACAATAGAATCTCTTACAACCATAGTTGTAGATCCTCCGCCATCAAAATTGATACCGTTATAAACGCCAATAGCAACCATAAAATCAGCTAACTGAGGAAGAGTCATGCCTACGCTTTTATCTTCACGGCCGTCAACTGCAACAAGATATAATTTTGTGCTATCTTTAGAAAAACCCGCGGCTGTTCTTGGTTCGCCTAAATAAGTATGATCAGGTCCGCCTTCGTCAATATCTCCCTGAGCCGCATAATTTTTGCCCTGATAAACTATTTTTGGAAAACCGCCAACCATTTCTTTGATCTTTGGCAGACCAGGCATTAAACTATTTACAATTTTTATTGTATCGCCAACTTTTATATTATTATTAACAAACGTTTGCGAAGCTCCATGAGCAGAAAGAACTACCTGACTGCCAGAATAAGCCATATTGCCGACATTCGCTGTTTTTTCAAGAACTACGCAACGGATTGTATCGTTTACCGCCCATGCGTCAATTGGATTTAGCTTTAGCTCTGTGCCATACTGATTTGTCTGCGTTGAAGAACCAAAATATTTATTATATAGTATCGCCTGATCAGTCCCACGGGTATAGTTAACTGCAGTTAAAGGATTTACCAGGTTTTTTGCAATAATACTTCCGGTGTAAGCAACCCGGGCTAACATTGGTTTGTTGTTAGCATCAAAACCAATTGTCGAAAGTCCATCCGGATTAGTTACCATCTCGCCATTCTTTACCTGAACGTTTATTGGCGTTCCGCTATCCATGTCAAAGAAATCGGCATTTACGGCTCCAAGAACTCTATGCCCGGCATAACTATTGCGTTTAGCCATTGAAGTAGTTGTCTCTCTGCCAACCATATTATCATTCCCCTTTACGCTCTCAATTTTATTATATCCATTTTTAAGTTCAGCTTCAAGAACATATAAAGTCCATGGACCGGCAGGCGCATAATATTTAGTGTAAGTTAATCCTACGCCGATATTCATAGATAGTACTGTATCATAAGACATTTGAGCATATGAACACCGAACAAAAAGAAAAAGGCAACAAAAAAGAATTAATTTTTTCATTTAAGCTCCGTTAAAATTAATATAGATATTTATCCGAATTGCTTTTAGATAGATGGTTTGTAATACTAGTCGTATAGAAATATATTATTGCATTAATTAAATTGTAAAATGCTATAATTGCAGTTTTTATATTGTTATCTTTTATTTATTAATTTAGCCAATGCTTAAGATTAAAACATTAGTTGCTAATGTTTTTGTGCTCCAACAAAGTTATTAGAATTAAATAACTTAGGCTCGTTTATAATCCTATAAATAAAACATAGCCGACATATAAACTGCATTTATCTCAAAGACGCTTATCCATAATTTAATTGCAAAATAATACATTCACGAACGTTGTTCCGCCATATAAATAAAAAACCTCAATCAAAATTAGCAAAAAGAACAGTCATATCCATAAGAAATAATTGTTAATAAATTTACAAAATGCTCTTTATGATTTTCAATTAAATTATTAAATATTATTTGAGTTAAGATCAACTATCAACTTGTATATGGCTATTAAAAGATTGATTTTAAAATAAAAAATGCTCCCAAATAAATTGAGAGCATCCCTAAAGAGCCAACTGCCGGAATCGAACCGGCGACCTATTCATTACGAATGAATTGCTCTACCAGCTGAGCTAAGTTGGCTTTTCATTAAGAAATTACAAGATCAGTTACAAACTAAAAGAAACTACCTTAATTTCTTTTTATGTCTGTTTTTCCTTAATCTTTTTTTTCTCTTGTGAGTCGCCATTTTATGACGTTTTCTTTTTCTTCCACAAGGCATATTATACCTCCATTTATTATGTGACTTTAATAATTCTTTATCTCTTTGAGCAAATTCCGTTCTTATTTTTTATAATTTTTTATCAATTATAAATATCGCCGTCATTCAGATTTACAGAGCCAAGATAAAATGATACCGATTGAAAGCGCAGATTAAACGCAGCGCTTTTTCTGTAATTTCAATAGCCGTATAAGTTTTTAGCAAATATTGTAAATAACAAAATTAAAAAAAACTAAACTAAGCGATCTGCTTAGTTATCATTCATCCCTATATTTACTAATTCTTTGAAATCTTTTGAAAATTTAAATACCGGAACAAAATGTTCAGGGACGAAAACTTTTTCGCCTGTTTTGGGATTTCTCGCATTACGAGCGTTTTTCTTCTTTACTTTGTAAGTGCCAAAACCTCTTATTTCAATCCCGTTTCCTTCTTTTAAGGCTTCAATAACTGTTTTGAAAAACCCTTCAATAATCGCTTCCGTTTCAAGTTTTGTTAAACCTGTTCCTTCTGCAACCTTATCCACTATATCTGCTTTTGTCATTTGAAAACCCAAAAAAAATATAATACTTGTAATTTATTATAATTTAAATAATAAAATTACTAAAATATCCGTTCAAAATCAAACGATATAATGCAGATACAAAACTTTTTGACTAAATTTTCAACACGGTAATTTATTAAATTTAAGATAAAAACAAAACACATCTGCATTTTATTAAGAAAAAAACTCATTCATAAAAAAAACCTTCAGAAATAAAACTTTGCTTCCTGAAGGTTTTTAAAAGAATAAATTTTGCTTAGTTGCTGGTTTGAGTCGTTTTCACTCTTCTTTCCCAATCTTCATCAGTAAGTTCGCCTCTTTTAGTCGAATGAACTAAAGTGTAATCAGAAAATCCTGAAATATCGGCAAAAACAAATTTTACTCCGCCTTCCAAATCGTTGTACTGCCATATTTCATACGGTTTTTCATCAACCTGGTTTGGATGGCGCTCAATATCGCTCGGTTCGCCATAGCTTATAAAAACTCGCCCCCTGTCTGTTTTCCAGCCCGGTTTAGCTAGCGAGCCGTATTTTTC
>WSSedL1CaDRAFT_10002220_pt1 | contig 10083 bp, 7 predicted proteins | sample WetSurSL1Cattail_FD_9464 | JGI IMG/M metagenome (IMG submission 9464)
TTCATAATAATGGCTTGTCATCCACGAGCCATCCGGTATCATTGCTGCCATTTCCGAATCAAACATATTGGCTGAACCGATTTCTTTCTGCTCTGCTCCATCTGGTGATACTTTGTATTTGAACATTAAATCCCTTAAGAAGTTTAATGTTTCAATATTTTCAGGAGAATTAATAAGAATCGTTTTACCTTCTTCATCATATACCTGTCCACCATTCTGATAGATAAAATTGAATACAGAAGACTGAACATTTCTGGCTGCAACAAATCCATATTGTTTAGTAGTGTCACCTTCACCTTTTATGGTAAGTTTCTGAGCTGTATCAAGCAAATCATCCCATGTCCATCCGTCCTTGGGGTAAGGTACAGCAGCCTTATCAAAGAGAGTTTTGTTATAGAATATTCCTATGGTGTCATAGTCTTTGGGTACTCCATATAATTTCCCGTCAAAAGTATAAAACTGCTTAATGGCTTCAGGAAATTTACTGATATCTACATTATCCTTTTCAATATTTTCCTGTAGAGAAAGTACCAGGTTTGCCGGCACAAGATCTCCCGCATGGTCACCGCTCAGCCAGAATATATCAGGTCCGGATCCAGCTGGCAGACTTGCTTGAAGTACTGTCCAATACTGATCTGCCGGTACTACTGTACTTTCAATTGTTATATTTTGATTTTCCTTTTGGAAATCTTCGATAAGACTGTTCATAGTTACTTTCTGATTTTCATCCCAGTAAGAAAAGTTTAAGGTAACCTTCCTGGCAGCATCGCTGCTGTTATCGGTGCTTTGTGAACCCGCTGCATCGGTGCTTTGATCTGTAGTAACCTTGTTATCTGCACCACATCCGGAAAACATTGATATTGCCAGAACTAAACATATCATTGTGCAAATTAATCTTTTCATACTATTCCTCCATATAATAAAATACTGTTAATAATATACTGCATAATAAATTCCTGAATTTTTAATCTTTTGCATGAAATTATGTATTACCTTTCACCACTCGCCTCCTCTCAGTGTAAATAATCCAGCACTTGTGCAAGTATAATTTATTGCATCATCTCCTTCTAAAGGACTTTATTCATTATTACAAAATTAACCGTTCAGCATTCTTGTGATAAACTTTTTCAAGAATCCCATCCTCAAGATATATCCCATATATATTCCACCTACCCTGTCTCGGCACAGGACTTGCAGAGTAATTGAAGTATTCATCCTGTGTTTCAAGAAAGCGGTAATAAATCGGATATCCCGAATTTCCAGCTCCACCGTCTGTTCCAAACAATATCCTGTCCTGGTATTTTTCAAAAAATCTTTTGGACGTGTAGGGTTGTCTCCCGAATTCTGATATCCTTGCTGAAATATCTATATTCATATTAGGGTATTTATCCAGACAACTTCCTACAAAGGAAAGATTCTCGGTAAATGAACCTCCGTGTGCAATAATGAATTTCGTATCGGGATTTCTTTCCAGTAAGTTTTCCTGCATTTGCATCAGCTGTTCAAAGGTAAACATACCCTCCCTGCAAAATGACCATTCAGGCATTGCATGGAGCTCATCATATCGTTCGTTGAAACCATTGATCGGCTTGAAAAAAGCCACAGGATCTCCTATATGAATCAGAACGGGCAGGTTCAACTCTGATGCCATTTCCCAGATAACCTCCAGACGGAGGTCATCGACTGGAATATACTTACCGCTGCTGTCCTTTGATACAAGGCTCACATCTTTAAAGAACTTCAAGCCTTTAATTCCCTTTTCCTTTGACTCATTAAGTGTCTTTTTGACATATCCCTCGAAATCCCTTTCATCCAGTCTGGTCACATCAATACTACCAAACGTTATAAAAAAGTCCTCATAGTGATATGTTTTTTTTAGCATGCGGTCCAGCTCTTTACCCCACATCCCATCCAGGTTTATTACCTTTCTGACCCCAAACCTTTTTAAATTTTCAACCTCTTCCGCAGCAACATACCCATTCTCAAAATTGCTCCCTAAAAATGTGGAGCCAAAGTGAGTGTGTACATCAATGACATCAAACCTTGGTCTTGAGATATAATGCTCTTCCACCACCAATTCACTTTTTGGTATAAAATCAGAGAGTAAAAGCTTGTCTTTGTCAATCATGATTATTCCTCCCATTCGATATCCGCTTTAGTTGTATATTAGTTATACCTAACTACTTTTCTATACCTTACCGACAAATAGATTCCGGTCTATTTAGTGAATGAGTGATACCCAATAGTTCCAATATGTCAATTAAATTATGGATACAAATGCAATCATTTGTTGAATCATCTTCACTTGGCGGCAACAAAACAGGGGTTATTCCTACTGCCCTTGCTCCAAGGACATCCGCGTCATAGGAATCTCCGACATGAATCACCTCTTCCGGTTTGACACCGGCTTTTTCAAGCGCTTCTTCAAAGATTTGCGGTGATGGCTTTTCATAGCCCACACTGTCGGAATATGTTATAAAATCGAATATATCTGTAATTTTTAATTCATCACAAATCCGCGGCAGTGCGTGGCTGAAATTTGACACGATACCCAGTATAAATCCTTCCGCTTTGAGTGTTGACAGGACATAAAGAGCCTCTGGTTTTAAATAGCTGCTGTGATAGAACGATATCATATTATGTAAGAATTCTGCATATCTCATATCTATATCAGGATATCCAAGCAGATTGAGAACACGCCTATAATACTTGATTCTAAAATTTCTGTAGTCTTCTTTCCCGCATGCTTTCATCCGTTCCTTTCGCATTTCACTGTAATCAGTATTCAGGATTGCTTCTTTCAACCGGTCTTTGCTTATCTTGATACCAATACTTTGTAATATCCGGTACATTGATTCGGGGAAAGTCTGGTTATTAAAAGCAATTGTATCACCAAAATCAAAAAAAACAGCTTTATACTTACGATTTGACGGCAATTCTCCTGTCGACATGATTGAATACCTCCATAATATACATATGATTTATTTTACCGGTTCCATATATATTGATAGCTACATTCATCTCCATTGCGTAAGAGCCTCGTTCAACGCCTGTTCAACGCGCTGTCTTGGCTTGCAAAAATAAACCATTCCATGCCCCGGCAGCATAATATCGGAATCAAATCTGGAAAATTGTTTCAACGACTCCAAATAAACTGTTTTGTCAAAATCAATTGATCCGCTCCAGCCAAAATGCCCATCCAGTAATGTCCCAATAATGTCACCGCTCACTACGATGACCTTCCCGTCATCTTCAAAAGTATAAGCCGTACATCCCATCGTATGGCCTGGCAAATGCATTATTTTAATCTGTATATCAAATAAATCTACAGAATCGCCATCTGAAAGCTCATGGTCTATCACACATGGGTTAAACGCCCTATGATACAGATACCCGCAGCACCGCTCATCAGCTGCGGATACTGCCTGAGCGGTATTTTTATGAGCATATAGCCGGACCCCTCTTTTTGCAAGCAGATAAGCAGCACCTGCGTGGTCAAGATGGGGGTGTGTGATAAAACAAGCCCTTATATCATCCGGGTTTAGTTTCCAATTAACCATGTTGCTGAATATTTGATCCAGAGTATCTCCATTGCCACAGTCAAACATAATTAGTCCTTTATCCGTTTTTAAAACATATGTATTCCCGTCACTGTAGCTCGCATACTCCCCAACCCATGTAATACCATTGAGACTTCCGCCAACCTGGTAAAGATTCTGTCTGATTTGCATAAAGCATTTCCTCTCCGCTGTCAAAATAATCGAATTTATCAACTTTATTGATATTGCTCTATCATAAAACTCCTGATAATTTGTATAATAAAGGGTATGTTATACATTGCGCCCTTCCAGACTATAAAAAAGACAAACTAATTCCATGGAAAGATTTATCTCTGCTGCAGAGAAAATTTTTCAAAAGGTCAAAAAGCTAATTTAAAAAAGTTAACATAAATAATGTAATTTTTTGTTTTAATGATGTTTTGTAAATTAATAATATCATTTAGTATTTGACATGTCAATATGAAGCGTGATATTTTAATTCAAGCTTACCAAGTGTAACAACATCCTCTCCTCTCACCTATGTTTTAATTGACATAACAAATTTTCTACTTTATAATATGAAATATACACAGTACAAATTAATGTTAAAGGCAGGTACATATGAATAATGAAAATTCAATTAAAATGAAATATATGACTATATATGATCATTATAAAACATTGATAACGAACGAAGTCCTGAAGCCGGGCGAAAAGCTTCCGACTGAAAAAGAAATCGGAGAAAGTTTTAATGTAAGCCGTATTACAATAACAAAAGCTTTAAATATGCTGTCCGGCGAAGGATATATATACAGAATACAAGGCGGTGGGACCTATGTAAAGGAAAGCGACCCACTAATAAATGATAACAAGGTGGAATTTATATCCCTCATTACCTCATTCAAGCCAAAAGGCCGTGAAATTGAATTAATCCAGGGCATAGAGAACCATCTCCAGCAAGCTGGTTATTTATTATCCGTAAATAATTCAAATGACGACCCAGATATTGAAAAACAACTGGTATTGAACATGAAAAACAAAGCAAAGGGTATTATATTATACACAGCAAGAAGTAATCGGAATATTGATGTTTTTTATGATTTGTTCAAAGAACAATATCCGATCATATATGTAGATAAATATCCTTTTAATGTACCCTGCAGTTATGTAGTCTCAGATAATTATGACGGTGGATATAAAATCGGAAAACTTTTGACAGAGAAAGGGCATTCAAGAATTGCTCTCATATTTCATGAAATAACCGATTTTACATCAGAATTGGGACGATTTGACGGATTTATGAAAGCGATCGGCGATAATAATATCCCTATGGGTAATATAAAATTAATACCTATCCGCGGAAGTGAAATGAACCAAAATATTCAAAGGTTATTAAAGCAGCTTTTGAATGAAAAGGATGACAGCCAGCGTATAACAGCTGTATTTGCATGCAATGACGTTGTCGCATATAGTTTGATTAATTATATAAATGATAATAATTTCACATTACCGGCTAATTTTATTATTGCCGGTTTTGACGACATCTATGACAAACCACAAAATATCCCCTTTATTACTGTACATCAAAATCTGTATAATATTGGTGAGACAGCAGCCAAGCTTGTATTGGGACAAATTAATAGGGAAACTTTTTTTAATGAACATCATGTCATTCCTGTTGAATTGGTTGAAAACTACAATTTAAGGTAGACTTTTCATCAAGTATAAGTATATAGCTTCCTTCAAATAAAAATCGCATGTTTAAGTTATGATAAATATTGGGGAAAGTTGTTCCATTTCTTCAAAGCAGCTTACAGATCCGAGCGGAAGATTTTTAAATGCGGTTTTTTCTTTCTCTCTTTTAATTTGTAATTGAACCTATTCTTACTCTTCATATACCTTTTTGACTCCCGCAAGACACTGAAGGTCGCTCACTGTCTGCAAATCCATATTAGCTCCCGGCAGCTTCACTAAAAGCTTAATTATAAGACCATTTTCCTTATTTCTATACATCTGTATATTTTTTATCTCTACATAGTGTTTTTCAAGCAAACTGCTTACAGTACCGATCTGGCCTGCAACGCTTTCGTATTCTACAATAAATGTTCTATACCTGTCTTTCCCACTAAAATATTTCTCAGTTTTTTTAAGAATAATTAACGTCATAAAAATTAATACAGTAGCGGCGACAGCTCCATTGTAAAATCCTATACCCGTTGCAATGCCGACACAGGATACCGCCCAGAGGCTTGCAGCCGTAGTAAGCCCTCGTACATTGAAACCATCGCGTATGATGGTGCCGGCTCCAAGAAAGCCTATGCCGCTGATGACCTGCGCCCCAAGCCTGGCAGGATCAATATTTACAGAGCCTGAATATTTGTTGAATATAAACTCAGAAGTCACCATGACAAGTGCTGCGCCTACACATACCAATATATGAGTTCTAAAGCCAGCCGGCCTGTTGGTATGCTCTCTTTCGAAGCCGATAATACCACCCAGCGCGCCTGCCAATAACATCCGGAGCATAATCTCAATCGTATAGGTCATAAACCCATTACCTCCTTGTAGAATAGTTCCTGAACACAGCTGAAAAACTTGTGTCAGGAGCTTTAAAATCACCAACTGCAGTCACTTTTTCTTCATTTTCCTGTCTGAATGTCTTGGTAATGTTAATTATCTTTTATGAATAACCCTAAAGGTTAAAACTTCAAAAGGCTTTATACTAAATGAAAATGAGTTGTCTTCACATTTCACTTCGCTAAAATCAATTTCCAGCATACTACACTCAAAGATTTTAGCTATTTGAAATGAAGTTTTCGCTATGGTACAGGTACGATCTCCATTACACTCATAAAAGCGCAGGATGATTCCATTTCCATCTTCAGCAGGCTTAATCGTATCAAGAACGACATTATATCTGTCAAGGCAGATATAGGATTCCTTTTCGCCGACTGTTAAGAGCTCATTTTGACGACACGATACCAAAGAAGGAGCAGCACAAAGTAAAGGAGAGTTTAATTCACTTCCCCTTTTCACTGTCATCCCATGCCTCCATTCTCCCTTATGCGGATAAATTGAATAGGTAAACATATGGATTCCCCTGTCTACAGCAATTCCAGGATATTCAGTTCCTCTCAGCAGTGTTATGGACATTGTGTTACCCTTTATATCATAACCATACTTGCAGTCATTCAACAGACTCACCCCGTAACACCCTTCAGAGAGGTCCACCCACCTGTGTCCACTAACTTCAAACTGTGATTTCTCCCACGGGTTGTTCTCATATGTGGGCCTTTGTATCGCACCAAACCCTATTTCATATGTTGCCAAAGGACTAAGTATCTCCACTGGAAATTCCGCCTTCAATACTTTATGGCTTTGCTCCCAGTCAACTTTTGTAATAAAGTCAATCCTGTCGAGTTTAGTATACAGTACGATGTCCTGTAGTATGGTGATTCTATCGGTTGTATTGGTCACGGATACAACCGTCCTGACATCATTATTTTCCTTGATTGCACATTTACTGGTCCATTCAGCCTCTACTTCCCGCTCTCTGTATTCGGGATATATATTCCATGCATCCTCTTTCTGGGGACCGTCCATAAACAGCCTAAAACGGTTACATCGTTCATTCTCGGCCACTACATCTCTCTTATTCCTTTTATCAAACAGTTTCAACAGAGTACCATCTTCAGCGATTGAGATTGAAAAAAAACGATTTTCAACACATATTACGTTTGAAATTTTATGTATACAGGCTGCTGCATGTTCTTCTGAGGCATAATTGTTGTCTCTCCCGGAAGAAATACTTATAGAGTATTTCTTGATACCCATGGATGGAACTCTTTCTGCGGTAAACATCAGCATCCACCTGCCGTTTTCATCCATGGACAAGGCAAAGTCAATCTTCTGCCCATCTTCATCCTGAATTACTAAGTCCGGTACTTCATTACCCTCTCTATCCAATCCAATCTCAGCTATACCATCTCTTTCCCATGAAAGCAGGTTAAATACTGTTATACATCCATCATCCCCGGAAACATACTTTAATCCCTGATTCAGGACGTCTTCCCCACACTGAATAATTTCCGCGTACATTCGGGCTGCATCGTCATAAACCTCTATTATGGAACTGCCAGGGAGTATATCATGAAACTGCAGCATCAGCATCTTTTTCCATAATTTTTTCACATTCTCCCAATCTGCTTTTTTCCCTTTCATTTCCGCAATGACACCGATAATCTCTATTTGTCTGAGCATTTGCTCGCATTTCCTGTTTAGCTTTTTGGCCATTCCTTGTGTTGTATAAGTCCCCCTGTGGGTTTCAAGATACAGTTCACCAAACCAGACAGGCAAATCGTTTTTCAATTTTTCCAGCCTTCCGAAATAGTCAGATACATGGTCTAAGCTACATTCAGGCATCCCGGGGAATTTCTGCAGTCTTGTCCCATACTCAATCATTTCCCTTGTTGGGCCTCCTCCTCCATCACCATATCCATATGGGAAAATCACCTCATCCGTCAAATCTTTTTGCAGGTTCTGATCCTGCGCATATCTGATCTCATCAGGCCAGGGCTTACCGTTATAGCCGGATTTCAACATAGGTACGGCAGATATAATCTCCGTCCCATCAATACCTTTCCACTTGAATACTTCGAAAGGGAAACGATTCTGACTTTGCCAGTGCAGTTTATACGTAAAAAAGTAATCTACTCCACACTTTTTTAATATCTGTGGCATATTTCCCTGGAAACCAAACGTATCAGGAAGCCAGCATACCGGCGATTCCTTTGCAAATTCTTTTTTGAAATAGATCTGCCCATAAAGGATCTGTCTTACGAGCGATTCTCCAGAAACCAGATTGCAGTCAGGCTCTATCCACATAGGACCTACAATCTCCCATCTGCCCTCTTTCACATACTTCTTGATACCCATATAAATATCAGGATAATTCTCCTTTACATATTCATATAACTGTGGCTGGCTGCACGAAAATTTAAATTCCGGGAACTCTTCCATCAGCCTTAAGACATTAGAAAATGTCCTGCTGCATTTCCGTACGGTTTCCTTCCACTGCCACAGCCAGGCCATGTCTATATGTGTATGGCCTATAAGGGATATTCTGCCCAGCATTCCATCATGATTTATTTGTTCTATCGCTTCATCCAGGATATATCCAGCTTTTTCAATTTCTTTTATATATAGCTTCCTCTCTTGTGTTAAATCCAAAAACCTAAGAGAGCTGCAGATAGCATTCTCAACTTTTTTCCTGCAGAATTCGTTTTCAATATGTGGAAGTGTTTCCCATGCAACTTTCAGATCATAATAGAAGCTTTCAATCTTTTGATTGACAGCTGCCGTATAACTTGCTATCAACATCGGCTTTTCAAATATATCCGCAGATTTTATTCTATCGTAAAGTTCAAGTGAGATCTTAAGTATCTTCCCTTTCATCCATTCCGCAAGTAGTAATCTGTCCCTGTTCATATCAATACCCTGATACGGTTTACCGTTAATGGACACCAGCCCCTCAAAATCATTGACCTTCAGGAACAAATAATCTATTGCGGCAATATTTTTATGAATTACCTCGGGCACCTTCCACGATGTCTCCATTAACACTGTTATACCTGAGGGGAATACTTCCTTCCCGGTCACTTCCCGCCACTCACTCTTCATTTCATATTCGCCCTGGGAAACATAATCTGCCAGCCTATATTTCCAACCTCCAATGACACTGACACTTTCAAACATTGATTCATATATTTTTTTCAAATAAGTTTCTACAATAGTTCTGTCCATACAGTTACCTCTTTCATCTGTCAGGCCTTCAGCAATTTTTTCGGGGCTTTACGCTTCCACTTTCAACAATTCCATCCTTCAATAAAAAAGTGGGGTTATTCGGCAACAACTTCTTTGATGCCTGCATGCAATCCACCGGGAAGTATTAAGTCAGCCTGTAACCCTAGTGTATTTAATTCCACTGCCTTTATATCCTTTCTCTAATAAACCAGCTTTCTGAAATTGCTTATTGTATGAAAAGTAATAAGGTTTGTATTATGAGCGCTCTGATTTCTTCCGTCCCCTGTACGGCTCACAATGTACAAATCATCTTCACAGATTGTCATACTTGCGTAATGCCGTGATTGTTTGACTGAAGAAGCAGCAGCAACCATTCCCGCGAAGCACCAGTCTATGCAGTTTTTTGAAAAATGAAGCTGCAAACGGTGTCTTTCATTGTTTGGAAGATCAAAACGCTCCGTCGGCAGCAAATCCGCCCTGGTCATGCTGCCGGTAGCTTGTGAGCTCAAGAGCCAGTAAAGCCGGGTCACATGATCGTAAACGATATGAAATTTCAGTTGTCCTCCCGGGCATGGAACATATACCATCTTTTTTCCCGATGGTGCTTCCTCAAGCATGGTTGTGATAGTTCCATCCGCATTTTCAACTGCTTTAGCAATGGCTGCAAAGCCGGTGCCTCCCGTATGCGCACGCATCCAAAGATGAAATGTATGACCGGTTGGGTCGCAGAAATAATGGCTGG
>WSSedL1CaDRAFT_10002221_pt1 | contig 10083 bp, 3 predicted proteins | sample WetSurSL1Cattail_FD_9464 | JGI IMG/M metagenome (IMG submission 9464)
AGACGCCGGTAACCGTCGCGGCGGAGCCGCCCGTGGCCACGATCGCGCCGCCGAGAATCGCGCTCGACGAGGCGATCGACGACGCCGACGCGGTCGTCACCGTCGGGAGCGCTATCGACGTGATGAAACTCACCTGGTCGCCATAGGCCGTGCCCGCCGAGTTCGACGCGTAGGCCCGGGCGAAATACGCCGTATTGGCCGAAAGTCCGGTCGCGTTCGCGGTGAAGCTCCCGCTCGTCGCGCTCCCGGAAAACACAAGCACCCCGGAGGTCGCGAGTGTCGCGTTAGCGCTCGTAGACACGCAGACGCCGGTTACCGTCGCGGCGGAGCCGCCCGTGGCCACGATCGCGCCGCCGAGAACCGCCCCCGATGAAGTGATCGACGACGCCGGCGCGGTTGTCAGGGTCGGAATCGCCACCGAAGTGATGAAGCTTACCTGCGGCCCGTAGCCCATGCCCACGCCGTTAATGGCGTAAGCGCGGACATAGTACAATGTCGCGGGCGAAAGGCCGGTCATGCGCACGGTAAAGGTTCCGGAAGTCTGGTCGCTCGCCAGGTACGAATCGCTCTTCGTCGGGTTCTGGCTCGTCGACCAGCAGATCCCGGCTTCGGTCACCGTGGAACCGCACTCGCTCGCTATCGTTCCGCCGCTCATAGCGCTCGCCGCGGCAATAGTCCCGACTGCGGAAGTGGTCACGAGCGGAGACGTCGATCCCACGGTGACGGTCACCGCGTAATTCGCGGTCGAGCCGTCCTGCGCGGTCACCGCGTAGATGAGCGTCTTCGAGAAATCGTTCGACGTCTGGCCGCTCACCTGATTGGCCGAGCCTACCGATACCTGCACGCCCGAACTCTCGAACACCGCGACCAGGGAAGTAATTGCAATCCCATATGGAACGTTGAGGAAAATAGTCTTGTTCGCCTCGTCGATCACTCCGGTCTCGGCGGGGCTCTGCAACGCGAAGCTCGTCATCGCCTTGGCCGTCGCCAGGCCAGTCCCAGTCAGACCCAGGGCGAAGGTCGGCGTCGATACGTCGTTCGTGGTCATTGTCAGAGTGGCGCCATATGTCTGCGCCATGATGGGACTGAAGCTGATCGTCAACATGCCCGAGGCGTTCGGGCTCAAATTGAGATCCTGAGGGTCCACGAGGTGAAATATTCCGGAATCGGTACCGGAATCGGGCGCCAGGCTCAGTTTCGAGGATAGGATTACCAAGGCGCTCTTGCCCGTGTTTTTCACGGTAAGTTGAATGCTAACGCCGCCACCCATCGATACCGTGCCGAAATCGAGCGCTCCGCCGGAGCTCAGAGAGGCGCCGTCGGATGCTCTAGTCACCGCGATGCTCGGCGAGATGGCCTTGGCGATGACCTTCTCGGCCGCGCTCACAAGGGGGCTTTGGCAACTCGAGCCTAAGGCCAAGGTGGCGAGGGCCAGGAGAAATGCGACACCGCCGCGCGCGCGGCGACTGGCGGCGGCTGGGCATATCCGTTTCATGGTCGTTGGGGTTTGCATTACAAGCTCCTCGTTCAGAACCAGTCAGTCGGCATATCGTCGAGGAAGGCAGCGCGGGTACCGACGACGGCCGAGCCGTTCGCCTTGCCGTAGAGCGCAGCAACCGAAGGATCGAGGGCCAGGGCGGCGGCGATAGCCGAGTTCGAGGTGTCCGTGGCGCCCGCGACAGCGGCGGCCTTCGCCACGAGAATGAGGAGCCGCGCGTTCCCACTCAGCTTCTTGGTGGCTTGCTGGAAATAGGCGAGCGCCTTTGCGGCTTCCCCGCCGAGTAAGGCCAGGTTGCCCAGGTTCACGAGAGCGGTGGCGTTCCCGGCCTGGACGGCAGCTGAAAAGGCCTTCTCGGCCTCGGCGTAATTCCCGTACTTGGCGTAGAGCACGCCGCGGTCGTTCATCGCCTTCGCGTAGGTCTGCGCATTCTTCCCGCCCTCCGGAAGGGGTCCGAGAGCGGCCAACCGGGCGGACAGCTCGCTCTTGACCACGGCGGCCAGCTCGCTCGAGAAGGCATACTTCACGGCATCGGCGCTCGGCGGCTTCGCGCTCGAGCCATCGGCGGGCAAGCCCACGGGAGCATAAGCCTCCCAAGCTTCATGAATGGGGTAGATCGCCGACTCGTTGCGCGCCAGGGAAGAGCGCCACTCCTCTGCGGCCTTGCTCCAGGCCTCCACGAAGCCCGCGTTCCGCATCGTCGTCTCAATCGGCACCCAGACCTTGTCGCCGACGATCACCAACTGGTCCCTCGGCATGGCGCGGGCCTTGACCTCCTCGGCGCTCAGACCTAGGTCGAAGGCCATGAAGATATGGCCGGGCACGGTGACGAAAGCCGTCTCAATCCCCGCCGCTTCGAAGCAGGAGGCGAAGAGCACCGAGAGGTCCGCGCAGTCTCCCGAGCGGAAGCTCAAGGTTTGGCGCGGGAACTTCAGGCTGTCCACGGTCTCGAGGTTCCCGCCCTGCTGGGCGAAGGGCCGGTTCGGGCTCAGTTGGTAGGAAAGCCCGTAAACCTTCAGTCCGCCATGGATCGCCATGCCCGTCTCGAGGTTTTTCGCGAGTTCCGGATTCCGCGAATCCTTTACCGCCGCCATAAAATTGCCCACCAGGTCCATCACCCAGGGATCCTTGCTCGAAACGAAGGCGGCAGCGTGCCGATCGTCGCTCCAGGTCAGTGCGTTCCGGTCGTACACCATGACCGTGCCAGCCTGGCTCGCTTCATCGCCCTGCGCGCAGGCCACGCTCACCTCGCCCGAGACTTTTGTCGCCTCGGTGACGTTCAATATTGCGTCATTGAACAGGGCGTATAGCGGCACAGTGACGCTCTGGCCCGGCTCTAGCCGATCGATGAGCGGCGAAGCCTTAGGCGCATCCATGTACTGCCTCGCGTAGAAGGATATCTGCAAGTCGGTCGCGGCCTCCTTGCCTGCGTTCGTAACCCTTACCGACCCCAGGGAGTGCTCGTCATAATAGGAGCGAAAGATAGGGAAGATCGCCACCGTTTCCATCGAATCGAGCCTCAACAGGTGGAGCTTGGCCGGGGACAACACCTTTTCGACCCGAGAAGGGAGCCGATAGCCAAGAGCCAGGCTCGCGGCCAGGCCTCCCGACATGCCCACCTTATATTCCGCCGCCGTCTCGAGTCGAGCGGAGAGGGAAGAGCCAAGCCTCGCGGAGGCGCCGACGCCCGCCTTCACGAGGCCGAGAGGACTGCTGTCACCGGAGCTAAGCATGCCGTAGGAGCAGCCCCCCTCGAGGAAGGCCTGCAGGGACAGCGTCCTTCCGATCGCCATACTGCCGGAAAGGCCGGCGAGGAGTTGGAGCTCCTGCAGTCCTCCGCCGATCGCAACGCCCTTACTCTCCGCGAGCCCCGAATAGGCGTAGCCGAGGGACAAGCGCGCGGCAAGGGGCAGCCGCCCCTCGATATCGTACTCCAGGCCCAGGCCGGAGCCATATCCGGCAGAAAATGGCACTCGGGTGGAAGGACTCCCGTCCCAGCCTACGAGAGGGAAATAGGCGGATGGAGAAACTGAGAGGGACCATGGGGAGAGGCCCACCTGCGCCGCCAGGAGGACCGGTACCCCTAGACAAAAAGCCAAGGTGAGGCTCGAGCGTTTCATCCCATTCCTCCTAAATATCCAGTACACTACCAGCGGAGGGATAGGGCGATCGACCGGATTCACGAATTCGGTCAATATATGTATTTACGGTGATGGTAATATTATCGTTTGTTGTTGATGGAATAGAAAACGGACTTTTTTCACGGTAAGGTTTTGTCGCAAAACGAAACCGCCGGGAAGAAAGAATGTCCCTGCGCAGGACTAGCACCGAGCCACGCGGCTCATTTGCGCGACGCCGAAGAGGGACCGAGCGGATGATCGGCGAACTAACTTGGGGAGTTGATTCAGTATATCCGCTCGCCGCGCATCGTCGCGCCGCAAATAAGCGAAAGAGGGCGCCCGAAGGCGCCCTCTTTATTGCACAGAGAGTTGATCTTGCCTAGAACGACCGCTCGGAGAGATACTTGTACTCCTTGTACCTGCGCTCGACGAGAGCCTGCTCCTTGGCGAGGAGATCGGCGGCGCGAGCGGGGTTCGCGGTCTGGAGGCTCTTGAAGCGGACCTCGGAGTACATGAACTGCTCGATCTTGGTGAAGTCGGGCTCCTTCGAGTCGAACTGGAAGGGGTTCTTGCCCTGCTCCTTGAGCCTGGGATCGTAGCGGTACAGGAGCTGAATGCCGCACTCGGCCACGAGCTTCTGCTGGTTCATGCCCTTCATCATGTCGATGCCGTGCATCGCGCAATGGCTGTAGGCGATGATGAGGGAGGGGCCATCGTAACTCGCGGCCTCGCGGAAGGCCTTGATCGCCTGGCTCATGTTGGCGCCCATGTTGATCGCGGCGACGTAGACATAGCCGTAGGACATGGCGATCGCGCCCAGGTCCTTCTTGCCGACGTCCTTGCCCGCGGTGGCGAACTTGGCGACGGCGCCGAAGGGCGTGGCCTTGGAGGCCTGGCCGCCGGTGTTGGAGTAGACCTCGGTGTCGAGCACCAGGATGTGGACGTTGCGGTTGGACGCCAGGACGTGGTCCACGCCGCCGAAGCCGATGTCGTAGGCCCAGCCGTCGCCGCCGATGATCCAGACCGAGCGCTTGATGAGGTCTTCGGAGATCGAGGCGAGCTGCGCGGCCCAGGGCTCCTTGACCTTCGCGATCTCGGCCTTGAGCGCGGCCACGTTGGCGCGCTGCGCCGCTATGTCGTCCTCGCTAACCTGGGCGTTGCCCAGGAGCTTGTCGGCGAGGGCGGCGCTGACGCCCGAGCCCTTCTTGGCGGCGAGGAATTCCTTCGCGTATTCCATGCGCTTGTCGGCGGAGAGCCTCATGCCGTAGCCGAACTCGGCCGCGTCCTCGAAGAGGCTGTTGGACCACGCGGGGCCATTGCCTTCGGCGTTGGTGGTATAGGGCGTGGTGGGGAGGTTGCCGCCGTAGATCGAGGAGCATCCGGTGGCGTTCGAGATGATCGCATGGTCGCCGACGAGCTGGGTCAGGAGCTTGATGTACGGGGTCTCGCCGCAGCCGGCGCAGGCGCCGGAGAACTCGAAGAGGGGCTGGCGCATCGCGATGCCCTTGGGCAGCGCGAGGTTCAGGAGCTTCGGGTCGGTGTTCGGGATCTTGAGGAAGAACTCCCAGTTGGGCTTCTCCGACTCGCGGAGCGGCACCTGCGGCTCGAGGTTGATGGCCTTGCGCTTCTCGTCCGCCTTGTCCTTGACGGGGCAGATGTTGACGCAGGCTCCGCAGCCGGTGCAGTCCTCGGGGGCGACCTGGAGGGTCGCCTTCATGCCGGCGAACTCCTTGCCCTTCGCGTCGACCGACTTGAAGGTGGCGGGGGCGCCGACGGCGTACTTGGGATCGTAGGCCTTGAGGCGGATGACGGCGTGGGGGCAGACCATGGTGCAGTTACCGCACTGGATGCAGAGCTCGGCGTTCCACACGGGGATCTTCTCGGCGATGTTGCGCCGCTCGTACTTGGTGGTGCCGGTGGGGAAGGTGCCGTCCATGGGGAGCTGGCTCACCTTGAGGAACTCGCCGCGGTTGGCGATCATCTCGGAGAGGACTTCGCGCACGAAGGCCGGCGCGTCGGCGGGTACGGGGCTGGACATGTGGATCTTGCTCGTCGCCGTGTCGGGGTACTTCACCTGGACGACGGACTGGAGGGCTACGTCGATGGCCGCGATGTTCTTGGCGACGATGTCGGCGCCCTTGCGGCTGTAGGTCTTCTCCGTGTACTTCTTGACGAGCTTGATCGCCTCGGCCTCGGGGAGGACGCCGGAGATCTTGAAGAAGGCGGTCTGCATGATCGTGTTGACGCGGCTGCCCATGCCGGTCCGCTCGGCGATCTCGTTGCCGTCGATCACGTAGAACTTGAGCTTCTTCTCGATGATGCGCTTCTGGACCTCGACGGGGATCTCGTCCCAGACCTTGTCGGCCGGGTAGGGGCTGTTGAGGAGGAAGACGCCGCCCTGCTTCGAGTTGGCGAGCATGTCGATGCGCTCGAGGAAGGCGAACTTGTGGCAGGCGAGGAAGTTGGCCTTGCTGACGAGGTAGGGCTTCTTGATCGCCTTGGGGCCGAAGCGGAGGTTGGAGATCGTGTAGCTGCCGGCCTTCTTGGAGTCGTAGAAGAAGTAGCCCTGCGCGCTGTTCGGCGTGTCGTCGCCGATGATCTTGATGGAGTTCTTGTTGGCGCCGACGGTGCCGTCGGACCCAAGGCCGTAGAAGAGGCACTCGATCTCGCCCTCGGTGTCGATCGCGAAGTCGGGGTCGTAGTCGAGGCTGAGGAAGGTGACGTCGTCGTGCGGGCCGACGGAGAAGTGGTTCTTCGGAGCGGGCTTCTTGAGTTCGTCGAACACGGCCTTGGCCATGGTCGGCGTGAACTCGGCCGAGCCGAGACCGTAGCGGCCGCCGATGACGACGGGCCAGGCCTTGAAGCTCGCCTTGCCGGCTCCCATGGCCTCGCCGATGGCGGTGCGCACGTCCTCGTACAGGGGCTCGCCGATGGCGCCGGGCTCCTTGGTACGGTCGAGGACCGCGATGGACTTGACCGTGGCGGGGATCGCATTGATGAAGTGCTCGACGCTGAAGGGGCGGAAGAGCCGTACCTTGAGGACGCCGACCTTCTCGCCCTTTTTGGCGAGGTAGTCGACGGTCTCCTCGACGACGTCGGCCCCGGAGCCCATCACGATGACGACGCGCTCGGCGTCCTTGGCGCCCGTGTACTCGAAGAGCTTGTACTCGCGGCCGACCAGCTTGGCGAACTTGGCCATGGTCTTCTCGACGATGCCGGGGACGGCGGTATAGAGCTTGTTGGAAGCCTCGCGGGAGGAGAAGTAGACGTCGGGGTTCTGGCTGGTGCCGCGGATCTCCGGGTGCTCAGGCGACAGGCCGCGGGCGCGGTGGGCGCGCACGAGCTCGTCGGAGATCATCTGCTTCATGATGTCGTAGGAGATCTCCTCGACCTTGGACACCTCGTGGGAGGTGCGGAAGCCGTCGAAGAAGTGNAGGAAGGGCACGCGCGCCTCGAGGGTCGCCGCGTGGGCGATGAGGGCGAGGTCCATGACCTCCTGCACGTTGTTCGATACGAGCTGGGCCCAGCCGGTCTGGCGGCAGGCCATGACGTCCTGGTGGTCGCCGTAGATGGACAGGGCATGGGCCGCGATGGCGCGGGCGGCGATGTGGAACACGGTCGAGGTGCACTCGCCCGCGATCTTGTACATGTTCGGGATCATGAGGAGGAGGCCCTGGCTGGCGGTGAAGGTCGTGGTGAGGGATCCCGAGGTGAGGGAGCCGTGCACGGCGCCGGCGGCGCCAGCCTCGGACTGGAGCTCGACTACCTGGGGCACGGAATCCCAGATGTTCTTGCGGCCTTGGGCGGAGAACTCGTCGGAGAGCTCTCCCATGGGGGAGGAGGGCGTGATCGGGTAGATCGCGATCACTTCGCTCACCGCGTGAGCGACATGGGCGGCCGCGGCATTTCCGTCGATCATCACCATTTTCTTCGTATCGGCCATATGGGATCCTTATAAGTGGATTGGGGATCGGGACCTAACGGGCCCTGCTTAATAGTAGAGATAATCGCCGTTTTATTCAATATGCCGGCTAATCCTATGCCGGAACTAGGAATAAGCCGGGAGATCCGTATTGCGCCCATCTCCGCACGCCATTAGACTTCATTCGGTGGAAGGCAACGAAGCAGCGAAGCTATACCCCGAATCGCCCATCCTCATACTTGACGACGATGAGTCCCTAAGGCTCCGGCTCGAGCTCCTCTTCGCCAGGGCCGGCCTAAACAACATCGTCTCGACGGGGGACAGGGCGAAGGCGGCCGCCCTCGTGGCCGCCCGGGAGGTGGGCCTGGTCATCCTCGACCTCTTTCTTCCCGAGGACGAGGGCGAGGCCCTCCTCCGGGACTTCAACCGCAGCGCCCCCGAGCTCCCGGTCATCGTGATGACGGGGGCCTCGGACATAGCCACCGTAGTCCGATGCATGCGCGCCGGGGCTGTCGACTACGTCGCCAAGCCCATAGACGAGCTGCGGCTCTTCGTCTCAGTCTGGAATGCGATCGCCTCGATCGAGCAGCGGCGCGAGGCCGAGCACTTCCGCGACCGGGTCCTCGACGGCAAGCTCGAGCGGCCCCAGGCCTTCGAGGCCATCATCACCCGCGACAAGCGCATGCTCGCCCTCTTCTCCTATGCCGAGTCGGTCGCCCGCTCCCGGCAGCCCGTCCTCATCACGGGCGAGACGGGCACGGGCAAGGAGCTCTTCGCGCGAGCCGTTCACGAGGCGAGCGGGCGGCAAGGCCCCTTCGTGGCGGTGAACGTGGGGGGCCTGGACGACGCGATGTTCTCGGACAGCCTCTTCGGGCACCGCAAGGGCGCCTTCACCGGGGCCGACTCGGGCCGGGCGGGCATGCTCAAGGAGGCCGAGGGGGGCACGATCCTCCTCGACGAGATAGGCGACCTCGAGCAGCACTCGCAGATCAAGCTGCTCCGTCTCCTGCAGGAGAACGAGTACTTCCCCCTCGGCTCGGACAGCCCCTCGCGCTCCGACGCCCGCGTGATCGCGGCGACGACGAAGGACCTCCGCCAGGCCGCCGCCTCGGGAGCCTTCCGCAGCGACCTTTTCTACAGGCTGCAGACCCACCCCATCTCGATACCGCCCTTGCGCGAGCGGCGCGGCGACCTGGAGCCCCTCGCGCGCAGTTTCCTTGAGAAATCGGCCCGCGAGCTCGGCCAGGCTGTCCCCGACGAGACTCAGCTTGAGTCCTGCGCCAGGAAAGTCGCCCAGCTGCTCTCGGGATACGACTTCCCCGGCAACGTGCGCGAGCTCGAGTCCCTCGTCCACGACGCCGTGACCGGCGCGAGGGGCGGCAAGCTCGACCTCGAAGCCCTGCGCCGCCGCGCCGGACTCGGGCCGGCAACCAACCAGGAAGCCGCGGAGGCGATCGAAGCGAAGCTCACGAACCTGCCTCCCCTGTTCATCGCCCTCGCCGAAGGTCATATTCCGACGATCGAAGCGGCGGAGCGCGAGCTCATCCGCATGGCGGTAGACAGCGCCAGCAGTAATCTCAGTCAGGCGGCGCAGAGACTTGGGATAAGCCGGCAAACCCTCTATAACAAGTTAAAAGAGTACGGTCGGGCTTAGGACCTTCGTCTAGATCCTGGACAATCTCCCTAAGCGTACAACAGCGCGAAGCCCAGGCTCGGGCATCCACCTCGACAACCATAATTAATAATTCATTTCCCATATGCAACTTACCAGTATCCTCCAATTCCTCCAATAAAAAGGCTTTCTTGGCATGCCCCCTGCATTACTGAAGTTGGAGGACAAAGCCATGAAACAGAAAAACAGCATATCCATAATCCTAATCACCACGGGCGTCCTAGCGATCGTCGTGGGCTTCATCGCCTCTATTGGGATGGAAAAGCTCGATGAGAACGGCCGAATCGCCTACGAATCGGGCAGTGTCGCCACAGCCAGGCTCGAGAAGCTTAGTGGTGATTTCCAGGATCTCCGGATGAGCCTCCGCGATTCCTTATTCGCGAACGGCCCGGACGAGGCCCGGAAAGCCGCCAGCTCGATCACAGGCAAACGGACGGCTTTCGAATCTTCGTTGCTAGCCTATGCCGCTTCTCTGCGCGGGAAGGCCGAACTCGCCACCTACGATCGGATCATGGCTTTTTATAAGGATTATTATCCGCTCATCGGGGAAATAGGCTCGTTCGCCCAGTCCGGCGCCGCGACGGCATCCGTCCTCAGCTCGGAATCCTCGAAGGCGGGCGCCCTGCTCTCATTTATCCGGAGCTCGATAGCCGAGGAAGGCGCAAGAGCCTCGCAGGCCATCCAATCGAACGCGGCGACTCGGGAATCGGCCCTAATGGGCTCCTCCCTGGTCGCGGCGCTCGGGCTCCTGCTCATGGCCATCGCGGGCGCCCTCTTCGGGCGTTCCACCGAGAGACTCCTGGGAGCCGATCCCGCGGAGATCCGAGAGCTGGCGACCGAGCTGGCAACGGGCCGCCTCGCGATCGCCGGC
>WSSedL1CaDRAFT_10002222_pt1 | contig 10078 bp, 7 predicted proteins | sample WetSurSL1Cattail_FD_9464 | JGI IMG/M metagenome (IMG submission 9464)
TACTATATAAAGTGAATCTCCACTAACGATATGTGTACCAATATCGTAAACTCCCCAACCAAGATCGTAAGGATTGCTTGCATCTACATATCTGCCCAATGCTCCATTCCATTCCGTTTCCGCATTGTATAATTTGGACCATGTGCTCACTCCTGTTGTGTCCACAGTCTTCCAGCCTGCCTTGTCTGCTTTTGGATAAAGCCAGATAGTACCACTACCAGTTCCATTCACGAGGATAGAAGATCCCATGCTTCCAGAAGTTCTAAAACCTAAATCCCAATTATTTTTTGGCTGGGCACCTTGTTCGTCATTAGGAAGACTGTACCATATCTGGTTAGTATATCCGGCTCCTAAAGTTACAGTATCAATTGTTTGTGCCTTTGCGGCAAACGCAGCTACACTTAGTGTTAGTGCGAGTATCTGTTTTTTCATATCGGTATATTTATAAAAGCAGTATCAAGTGCAGAAAATATATAGATATTGATGGCGACCAACTCTGTACGAAAAGATGATAGATACAACCTTTCTTGCTCCCAGCCATATCTTCTATCGACAGAAGTTGGCACACCATTATCTTATACCAAAGCTTTTGCAGCTTTTGTTATTTCTGAAAATGTTTATTCAGTATTATTGGGGGAGCAAGAATGATTTCGGATGCAAAGAAAGATGCTCAGAATTAAAAGTGTTTGTACAATTAGGAAAAGAACTTCTTTAATCGGGAATAAAGATTAGGCATTTATTTGCTTGAATGCAATGTGTGTGAAATATGGAACGATATATTTATTTCGAACGGAGATTAATTTTACTGTAGTAGAATTAGCCTTTATATTGGCAATGACATTAGTAATTATCGGGTTCCAATACGGATGAACATATCGCATTACCGCAATCGTCGTTTCGAATAATTTCTATGGTAGAATGGGTGTAAAGTCGGGTTTGTGCTGGACTAATTACAATGGTATATTATGAGCAAACTAACTGGCTATTTTCAATGATGTGCTACAGAGTGTGCCACAATTAAAAAAAATATTTTTCAATGAAGGTGGTAGTCTCATGAAATTCCGCTTAACTTTTGAGAGAGGTGGGAGGTGTATTTTATGTTACTGATTATATTCTATAAAATAATTTGTGTTGTCGTCTAATTATCTACCAAAAATAATTTTTAATAAATATGCTTGCTTTTTTATTTCTTTTATTGTTTTTTTGTCTAACTTTAATTACTAATATGATTATATTTATATGAAAAAATTTGTTATTTTTTCTGTTTTGTTAATGGTTTCTTTTTCTGTTTTTGCACAATCTGGCGGATTAGTAAGATTTTACGATCAGACCAAAGTCGGGTATAAAAATGTTGATGGTGCTGTTGTTGTTGCTGCACAATATGACGCGGGTAGTGATTTTATTAATGGTTTTGCAATTGTCATAAAAGATAATCTAAGAGGGTACCTAAATGAAAAGGGTGAATTACAAATACCGCTTATTTACAGAGATGCCAATCCATTTTTGAACGGATACGCATCAGTAAAATTTGGCGACAAGTATGGCTTTATTAATGTAATAGGGAATTGGGTGATAGAGCCGATATATGAAGAGGCATATTCATTTCAGGAAAATATAGCACTCGTAAAAAAGAATGGTAAATATGGTTTCGTCAACGATCAATTAAAAGAAATCATTGCTCCGCTATACGAAATGGCGACGCCATTTTCTGATGGTTTAGCATTAATAAAACACAATGGTAAAGCTGTTTATATTGATAAGCAAGGTAGAGCCGCATTTATAAAAGAACTCGAAATTGCCGGATTATTTCATAATGGTGAGGCAGAGATTACCATAAAAGGTAAAAAATATATTGTCAATAAAAAAGGTAAAATACTTAGAGAGTCACAAGACTTTGAGGATAATGAAGATCAGGAAAAAGAAAGAAGGAATTGAGCGGATTGATAACTGAATGTTTAATGTGGATGCATTATGAGAAGACTTTGTTTTTTACTACTGCTATTTTTTGATTTTTGTACACAACCCATTTTGACCTTTGCTCAAAGTGGTAATTGGGTATGGCTCAAAGGCGAAAGTTCATCTAGTTCTCTTGGTCATTATGGTACGCTGGGTGTATCAAGCCCAATTAATGAGCCTCCTGCGCGTTATCAATGTGCATATTGGTTGGACTTGAAGGGCAACTTCTGGATTTTTGGTGGTGTTAATAATTTTAATGATTTGTGGAAATACAATCCTACAATTAATGAATGGACTTGGGTAAAAGGCCCTCAGTTAGGAACAAATTTGAGTGGAATTTACGGTACACAAGGTGTGCCTTCTGTATTAAATAATCCACCAGCTTTAGGTTATGGCGCCAATTGCTGGACAGATACTGCCGGTGATTTATGGTTGTTCGCAGGATTTGATTTGTCTGGTGGATTCAATAACGATGTATTATGGAAGTACCATATAGCCACTAACGAATGGACTTGGATGAAAGGTTCTTGGGGCAGTACGTCAAATGCAATTTATGGTACTAAAGGAATCGCTGCTGATATACTTACTCCTGGCAATAGGGTTGAGTGTAAATCGGCATGGGTATCGAACAATAAACTGTGGTTATTTGGAGGGCGGTCAATGTCAACTAATGGTACAAAAAATGATTTGTGGAGTTATAATATTGCCACTAATAATTGGGCTTGGGAGGCAGGTACACAGCTTGATAATGATTCGGGTAGTTACGGTACCAAAGGAGTAGCCAGTGCAAGTAATGTACCTCCATCACGGTGGTCATATACAAAGTGGCAAGACGCAGATAATAATTTTTATTTGTTTGGAGGGCTATTTTCCAGCAGCTATATTTTTAATGATGTTTGGAAATTTGAGCAGAGTAATAAATTGTGGACTTGGGTAAGTGGTACAAAAGAGGTTAGTGGCTTAGGGACGAACAGTACTTTTTGTACACCTAGTATGAACAATATTCCTAGTGCTAGGTATGAAAACCAAACGACCCAAACTAATAATTCGTGTACTAGAGCTTTTTGGACTTTCGGTGGTTTTGGGTATGATAATAATAGTGCTAATCCAAATAAAGAGTTGAATGATCTCTGGCTATTTAATACGGCTAATTTAGAATGGACTAAAGTAAAGGGTGGGGATAATGCCGCGTCATTTAGCTACGGTGCAAAGGGGACAATTGCTGCATCAAACTTGCCTCCCGGTAGAGGAGGTGCTGCTGCATGGTGCGATAATACCGGTTGTTTGTACATCTTTGGAGGTTCTGGCAATATTGGTGCGGGGAGGGTATTACTTAATGATTTGTGGAAATTTATTCCGGATACATCTTGTTTCCATACCGGACTTATGGGAGGTGTAAAATTAACTCCCCCATCTGATACAACAGTATATTCAGGTGATACAATTAGAATGGCAATTCCCAAAAATTGTTCGGTTTCGGTTTCTCCAACCTCTGGTTCTTATATGAATACGCAAACAGGTATCATTTCATTTTTTGCGGCTAACCAATATACCATTATGTCGGCATCGCTTGATCCTAATGATCCATGTATTAAAAGCGATACACTTTCTTTTAAACTTAAAAACTATCCGGCACCTGTAGCCGATTTTACGATAACACCGGCAGTGGCATATCTTAATAACCCCAATTTTAATATTGTTAATAGGTCTGCATATGCGCTAAATTATAAGTGGTATTGTGATGGCATACTCATGTCGTCAGAGTCAGATATGATACATGCTTTCCCATCAGTTGGTCAGCATTGTATTGCACTTGTAGCAACAAATAAAAATGGTGAAAGGGACTCTGTTACTAAGTGTTGTGAAGTGGTAGAGGGTGGAAATGTTTTTGTGCCCAATGCATTTACACCTAATGGGGATGGCAAAAATGATGTGTTCCAAGTTATTGGCGGCAATGTTAAGTTTGAAAAGATGAATATCTATAATCATTTTGGCCAGCTTGTGTTTACCACTAATGATATATCTGTAGGTTGGGATGGTAACTATAAAGGAAATTATTGCGAGATAGGAACTTACTATTACTTGATACAGTATGTGGATATTGATAGTAAAACTAATGTTTTAAAGGGCGACGTTACCTTGTTAAGATAATGCTCCCATTTTTGTTGTATAAAGAGTAGGTCATTTAATACGAAATTGATACAATTACTCATCCTTTTAATTGAATGAATTTCTAAATTCAAGAGGGGAAAGATTCGTTTTGTTTTTGAAGAGTTTATTGAAAGATTGAGGATATTCAAATCCAAGCCGATATGCAATTTCGCTTACCGACAAATTGGTAGTTGTTAGTATTTCCTTGGCTTTCTCAATCAATCTGCTATGAATGTGTTGTTGTGCATTATATCCTGTAAGAGTTTTCAATAAGTCACTTAAATAGTTTGCCGACACATGGAGCTGCTCTGAAAGATATTGAACTGTAGGTAACCCTTTTTGCGCTCCTTTTTCTTCATTGAAATAATCGGACAATATAGCTTCCAGATTTACCAATAAATTATTGCTTGCATGTTTTCGGGTAATGAATTGTCTGTTATAAAATCGGTTAGCGTAATTGAGTAATAACTCTATGTGCGATATAATTACATCCTGACTATAACCATCTATAATGGAACGGTATTCGTGCTCAATATTTTCTACAATGGACGTTACCATAATTTCTTCCTTTTCAGAAAGATGTAAAGCCTCATTTACTGCGTAAGAGAAATAACCGTAATTTTTAATCGTTTTTGCCAAAGGATAATTGATCATAAAATCGGGATGTATCACCAGCCACCAGCCATCAATGGATATATTATCATTGATGTCTGTGGATATTACCTGTCCCGGAGAGAAAAAAGTCATTACACCTTCGTCAAAATCATAATAATTCTGACCGTACTTCAATTTTCCCTTAAAGTCGTTTTTGATGCAGATGGAATAAAAATTGTAAACAACGCTTTTTAAGTTTTCTTCAGAAAAGCATTTTATTTCGTTGAGTTTGATCACACTTACAAGAGGGTGCTCCGGTTTTGCTAATTCCAATAAACGATGCAATTCAGATATTGAATTGATAATATAAGGACTATTGTTTTGCTTTTTCATTTTTTAAAATGGAGAAGAAGAGCACAAGAATAATATTCCGAAAAAGGTTCTTGTGCTCTTGTTTTTTTATTGATCAATTATGGACATGTTGGCTGCATCATATCTGTCGCCTGTAATTGTACCCAATGGCACAATCGCTTCTAGTTGTTCTATTTCATCTGTAGTTAAAGTAATATGGGTTGCTGCAATATTTTCTGCTACATATTTTCTTCTTTTAGTGCCGGGGATAGGTAAGATACCTTTTGCTATTACCCATGCAATGGCTAGTTGAGCAGACGTTATTTCTTTTTTGTCAGCAAGCTCTTTTATCGCTTTTACTAATTCAATGTTTTTGTAAAATTGCTCCCCTTTAAACTTAGGGATACTTTTTCTAAAATCATTTTCCGGAAAATCGTCTGGACTTTTAATGTCGCCGGTAAGAAATCCTCTCCCTAATGGGGAATAGGCTACAAATCCAATGCCCAATTCCTTTAGTGTACCTAAAATCCCTGCTTCTTCAACACTTCTTTCGAACAAAGAATATTCTGTTTGTACTGCTGTTAATGGATGAACCAAGTGTGCTTTTTTTATGGTGGCTGACGATACTTCTGAAAGCCCGATGTAACGAACTTTCCCTTCTTTTACTAACGCCGCCATTGCCTCAACGGTCTCTTCTATGGGGGTATTGGGGTCTAAACGATGCAAATAATACAAGTCAATATAGTCTGTGCCTAAGTTGCAAAGAGAACGTTCAACTGCTTTCTTTACATAATCTTTTTTACCGTTGATCTGCCAAGTTAATTGTTCGTTGTCGTCAATTTCATAGCCAAACTTACTGGCGATAATGTATTCATTCCTATTTCCTTTTATTGCTTTGGCAATTAACCGCTCATTTTGTAGTGGACCATATAAATCTGCTGTATCCAGAAAATTACCGCCTAGTTCTAACGAACGATGAATAGTAGCAATGGATTCGGTTTCATCTGCCTGCCCATAAATGTCCATCCCCGAAATTTTTGTCATACCCATACAGCCAAGCCCAATGGCGGGAACAACAAGTCCCTGCTCGCCTAATTCGATTTTTTTAATACTGCTCATGATTTTTCTTTTTAATTTTTAAGATTGATATTGCAAAGGTCAATCAGTACACAAATAAAAAAGTAGCCAAACTTCGTATTGTTGTATCCAAAAAAAGAAATTGCAGCTTTGAATGTCTTAATAGTATATTAGGCAGGTGGAGTTAGCAAAATTCTAATGCAGTTAATATATCATTCAATATATCGTCTTTGTGTTCGAGTCCAACAGATATGCGTATTAGACCGCCGGTAATATTTGTTGCAAGGCGTTCCTCTTCACTTAGTTTGGCATGTGTTGTACTGGCCGGATGAGAGGCTATGCTTCGCGTGTCACCAAGATTGGCGGTAAGTGAAAGCATTTTAAGCCCGTCTAAAAATTTGCGCCCACTTTCTATTCCTCCTTTAAGTTCGAAGCACACAATTCCGCCGCCATTGTTCATCTGTTTTATAGCAACATTGTATGAGGGGTGAGAGTTTAAAAATGGATATTTTAGCCAGTTGATTTTAGCATGATTTTCTAGCTTTTGCGCTATATACAATGCATTAGCAGCATGACGTTCCATACGTACGTCTAATGTTTCTAAACTCTTGCTCAATACCCAAGCATTGAATGGTGAAAGTGCCGGCCCGCTGCTTCGACAGAATAGATAAATTTCCTTTATTAAATCTCTTCTCCCAACAATCACACCTCCAAGTACTCTTCCCTGACCGTCGATCCACTTAGTTGCTGAATGGGTAACCAAATGGGCTCCGTATTCTATCGGGCGTTGTGCGATAGGCGTTGCAAAACAGTTATCTACATTTAGAATGAGTTTGTGTTTTTGAGCAAGTGATCCGACTATACTCAAATCAATAATGTCTAATCCCGGATTGGTGGGTGTTTCCAAATAAATCATTTTTGTATTTGCCTGTATCGAAGCTTCCCATTCTTCCGGTTTGGCAGCATCCACATAAGTATATTCAATACCGTATTTAGGTAAATATTTGCTGATAATAGTATGTGTACTTCCAAAAATTGATTTACAAGCAATCAGATGATCTCCCTTTTTTAATAAGGCCATAAACGAAGCAAAAACCGCACTCATGCCGGACGCAGTGGCATAGCCGGATTCAGCACCTTCTAACGCACACATTTTGTCAACGAATTCCTGACTGTTTGGATTGCTGAAACGGCTGTAAATATTGTCGTCGGTTTCGTCAGCAAAAGCGGCGCGCATATCTTCGGCATTATCAAAACAAAAGCTACTGGTTAAAAATAGAGGTGTGGCATGTTCTCCTTCATTGGTTCGTTCGGTTTGTATTCTAATAGCCTTACTTATTGGTCGCATATTGATGTTCTTTAGCTTGAGTTATTGTTCAATTAGTCTTTTGTTAGTTGTAGATCCCATGTAATTGCACAGCCCGCGCGTCTTAATGTTTCAGCAACGGAGCAATATTTGTCGATTGAAAGCCTGATAGCATGTAGGGCCTTCTCTTCTTCAATGGAGCCGCTTAGCTGAAATGTAATGTGCACTTTCTCCCAAAGTGCAGGCACTTTGTTCGCTTCACGTTCCCCCTCTATAATCATTTTATACGTTTTGATTTCTTGTCGCATTTTTTTCAAAATGCTGATTACATCAATGCCACTACAACTACCCAACGCCATGAGTAATGCCTGCATTGGCCTTACGCCATATTCTTTGCCTCCATCTGTTGGAGTTGTGTCAAATTTTACTGTTTTCCCGGATGCGTCGGTTGCTTCAAAGCCGAAATTCCCTTGAACCAATTCTAATGCTACTTTTACCATTTTATTACTTAATTTATACAAAAGTAGTAGAAACCTATCTTTGCGCCATAAAACAAATTCGATGTTACAACTCTTTCATTATAATGCTCCGCTTTCTTTGGAGTCTGGTGCAGATTTATCTAGTTGTACCATTGCTTATCAAACTTTTGGTGTGCTTAATAAGCAAAAGAGTAATGTAGTATGGGTGTGCCATGCGCTCACTGCAAGTGCAGATGTGGGAGATTGGTGGTCTGCATTAATTGGAGCAGGTAATGTTATTGATACCAATAAATATTTTGTTGTCTGTGCAAATATTATAGGCAGTTGTTATGGAAGTACAGGTCCATTGACCATAAACCCAACAACCGGAAAGTCATACTATCATAGCTTCCCTCTTATAACTATTCGGGATATGGTTCAAGCACATATTCTGTTGCGACAACATTTGTCAATTGATACCATTCATTTGCTTATGGGTGGTTCAATGGGTGGTTATCAAGTTTTGGAATGGGCGTTGATGGAAAAAAATATAATCCAGAACCTCTTTCTTATCGCTACATCTGCCGCAGAAAGTGCCTGGGGTATTGCTATTCATACGGCGCAACGATTAGCGATAGAAGCAGATAGTACATGGCAGGAACAAACACATGATGCAGGAGCTAAGGGGCTAAAAGCAGCAAGGGCTATAGGAATGCTGAGTTATCGCAACTATAAAATGTATGAGCAGATGCAGCATGATGTGGACAATACCAAACTGGATCATTTTAGAGCCTCCTCGTATATTATTTATCAAGGCGAAAAATTAGTGAACCGTTTCAATGCCTATTCTTATTGGACGCTGAGTAAAGCTATGGACGCACATAATATTTCTAGGAATAGAGCCGCAGATTGTGCCGGCGTTTTACAAACATTAACGCAGCCAACATTGCTTATGGGCATTAGTACCGATATACTTTGTCCTATTGAAGAGCAGCGTTTTATGGCTGCACATATTCCCAATGTTCAGTATCACGAAATAGAGTCGCCGTATGGCCATGATGGATTCTTAATAGAAGCAAATAAAATTGCAGAATATTTGAAGCCATGGTTGGAACACAAGATGAAAATTTAATTTTGAATAATTGTCGATATTGGATTAAACAATATCGACATTATAAAGTCTAAGCCGTTTTATATAAAAAATTTATGCTATTCAGAAGATTTTTATTATTCATTATCTGTAGTTTATTTACTGCTTCATTATTTGCCCAGGGTTTTGAAATGTCGGGCTCTGTTTTCAGTAAAACAGATTCATTTGAAGCCGCCGGTGCTACTATTCGTATTTTTAAAAACAACGATAGTGTAGCTTTTCTTAATACTGTAGCAGAGGATAATGGCTCTTTTGTCATTGAGCATATTCCATCAGGTAAATACTTGCTCAAATGCAGTTATTTGGGTTCTAAAACATTAAGTAGAAATATAACGGTTGCAGATGCCAATGTCGATTTAGGCAGGCTTTGGATGGAATCGTCTGCAAAGGAATTAAAGAATGTAACAATAGTAGGTACAGAAACCAGGATGGAGCAATTGGGTGATACGGCTCAATTTAATGCAGCAGCATATAAAACAAATCCGGATGCAACTGCTGAGGATTTGGTCGCTAAAATGCCTGGTATCACATCGGATAATACTGGGGTGAAAGTAAACGGGCAAACGGTGAATAAAGTATTGATTGATGGTAAACCTTTTTTTGGTACAGACCCTTCTTTGGCATTGAAAAGCTTACCCGCAGAGGTTATCGATAAGATACAGGTATTCGATCAAATGAGTGAGCAATCACAGTTTACCGGATTTGATGATGGTAATACACAGAAAACAATAAATATCCGTACAAAAAGTAATAAGAGCAATGGGCAGTTCGGTAAAGTATATGCCGGATATGGTAGCGATGATCGGTATTCTGTTGGCGGAAATATGAATTATTTTGAAGGAAACCGTCGTATTTCTATTAATGCATTGTCCAATAATATCAATTTGCAAAACTTTAGTAGCGAAGACTTATTGGGAGCGCAAAGTGGCGGTGGTGGTAGAGGTAATGCTGCAAATAATTTTATGGTTGGTCAGCAAAACGGTGTCACGACTACTACTTCTTTTGGCTTGAACTATTCGGATGTATTCGGTAAAA
>WSSedL1CaDRAFT_10002223_pt1 | contig 10078 bp, 8 predicted proteins | sample WetSurSL1Cattail_FD_9464 | JGI IMG/M metagenome (IMG submission 9464)
AACTCCAAAAGTCGTTTTGATTTTAGTCTTGTCCAATAAAGAATATTGTGGGCGTTTGGCTGGCGTAGGATAAGCCGATGAAGGAATCCCACTGATAGCACAGTCAAAACCTCCAATTTCCTGAATGGCTAGTGCAAACTCATACCAACTGATTTCACCTTCATTAGAGAAATTATAGATTCCTTCTTGCCATTTTTGGTGATTGATAATAGTTATAATAGCTTGAGCCAAATCGGCAGCATAAGTTGGACTTCCTATTTGGTCATTCACCACATTCAAACTATCGCGTTCTTGCATTAATCGAGACATAGTTTTTACAAAGTTATTCCCAAAACTCGAGTACACCCATGAAGTTCTAACAATAATAGCCTCAGGATTCTCTCTCAGACATGCTTTTTCACCTGCTAATTTAGTTACACCATACACATTTATTGGATTCGTATTTGCATCTTCTCTTAAAGCAACAGCCGAATTTCCATCAAAAACATAATCGGTTGAAACATGGATGAATTTACAATCATTAGCAAAACTCCATTTGGCCATGACAGCTACTGCCTGATTATTTAAGATATCTGACAGTTCAAATTCAGATTCTGCTTTATCGACAGCAGTATGAGCGGCGCAATTGATTATAATTTGCGGACTAATTGCTGTAATTGCAACTGCTAAATTATCTAAATCACATAAATCTAATTCTTGATAATCGGTAAAGATCCATTCGAAAGTGGTATTTAAAGATAATACTCTCAATTCTGATCCTAATTGCCCATTGGCACCCGTTACTAGTATTTTTTTCATTTTTATTTTTTACCACAAAGGTATTTTACTTATTTTTTTAACCACAAAGAGCCCAAAGCTTACGCAAAGAACACAAAGCCACTTCTTTCACCCAGAACTTACAACTTCACACCGTCATCCTAAACTTGCCTATGGATTAGTACTTTTTGCGGTTAAAATCGCTCCAAACTGCGAACTCATAACCGACAACTCACAACTGCCTTCTAAAACTCCCAATCAATTTTGTCAAAACTTGGTAATATTAAATCCTTTTCTGAAACAATTATTTCTTCTGAATTCAATTGCCAATCAATATTTAAAGTTGGATCATCGTATCGTATGCCGCGTTCACTTTCTTTATGATATACCTGATCTACCTTATATAGAACTGAAGCCGTTTCACTCAAAACAGAAAATCCATGAGCAAAACCATGCGGAACCATTAATTGTTTTTTATTTTCGACACTTATAATTACAGAAAAGTGCTTTCCAAAAGTGGGTGAATCTTTTCTTAAATCAACTGCTACGTCCAGAATTTTTCCTTCTAAAACACGTACTAATTTAGCTTGAGCAAAAGGATTGAGTTGCAAATGCAAACCACGAATTACTCCCCTTTTAGAAAAGGATTGATTGTCTTGAATAAAACTATAATTTATTCCGTTTTCTTTACATTTAGCTTGATTATAAGCTTCAAAAAAATAGCCTCTTTCATCTTTAAAGACAGAAGGATTAATAATCACCAAATCCTTTATTGTTGTTTTTTCAATTGTCATTGTTACAGCTTTTATACAAATCTAAAAAGCATCAAAATTTATAAAACAATGCTTTACAAATTTTGATGCTCTTCTATTTTAATAATGAATTATAAATTAAATATCTTTTTATACCAAGGTTTTTTTTCCACTTTAACTCCATAACCATAACCATAGCCATATCCTTTAGATGAATCAGTATCATTAAGTAAGATACACATGTTAGGTAATTTTTGATCTTTATATAGACTATTTGGAATATCCAACATGCGTTTTTCTAAGAAATTAGCTCTTGCCACATAAATAAAAGTATCCGCATGTTTGGCAATTAATAACGTATCTGTTACCAAGCTAACAGGAGCTGTATCAATAATAATATAATCGTATTGTTTTTTAATGATCTCAAAAAAAGAATCTACTTTCTTACTCATTAATAACTCTGCTGGATTAGGAGGAATCACACCCGCTGGAAGGATATGAAAATCTTCATAACCCGCCTGTTTTATAATTAAATCTTCTAAATTCAAATCTTTAGATGACAAATAATTGGTAAAGCCTCTATCGGGCAACGTTAAATACTCATCTAGTCTAGGATTTCTAATATCCATACCTACTAACAATACTTTTTTACCGGAAAGGGCAAAAGTAGCAGCCAAATTTACGGACACAAATGTTTTTCCTTCTTTAGGGAAAGTGGATGTTAAGAAAATGGTTTTAGCAATACCTTCAGGTACCTTACTCACCATGAACTCAAGATTCGTTCGAATAATACGTAAGGCTTCAGCAGAACTCGTTCTACTTTCTGCCTGCATAATTTCATTAGCTGTTTCAGAGGTAGGAACATCACCAATAAAAGGGATTATTGTTCGACCTTCTAAATCCAAACGACTTTTAATTTTAGTATCTAATAAATCTACTAAATAAATCACTGAAAACGGAATTAAAAGTCCCAATAAAATTGCTGCTAAATAAATTACATTAGGTTTAGGAGAAACTGGAGCATTAATACCTTTTGCGGCATCAATAACTCTCGCATTTGGCTCAGTTGCCGCTAAAGATATCGCAGTTTCTTCTCTTTTTTGCAATAAATACAAATACAATTCTTCTTTCACTTTTTGCTGCCTAGCTATCACTCTAAACTGTCTTTCTTGGGAAGGAATTTTTTCAATTTTATTATCTAATAGACCTTCTTGCGACTTTAAATTTCTTTGTTGAATTTTCAAATTCAATTGTAAGCGTTCTAAACCACTTTGTATATTTGAACGTAATGCACTAATTTGCTGATCTACTTTAATAACTGTTGGATTATCTACAGTAGCAGATTTAAGAATACGATTTCTATCCAATATTAACTGATTGTATGAATTAATTGACTCTGAAGCACCATCGTCTCCCACCACATTTGTAGGCAATAAATCTGAGTTGGTACTCTTTTTTATAAACCCTAACATGGAATTTACTAAATTCATCTGAATCTCAATTTCAACTGTTTTTTTATTGTATTCACTAGAACCATCTATAAAAAGTTTGGCCTCAGTTTCAATATCAGTAAGCTTATTAGAGGTTTTAAAGCTTTCCACATTCTGCTCTACTCCATCTAACTCTTCTGCAATTAAGGCTAATCTTTGCGCAATAAATTTAGATGTATTTTCAGATATAGCATTTTTATCATTTACAGCAGCTTCATTGTAATTTTTTGTCAAATTATCTAAGAATGCTTCTGACTTATCTATTACTGGACCAACAATAGCTATCTCGACTACATTACTTGATTTACTTACTGGAGCAACAGTTAATGCTACTCTATAAATTTGGGCAACATTCTCAACTGTATTTATTGTAATTAGGTATTCTTTATCATCACTACCTAAATCGGTTTCTTTTATTGGATTTTTTTCAATAATTAAATCTCCATAAGTCGTTGGAATTAATTCTCCATATTTATAAATACTCTTTGGTTTTAAAATGAATGAAGTAGCGGAATGATTATCGGTATCTAAGCCTTTGATTGAAAAACCATTATTTCCTTTACTAACAAACTGCGCACTTAGTCTTATTGAATTGTATTTTGGGTTAGTATTAATAAATTTAATATTAATGGGTCTATCATTATATAACTCTGTATTAATAACCTTCCCTTTTAATAACATTGAAATATTTAAATTCAATTTTTTAATAGTAGTCTCTACTAAGGTTCTTGATTTCAATATTTCTATTTCATTATCTATATTTTTAGTACCTGCACCCAAACCCATATCAGAAAATGCAGCCAAATCAGAAAGCGCACCTCCTCTTTTATTGTCTTTGATTAAAATGGTTGTAGATGCTCTATACTTTGGGACAGCATACCTTAAATAGGTAAAAGCTATAGCAACACATATAGCCACTCCTAAAACAAACCATTTCCAATGAGAAATATATTGATCTAAAATTTCTCTTAATTGAAAGTCGTTTTCAGTTTCTTCTTTCGAAATATGATTTTGCATTTATTTTTTATTTGGTAATAGAAATAGTTAAAGAAATCACAGTAATTAATATGGACACAGCAGATAAGATCAAATTAGTATCTGTACCAATCTTAGAGCCATTAATTTTAGTTTTATTAGGCTCTACGTATATCACATCATTTTGGGCTAAATAGTAAAATGGAGAATTAATAAAATCAGCCTTCGTAATATCTACTCGATTATACGTTTTAATTCCATTATTTTCCCTAATAATCAAAACATTATCTCTTTTACCATAAATGGTTAAATCTTTAGCTTTACTCAGAGCCTCAATCAAAGTAATTCTCTCAGTACCGACAGCATATACTCCTGGAAAATTTACTTCTCCTTGTACTGCTACTTTAAAATTAATCAAACGAATACTAATAATAGGCTGCTTTATATATTTTGAAATTTTATCCTGTAATAAACTTACAACTTCAGAACGCAATAATCCTCCTACTTTTACTCTTCCTAATACTGGAAAATCTATAAATCCATTTACATCTACTAAATAACCTGAACTAGAACTAGTTCCACTATCTGAAGACTGACTATCTGATGCTATTAAATTAAAAGGTTTCGTGATTTCTGAATCTTCAGCAGAAACAATTATGGATAATAAATCATCTGGTTGAATTTTAATTTCATAATTAGCAAAACTAGAAGCATTTTCTATGTTATTTATGTTTTGGTAATAAACTACATCATTTCTAGAGGCACAAGAAAAAAGAAGCATTATTACTAATAATAAAGGGATTATTTTTTTTAATAAATCGTTCATAAATGGTATTTGATTTTTTGTGGGGGCAAATATAAGAATTCTCTTTTAATTTTATTTACAAATAAGCAGTTAAATCAAGCTAATACTGACTATTTTAGGTGTTTATTAAATAACTTATTTGAAATTAAATTTCATACTGAATAGAAAAATACTCACTAATCAACTGATTCAGTAGACTTTTAAGCTCAACTTTTAAAAAAATATTAATTCAACAAAGAATATTCTGTTTTATAATTATTTATAATAAAAATTAAAAATTTAACTAAATGTAAACAAATTATGTATAACTACTTTAATTCTATCTTTATCTTCATCGCTAAGATTAGAACCAGACGGTAAACACAGTCCTTTTTTATATAAATCTTCGGCGACCGATCCTCCATAATACGGATAATTCTTAAATAGAGGTTGTAAATGCATCGGTTTCCATAAAGGTCTTGATTCAATAACTGCTTCATCTAAAGCTATACTTAACTTTTCGTTACTTATTCCACTCGTTATTTCTGGATCTATTACTATAGTATTTAACCAATAATTAGAAAAAAAATCATCATTAGGGACTGTAAAAACAGTTACTCCTTTAATATCCTGAAATAAATGAACATAAAAATCATGCATAGAACGGCGTAATACAAGGTGTTGATCTAAAACTTCCATTTGACCTCGACCAATGCCAGCACAAATGTTACTCATTCGATAATTATAACCCAACTCTCGATGTTCATAGTGTGCAGTATTTTCTTTGGACTGTGTGGCTAAAAAAACTGCCTTTTGCTTTAACTTCTTTGTTTTCGTAATTATTGCGCCTCCCGAAGAAGTTGTTATAATTTTGCTTCCATTAAATGAAAAAACACCAACATCTCCCAATAAACCACAAGATTGTTCTTTGTAACGACTTCCTAAAGCCTCTGCAGCATCTTCTAAAATTGGTATTTCATAATGTTTTGCTATTGCACTTATCTCATCTACCTTAAATGGAACACCGTACAAATGCACTGCAATAATAGCTTTTGGTTTTTTCCCATTCTTTATGGAATCAAGTATCGCTTCTTCTAGTGCAATAGGACAAATATTCCAAGTTTCTATCTCACTATCTACAAAAACTGGAGTTGCCCCTTGGTATAAAATAGGATTGGCTGAAGCGGCAAAAGTCATACTCTGACAAATTACAATGTCGTCTTTTTTAACTCCTAATAAAATTAATCCTAAATGAATAGCCGAAGTTCCTGAATTCAAAACTGCAACATATCGAGAACCTAAATAGCTTTCTAAATTTGCTTCAAAAGCATCTATATTAGCCCCAACAGAGCTAACCCAATTCGTATCAAAGGCTTCTTGAATGTATTTTTGTTCTCCTCCTCCCATGTGTGGAGTAGATAGAAATATTCTGTTCAATTTCATTTGAGTAATTAGGAATAAAATAATGTTGTTTTTTAAACCATATAAGTCATATAAATTTTGCCTTTATCTTGTCTCTCGCTTGTAATCTATATTACTTCTCAAATAAGACCATATAAACACAAAGATATTTTTATTTGACAATAAAGTTATATATACTGTTATGACTGTTATCTGAAAGATTCTCCCCTAATTTTTTGCAATGAAATTATTTTAGCTACACGAATGCGAATTGCCCAATATAAGAGTATTAATACTACCAATAAAATTGCAAATGGGAGTAGCGAATGATAGCCATTGTGTAAAATTACAATAACTGCAACATTAATAAACAATTGCAATACAGCATATACTGCAGCGACTACAAGATGTGACCATTTCAATTCATTTGCTAAGTATTGGTACAAATGACTTCGGTGCGCTTGTAAAATATTCTCTTTATTTTTTAAACGATATAAAATGGTGACTACAGCATCAATCCCGTAGACACTAAAAAATAACAAATAGCCAATTTGCTCTCTTTCGAAAATAATTTTAATCATAAAATACCCTAAAAAAACAGCCATACTAATACTTCCAACATCACCCGCAAAGGTTTTGGCTTTTTTCCGAATATTAAAGAAACCAAAAACCAGACAGGACATCCCCATAATTAGTAACACTGAAAAAGATTCTTGTCCATAATACAAATACCCAAAAGTTAGAATACTAACTAAAGCATACAATACCGTAATACCATTAATTCCATCCATAAAATTAAAGGCATTAATCCAAGCAATCATCATAATCACTAAAGGAATATGCCATAAATAAGTGGTAAATAAGTTCAAATCATACAAAATTAATCCAGCTGCAATACAATGGGATAGAAATCGAGGTAAAGTAGGTAAAGGTCTAATATCATCAATAAAGCTAATAGTTGCCACCAAGACAACAGCTATTACTAATAAAATAGAAACGACACCAGTAAAATAAGCTATAAGAATGGCTATAGGAAAAATAACACCTCCACCTCTTAAAGTGATTGTGGTATGCGAAGATCTATTATTGGGTTTGTCGATAATATTGTATCGGTCAGCTATTTTAAAATAAACAAGCTCCAAAACAAAAAGAAGTAGAATGATACTTAAATACTGCATTATTTTTTAAAAGATTCAAATGTTTTTAATAAACCATCTTTGGAAGATAGGGGTAAGTCAATACCCAATTCTGATTTTATTTTATGATTGCTTACTACGTAATTCTCTGTTAACTTTTGTAGGCGTTCTGTATTGATAGGCAATGGCAATACATCTCCTATCTTTGCAAACGAACCAATGATGGATTTTTTTATATTCCAAATTTGAGGTTTCTTCCCTAATGATTGTGCCATTAATTCGATGAGCTCAGTAGTCGAAACAGCTCCATCGTCAGAAACGTTATATACCCCAGAAGGAAAATCATTTTTTAATAACGACTCAATAATAAAACAGAGATTAACAACACTTAAAAAAGAACGTTGATTATCATAAGCCCCCAAAGGATATGGAATTCCTTTAGAAACCAAGGCATATAACAAATTCAAATTCCCTTTATTTCCAGGGCCGTGTATCATACAAGGACGTAAAATGTATACTTTTTTATCAGAAGGCAAATTTTCTAAAATATAATTTTCTGCCATTAGTTTCGACTTGCCATAGGCTGTAATCGGGTTCGGAATCGCCTCTTCCGTTAAAACAGACTCCACTGTGTCTGCAACAGCCTTAACCGAACTGATATAAATAAACTGAGTGGCATTAGAACTTAAAAACTGATGGTACAATTTTTTTATTAACTCGAAATTGACTTCAAAATACTCCGATTCACCACTTGTTTTCTTTAAATCATGTGCTTTCCCTGCCAAATGGACTATGGAATCGTATTCGAAACTGTCTTTCAAGAATCCATCATAAGTCCATTCCCTTTGAGATGGATTTCTAGAGATGGATTGTATCTGATAATTATCTTCTAAATAAGTATTCAAATTTTGTCCAACAAAACCAGACATTCCTGTAATAGCAATTATTTTTTTTATTCTCATTTTTTTAAGAAACCGATTATTTTCCACAAAAAACGCATTCTTATTTTAGTGGCTGAACAAGCAATTCCGTTCATCGCTAAAGCTTTTTGTATTTCTTTAGAAATCAATTGATACGAACTGGCTCCCGAACTACTCAAACCACCTACCAACATAGCTGTTGTAGTGATTCCTGAATACTGCCAACTGATCTTATTTTTAAGAAAAAAACGGGTTATTAATTCATAGTCGGCTCCAATCTTGAATCCCAAATCATATATTCCGTATTTTTCAAATAATTCTTTCTTGAAGAAAATAGAAGGATGTGGTGGCATAAAGCCAATTTTTAACTTTTCAGGTTGCCAATTTTTAGAAGAATACAAGCGAACTATTTTGCCATCTTCTTTGTGTTGGACAATATTCCCAACAGAAGCATCCAGATTGTTCTTTTGATGAAAAGCAACAAGCTCAGCAATCACTGTATCAGAATAAAAAGTATCATCCGAATTTAAAATCCCAATGAAATCTCCTGTTGCCAGAGCGATTCCTTTGTTCATGGCATCATACAAGCCTTTGTCTGGTTCTGAAATCCATGTCGCCACTTTATCCTGATGCTTTTTAATTATCGAAAGTGTATCATCTTTAGAATTCCCATCCACTATGATGTATTCGATATTAGGATAGCTTTGACTGCCTACTGATTGAATTGTTTTTTCAATAGTAGCTGCACTATTATAGCATACGGTAATGATGGAGATTTTCATTTATTTTATTTCTTCTATTTTTCGCTCTCTGATTTTTACAGCTGGATTCCCTTGATAAATACCAAAAGCATCCATATTTTTAGTAGCAACAGAACCTACTGCTAAAATGGCATGTGAATGTAAAGTTACCCCTGGACCAACAATTGATTTTGCACCAACCCAAGCTCCTGTTTCTAAAATTATTTCAGCTGTAATTAAATCGAAAGTAGCTATTTTATAATTATGATTTCCGCAAAGCAATAAAGCTCCTTGAGAAACACATACATTATCTTGAATGCTAACTTTTGCCAAATTATCTATCCAAACCTGTTCCCCTATCCAAACGTAATTACCTATTTCTAGCAACCAAGGATATTTAATATTCACCCCTGGTTTAATGACTACACCTTTGCCTATTTTGGCACCAAAAAGACGTAATAAAAAAACTTTTAATCCTGATATTGGATTGAAACTATTAATAAAGAACAATACATTAACAAAATACCATAAAATAATTTTAAATTTATTTCCCGGTTGGTATTCTGAATTGTTGTATTTCGAAAGATTGGTTTGCATATTGATATAGAATAAACTAAACTAAAGTCTTTTTTAGTTCTCCTGTTTTTATCAATAAATCTTCAAAATAGGCAATCGTTTTTATAAGTCCTTCTTCTAAAGCCACCTTCGGTTCCCATCCATTCAATTCTTTAAAAGCCAAATCAATTACTGGTTTTCGCTGAGTTGGATCATCTTGTGGCAAAGGCAAATGTATAATCTTAGATTCTGAATTAGTCAATCGGATTACTTGTTGAGCCAATTCTAACATTGTAAACTCTACTGGATTTCCAATATTTACAGGTCCCCAAAAATCATCGCGACTATTCATCATACGCACCATTCCTTCTACTAAATCATCGACGTATTGAAAACTACGAGTTTGGTTTCCATCACCAAAAATTGTAATATTTTCTCCTTTTAAGGCCTGCACAATAAAATTAGATACCACGCGACCATCATTTGGATTCATATTAGGACCATAAGTATTAAAAATTCTGATAATCTTTATTTTTACTCCATTTTGTAAATGATAGTCCATAAACAAA
>WSSedL1CaDRAFT_10002225_pt1 | contig 10060 bp, 7 predicted proteins | sample WetSurSL1Cattail_FD_9464 | JGI IMG/M metagenome (IMG submission 9464)
CAGATTTGAATGGTCGTAATATAACCGTTAATGAAGCTCGTCCTCGCGAAGATAATCGTAGCGGCGGCGGCGGCGGCGGAAGACGCGACGGCGGTAGAGGCGGTCGTAGTTCAAGCGGCGGTAGAGGCGGCAGCGGAAGCGGCGGCGGAAGACGCTTTTAATTTATTGGCTTTTATGCCATATAAATTATTATCTAAATTTTAATAGAATAAATTGGTAGCTAATTATTAATTATATTAATAGTATCTATAATAATGTCCATTAAGTTTACACTGATAAACAGGCTGCTCTTTTAATTGCAGCCTGTTTTTTTTATTTTTACCTCTTCCCTTTTCCTCAAAACAGCCTCTCATACAGTTACATTTTCTTTCATTTACTAATTCTCCCGCTTATCCTATATTTACAAGTTATTATGCGCAAATATTGTTATTTTTAAAAGCTTTATAATATAAAATTTATAAATAATGACGAAGTACAAATGCCTGACAAAAATTTAAATACTACAAGTGAAAAACGAAAAGTTATTATTATTGGAGCTTCTTCAGGAATCGGCCGGGAATTAGCAAAAGTTTTTTCATATCACGGTTTTGAAGTTGGCATTACCGGACGGCGCGAACAACTTCTTAAAGAGATTTCCGCAGAGCTTAAAACAAAGACCTACATCTCTTCTTTTGATGTTGCAAATACTCAAACCGCTATCCCCGCCTTGGAAAGTTTAATTAAACAAATGGGACGCGTAGATTTTATTATTATCAGCGCAGGCGTTGGTTCTATCAACGAACCGCTTGAGTGGCAATATGAAAAGGAAACCGACGAAACAAACGTATTAGGTTTTACCGCCATGGCAAACGTTTCATTTAAATACTTCCTACAAAATGGTTCTGGACATTTAGCTGCAATTTCTTCTATTGCAGGGCTCATCGGCAACAGCCTGGCCCCTGCTTATAGCAGTTCTAAAGCGTATATTTCAATTTATTTAAAATCGCTTCGCAATAAAGCGCTTAAAACGAAAAAGCCTATTTATGTAACTGATATTCTTCCAGGATTTGTTAGAACTGCAATGGCTCCGGGCGATAATTTGTTCTGGGTAGCGTCGCCAGAAAAAGCTACTTTGCAAATTTATGAAGCGCTGATTAAAAAGAAGCGAGTCGCATATATAACTCGCAGATGGGCGCTTATAGCTTGGCTTATTAAGATCATGCCTTCGTGGATATTAAGCAAAATTTAATATTTTTTTAGAAATATTTTTATTATAATAATTATATGAGTTCATTTTCATGTCCATATGTTTTTTCTGAGGATAGTTTTTGCCTGAGACTTCACAAAGATTGCGTCCCCGGCAGACCAGGCTGCGCGTTAGCAAACAGATTCCATTTTGCTGTTCCTGTAGAAAAAAGAATTGCCGATAAAGAAAAAGAGAATAAGAACAAACGCCTGAAGGATAATAAAAATCATAAATAATACCGCTCCTTTTTACTCATTGCAAATTCAAATAATATTTTTTAGACTTACAAAAAAACTTTATGCAACAAGAAAACGCTAAACCAGATTCTTTATTGTTTACAAACGATTTTTATGAAAACGAGACATTTGAAAAATTAGTCAATCCCAATATTAAGCTTAATGATGTTGAGTTTTCCCGATGCACATTTAGAAACGACTTGCTGAGTCAAGCCTGTATGACTAATTGTAGATTTGACGATTGCATATTTAAAGAGTGCGATCTTAGTTTATCGTCATTTCTCAAATGTTCATTTTTTGATATAACTTTTGACGGCTGTAAACTTACGGGGGTTAACTGGACTACAACAAGGAAGCCTTTAAAAATAAGCTTTGAAGGGTGCAAACTCAACGACTCCATTTTTTTTGATCTTGATCTTCGTGGTATTAAAATAGTAAATTGCGAAGTAATGAACTCCGATTTTGAAAAGACCAATTTAAGCAAAGCCTTACTAAATTATTCGGATTTTTTAAGAACTAATTTTTCAGGCGCAAATTTATCCCATGCAGATTTAACAGGCGCCGTTAATTATTCTATAGATCCAATTCAATGTAATGTAATAAAAGCCAAATTCTCGATGCCGGAAGTTCTTTCACTATTAGCTCAATGGGATATTATTGTTGAATAAATCCTAAAGTTATTTTATACTGCTAAAATGCATTTATTGGTCTTCATTGGATATTTTCTTATTTTAGACCTGGCAATAAATATATTTTGTAAATAATTAGTCGATAGGATACTGTTCTTGCGCAAAACAATGATCATAGTCTTTTTCTTATTTATTTCCACTTTATTATCATCCGCTCAATTAAATGTTGACAGCGTTTTAACAGATATATACCGGAAACCAGACACTATCCAAATAAAGATTCTTAATTTTTTATGTTTAAAACTCCGTGGAACCGATCCTCAAACTGCGCTTAAATTTGGCAGAATTGCTTTGAAAAAAGCTGAACAATGCGGCGATAAGCGACTACAGGCAGAGGCAATTAATTTAATTGGCGTAGTACGCAGAAACAGCGGTAATCTTAGCGAAGCTATGCTTAATAGCGTCCAGGCGTTAAAACTTGCGCAGGAAATAAACGACTTAACTGAGATTGCATACTCATATAATAATATTAGCGCCGTTTACAGAGAAAGCGGCAATAATCCATCCGCTTTAGAATACGCTATTAAAGCTCTTGACATTTTTGAACATAAACAAGATTACGTTGGAATAGCTTTCTGTGAATTAAATATTGGAGTAATCTATTCTAACCAAAATAATTTTGCAAAAGCTCTTGAGCATTTGCATAGATCGCTTAACATACGCAAAAAACAAAAAGATACGATGGAAGTAATCCATTCGTTGGATAATATTGCCTATGTTTACTTCAACATGAAAGATTATGATCGTTCCTTAAAAACTTATCTTGAGCTGGAAAAATCTGAAATCATACTTGGCGATAAAAGAGGGCTTGGAGTTACATGGAATGGCATCTCACAAATTTATTTCTTAAGAAATGATTTTAGCTTTTCGCTTGAGTATAGATTAAAATCTTATCAGGTTTTTAATGAATTAAAATATTATGATGATTTTGTGAACGCTTGCGGAAACATTGGATTAACGTACGCCAAGTTAAATAATCTGCCTCAGGGACGCCATTATATTAATGAAGGGTTAAGTAATCTTTTTCATGTTAAATCATTAAAAACCAAATGCGATTTTTATTATCAATGCGCTGAGTTTTTTGAAATGTCAAACGTTAAAGACTCTGCAATTTATTATTATAAACTCCATGCGCAGCTACAGGATACAATTCATTACTCTGACAACCTTTATAAATTCTCCGAGATTGAAGCGCTCTATCAAAATGAAAAAATTGTTAGAGAAAACCAGATGTTAGTTAAAAATGTTGAATCGCAAAACAGACAGACTGTTTATCTGATTTTGATAATCACTTTAACGACCATAATTCTTTTAGGAACTCTTTACAGATTCGCGTCTGTCAAATCGACAAACACTAAATTAAACCAGCTTAACGGCATGAAGGACGCCTTCTTCAGAATTATTGCGCACGATCTTAAAGCTCCTTTTAACGCGATATTTGGGTATGCTAATATTTTAAAAAGCGATTATCACGAGTTGTCTGACGACGAACGGTTGAGCTTTATTGATAATATTGGCGGAGCCGTGAATAAAAGCTATCAATTGCTTGAGCAGCTTCTTCTTTGGTCAAGATCAAATTCAGGCAACCTTGAGTTTAATCCGACACAATTTAATCTTTACAGCCTTATTAAGGATACTGTTCAGCTTCTTGAACCTACAGCTTCGCAAAAAAGCATTGCTTTAGAATTTTCCTGCGATGAAAACTTAGTATTAAAAGCCGATAAAGAAATGATAAATACTGTCGTCAGAAATCTTACTTCAAACGGAATTAAGTTTACAAAAGAAAATGGAACGGTTGAAATTATAGCTTCTGAAGAAACAAACAGCATTTCTATTTCAGTAAAGGATTCTGGTATTGGGATGACAGAAGCGCAAAGTAAAAACTTATTTCGGATTGATAAATCCACTTCTACCAAAGGCACTAAAGGCGAGCAAGGAACGGGGTTGGGCTTAATAATTTGCAAAGAATTTGTAGATAAACACAAAGGTAAAATTTCTGTTCATACTAAACTTGGCGAAGGGACTAAATTTATTGTCATTTTGCCTAAAGCATGATTGCAGAGCTTAACGGAAGAAGAGTCGGCGTCTGAAACCTTATTGCCCCTGTCATCTTTAAGGACTTAATTGATTTAGAATATCATATATTTTGATTTTAAGATTTGGAAGATCGTTTTTTATTATATCCCATACTATTTTTGTATCTATCCCGAAATACTCATGAATTAATAGATTTCTTAAATCAGTAATCTCACGCCATTCAATTTCCGAGTATGTTGTTTTCATCCACTCAGAAATGTGTTTAGCGACTTCCCCAATAATTTCCAGCAAATTGACGCATGCTCTTTGCTTCATTAAATCAGACTGGAAGACTTCAAAAGAATCTTCTTGGGAATAAGATTCAATTTCAATTATCGCTTCATAAATGTGTTGAAGCCTTGCGTAATCCCCCAAACTATTTTTCATAAACTAATATTTTATCATTATCTATAAAGGGCTTGATATGCTTGGAAATGCTTTGCATAGTTAACAAATCAACTTTTTTGTTCAATAACTCTTCAAGCTCTAGATGAATCTGTGCAAAGCCCAACCCAATAGGTTTTGTATAATCCATTTCCAATAAAATATCAATGTCGCTATTTGAAGTTTGGTTCCCCCTTGCGGCGGAACCAAATAAATATGCTTTTATAACCGGTTTGTTACTTAAATAGGTTTTTAGCTTATCTGATATTTCTTTCTTTTTCCATCTTGCACTATTAATTTATTATATTTAATATAAATCATTATTAATATAAAGACAAGATTTCAATCTAATAATCGATCCGTATATCCGCTTTTTCATTTTTATAGAATAATTCTATAGTAGTAATGTATGTGTTATTTTCTTTTTTTACCGAATACCCTTTTGCTAATACTTTCCCGTCGATATAAATTGATTTCGGTTTTGCAGATGAAGTAATTTCAGCTTTATCTGTATATCCAACAAACGCCTTTAGTATTATTGATAATTCTTTCTTATTTTTTTGGTATTTAGCCGATATTAAAGCTGCATTAGCGTTTGATAAATATGGATTTTCAACGTTTCCTAAAGCCAGTTTAATCGCCTTTGTTCCCTTTAATTCAGCAGGAAGAATAAGCGACGGGTATTCTTTATTGTCGTAAATTATTTTATTTAAATATTTTCCGCTCCCAGTAACGCTCGTTAAAATGCTTCCGCCGTTATAATCCAGATTAAAAGAATAGTTCTTCGCTTCTGGTTTATATGGGTTAAGTTTAATGTTCCAGTTATTATCTGCTATGCCATATAAATGGTAAATACTATAGAGATACCATCCTGCCGCCCACATAAACTGAGGTTTATCAATTTGTCCGTACACAGTTGGATTAGTTGCATTGGAGTTACGATACTCGTACATAGCAGGTTGACCATTTGGACTATTTATTATGCCGTTAATCGTCATACAATTTTTAATAAAATTAAACGCTTCTTTTTTTTCTCCCGCTGCAATTAATGCAAGAGAATACCAGCTATTACTATGAGGCCAAACTCCGCCATTTATATAATAATATTTATCGCCGGCTTCATTGCCAACAAATTTCCAAAAAGTTTTTAAATCTTGAAAATCCATTGGATATACAGCATAGATGCCAATTTTAGGATCTAATAATACTTTCTTTGCTGTTTCTGCAAGTTGTGTTTTTTTTGCGTCGTCTAAAAGATTAAAATGAGAGGCTAACAGAGAACCAATATAGTAATGCAAATCCTCGCTTCCGTCTTCAAAATAATTTGTTAAGTAGTTTATTTTTTTATTCCATAACTTTTCATTTAGCTTAATCTGCATTTCATTTGATAAGCGTTGATAATAAGTAAGCTTCCCTTCGCTTTCATTTATGTTAGAAGCTATATAAACGTAATCGCGCAGCGCCTGAGCGGCCAATATAGTCATAAAAGCTCTGGGACCCCAATTTGTGCCAATGTCCCACCAGTCGGGTCTATAAGCCCACATAAGGCTGTCTGCCCTTTTGTTTTTTAATATTTCTGTAATGCTTTTTGTTATGTATGGATATAGAGCCTTAAGCGTCGCAGTATCTTGCGAATGCCTTAAATAGCTTGCGCTTGTTATCACAAACCAGAGATGATTCCAATTAGCATTATCTGCTTCTTCGGTCACAAATTTATCGTCTTTCCAATAGAAGGCATGCGGTATATTTTTATCTGCGCTCGATTTACTTTTAATAAATAAAAGATCTTTTTTAACGCGCTTCAAATCAAAACTAACAGCGGCTAAATCAGTAAGCAAAACGTCATGCGTAAAATAGAAATTATACTCAGCAGGACACGGCATAGGCATTATTTCGCCGTCAATATAATGCTTGCTGGTTTCTAACAAAGCTTTTGCCCAATGTACAGACTGATCTATTACTTTATCGCCAGTTTCAAATACTTTTTCGCTATAAGCCGTCTTAAGAACTCCATCTTCAAAATTATTAATTTCTTCTTTGTAGTTCTTAACAAGATATTCTGAAATACTATATTTTTCCTGCTCCTTACAGGTTCCAATTATTAGGACTATTTTTAGCTCTTTGCCGGGAGCAACTTTTTCTTTATAAAGAAGACTAACAGAGCTATCGCTCTTCACAGGCTGAGCGGCTGCATTAACAATAAACATTGCCGCATTTTGAGTTTCTGCATTATAACTAAAAAACAAAGCTCCATTCTTTGCTTCATACTTAACCGGATAAACAGTATTATATGTATGGCTTGTCCTTAGAGCTTTTCCCATATTAATTTCAAATTCGTAATCAGATTTTTTTTCGCTTGTATTTTTTATTATATAAGTAATTATTATGGCAGGTTTTTCTTTTGCATAATGATACGATATATCAATATTTTTTGGTTTCCCGCTCTTATTAAATTCAACTGAAAAAGGAGTAAGCGAATATTCGTAAGGCTCTTTACCTATGACTTCCTTTTTATTATCGTCAATTTTAAGACTGCATTCCATTACAAAAGTCGTATCCCTCTTCCAGTAATCTACGCTTGCATCCATACTGTTTGCAGAAGGATAATAAAAGCTTATTCTCTGCGGCATTGGATTACTATGATGCATTTCCACCCCAGCGTAAAAGCCGCCCGTTTCTATTTTGGCATCGCCTTTAAATTTAATCGCTAAATCATCTTTTAAAGCTTTTGTTTGAGAACAGATTAGCACAGATAACATAAAAGATATCACGACAGAAAGAACAATACGTTTGCGCATAAGCCGCTTCCTTTAGTTTAGATTTTGCCTGAATAAATGTTTTTTATATTTATTCGTTATTTTATCAACATTAGTTTTCTCGTTTCAGAATAATTCCCCGCTTGAATTCTATAATAATAAATGCCGCTTGACAGCCTGTATTTATCGGCTTCAAACTGCGTTGTATAAGAGCCCGCCTTTTTCCATTCGTTTACAATCGTCGCTACTTCCCTTCCAAGCGGATCATATACTTTTATATTTACTTTTGAGTCTTTTGCAATTTGATATTTTATTACAGTAGACGGATTAAATGGATTGGGATAATTTTGATACAACGCATAATTTTTAGGCGTTGTAATTGGATCGTCATATTTAACAGATGTTGCGATATCAGAAAGGTTTTGTATTTCGCTAACAGAAAGAGCATAATCGTAAATACGCAGATCGTCAATAATTCCTTTAAAGTTGTAGTTTTTATTATTCGGCAATATTTGACCAATTGTAAGATCATACGTTGTCGTGTTCAGTAATCCCGTAAATGAAGTGAAATTATCTAATTCTCCATTAATATAGATTTCCATATCGGAACCATCGTAATAAACAGTTACGTTATAATATTTATTTACGTTTAATACTGTTTTAGAATCTAAATCTTTAGTTCCATTAGCAGTTTTAATCGTCCATCTGATTTTATTATTTGTTATTGAAACTTTCCATCTGTTTTCCCAACTGCCATGAGAAACCGGGAATGCTTCTCTTTGATAGAGCTCCCCAATATTCATCCAGAAGTTTACAGTTATTGAATCTCTGAAATTCAAAAAATTGTTATTAGGAATAAGGACGTATTGATCTACCCCGTTAAAAGAATAAGCTGAATTAGAGTTTCCTTTTCTATCAGATGTTAAAGTAGCGTAAGCAGTCCCATTATTACCAAAACCGCTTGCGTCATTTGCGTTGCCGTTAAACGGATAATATGCAGCCAAATCTCCTTTGTTTACATTTGATAAATCGCGCACAGGAATACCAACGCTGTCAGTCACGGTTTCGCCAAAAGCATTTTTTACCGTGCATAATACATAGTAGTTTCCTTTTACGCCTGGCGCTTTCCAAGTAATTTTTGAGCCGCTGCCGCTTATCGTCCCTGCCGACGATTTCCAGGAATACTCTATAGCGCTTCCGCCTGTATCAACTGCGCTGCAAGTTATGTCGGCCGAAGCTCCTAGATTAAGCTTGCCTGGAGCAGCCTTAATACTGTTTATATACGGCATTGAATGCTGTTTTACGCTTTCTGTGATAATAACTGTATCAACCGCCGTTCCGCCTTTTGTATCTTTCACTTTGCATATTATACTGTAACTGCCCGCCGAAGCCGCCGAACGCCATAAAATATTATTTCCTGTTTCGGATATGCTTCCGCCTGAAGCGCTCCATTCATATGAAAGAGTATCATTATCTTTATCAACTGCCGTACAATATATGTTAACGCTATCGCCAACTGTTATCTGTTGTTTTACAGCGGCAAGACTTTTAATTCTTGGCGGATAATTGCTTACGCTTGCTCCTGAATAATAATCTACTACCACCCCGTTAATTAGCATTTTATTCAGGTTATATATAACGGCTCCATTAGCCGGAACAATAACTATTATAGCCGCGCCGCTTGCAGGTATTGTAATATTTGTTTTACCGCTAATGCCTTTTGCCGCATATGTTTTGCTGACAGTATTATATAAATCGTACGAACCGCTGCCTGCGTCAATTTCTACCAGCTTATCGTCAGCATAAGGATTATAATAAAGATACGTCGAATATGCTTTTTTGTGGAAGTAATCAGTTTTTAATAAATCAAGTTTTAATATTTTGGAAACATTTGTAGTGTCTATAATTCCAGCTAAAGTTCCTACATGAGAAGAACTATAAAGAGAAAGATTAGTCGCGGCCCAGCCCCCAGAAATTGCGTCTCCAGTTGCATAAGGCGAATTATTTGCTAAGCCATACTGCCTTAGCGCTTCATGCGCTATATACGAATTCGGGTCATATTGCGCCGCCCAGCTTTTACTATCTTGATTTGCCGTCGGCAAATAACCTGAATAAAACAGCCTTGACGCATTAGCCAAGTTAAGAATCCATTTGCCAATAGCTCTTGCATATCTGCTGTCGTAACGGGCAATAGGAACAAGCGCTCCGGCCTGTTCAAATCCATTCATGGCAAACGCATAATAATTATCATTTACTTCGCCAATAAGACCGCTCACATCATAGCCGCCCCATGAACCGACAATCGCTCCCCAGTACCTTAAAGAGCCAACGTCAAAGCACCAGTCGAACATTTTTTCAATATCGTAATTAGTCCCAACTTCGGCGTTCATTCTTGCCGCCACATTAACGCCATAAGCCATCTGAAGCTCGTACGAAGGATTAGCATAGTAACTGTTCAGAAACTCTAGGGCCCATTCTGCGCCCATCCTGTATTTTGCGCTGCCTGTTTCATTATAAGCGTTATAAAAAAGCCATGCGAGCGCTCCTGATGCCTCTGGTTCGCGAACGCCAGACGTAAAAGGCTTCATTGTAGAAAGATACCATCCTCTATACTCCATATTGGGAACCGACCATGGAGTTGCGCTTCCTCCCATTGTGTTTACTGCCTGCAGCCATCTATCTGCAACCGTTTTG
>WSSedL1CaDRAFT_10002226_pt1 | contig 10060 bp, 11 predicted proteins | sample WetSurSL1Cattail_FD_9464 | JGI IMG/M metagenome (IMG submission 9464)
CAGAGCGCTCAGCAGCCGGTCCTGATGCGCCGGGCTCAGGCCAATGAACAACTGTCTCGCCTAAATCAGCGGTCGCAGCGGCTGGTCTTCAAACTCGGTGTTCAGCACCACGGTGCTGGTGGTGCGGGCGACCCCGGGGATGGCCTTGATCTGATAAAGCACGGCTTCCAGTTCGCGGGCCTGGCCGGTGCGGATTTTGGCCAAAAAGTCATACTCTCCAGCCACGCTGTGTAACTCTTGCACCGCCGCTATCTCGCGCAAGCGCGGTGCCACTTCGCGGCAATGGACACCACCGTCATTGCGAATGGCCACAAAGGCGGTAAAACTCAAACCCACACTCTCGGGGTCCACACTGATGGAGAAGCGCCGTATCACACCACGCTCCAACAGCTTTTTCACCCGCTCATGCACCGCCGCGGTAGACAAGCCTACTTCAGCCCCCACATCAGCGTAAGAACGTCTGCCATCTTCACCAAGTGCCGTAAGAATTCCGGCATCAGCTGTATCAATCTGAATATTTATTGGCATAACAGCAATCTTGTGTAATATATCGAAAACAACCTCTATCGCCAGAAATTTTACGGCTCTGTTCACGACATGCCTACCAATTTACACACATCCTTGCGCCAACCGTCTTTTTGGGCCCTGCTGACGGCCTTGTTGCTGGTCTACATCGTTTGGGGCACCACCTACTTTGCGATTGGTATTGCGTTGAAAAACATGCCCGCCATCTGGATGAATGGTGCCCGTTTTGTGTTGGCTGGGGTGGTGATGCTGGTCTGGGCGCTGCTGCACGGCGAAAAGCTGCCCACCGCCCGACAGTGGCGCAATGCGGCGCTGGTCGGTGGGCTGATGGTGTTTGGTACGATGAACCTGGTGGTGTTTGCGCAAAAACAAGGCATCGGCTCGGGGCTGATGGCCACCGTGATCACCACCATGCCGATGTGGCTGGCCTTGTGGACCCGTTGGGGTGGAGAAAAGGTGCCGTTCACCAGCTGGATCGGTCTGGCGCTGGGTGTGGCAGGTGCTGCCCTGTTGTCACTCGAAGGCGACTTTTCTGCCAGTTGGTTGGGTGCGCTGGCCGCTTTTGCGGCCCCCCTGTGCTGGAGCATTGGCTCCTACGCGTCGCGTCGGCTGGATTTGCCCAGCCCAGCCATGGCCGCCTCGTCGGAATGGCTGGCGGGTGGGGCCATGGGTTTGGTGCTGTCCAGATGGCTGGAACCACAAGATAGCTTGGCAAACGTCACCAGCACCGGCTGGTTGGCCTGGGTCTATTTGCTGGTGTTTGGCACATTGATTGCACTCAACGCTTACCTGTGGCTGTTGAAGAACACCAGCGCGGCGGTAGCTGGCAGTTACTCGTTTGTGAACCCGGCGGTGGCGCTGCTGGTGGGTGCGGGCATTGGGCATGAGGTGCTGACCGGCTGGGTGTTTGCCGCCCTGCCCTTGATTGGCGCTGCGCTGGCCATGATTCTGTACGGCCCCACGCTGGTGGCCGCGTTGACGCAGAAGAAGCTGGGTCGATGGCCTGTGAACACCTCAGCCACCAAGAAATGCTACCAACAAAATAGCTGACAACCCTTTCATTTAAAGGGCTACAGGCCAAAAACACGATCAATCGACGATTCCAGAGAAGAGACACCTGGATTCAGTGCTCAGCCCGTCACGGCAAAGCCAGCGCCTCAAACACCCGGATCGCCGCATAAGCGTCGTTGGCGGCATAGACCAGTTGCGCGTCTGTCAGGCGCGGGTTGGCCCAGTTGCTGGTGGCGGCTTTTTTGGACTTGATAAAACGCTGGTTAAACAACACCGCCACCGCGCCTTTGACGCCCATGTCCTTGCGGTAACCGCGTTCCAGGAACACGCTGTTGAGCTCCAGCACCCCCATCGGCTGCACCCCCAGCTTGGCAATGATGCGTTTGCGGTCATCACCGAGACCAAACCCGGCCTTAACGAACCCCGGCAGCGCCAACAGCTCAGCCGCCACGGCGCTGCAGGCCGGGTCATGTAACTGGAACACCCAGGCGCGTTCAGACGTGGACAACTGCAGGATGTGTGGCCCGTCTGACATTTCACCGACGCGAAAGGTCGGTTTGGACTCGGTATCAAAACCCCAGGCCGGTGCGTCAGCCAGCGCGGCGGCCGCCTCACGCGCCTGGGCGCCGGTGCTCACCAGTGTGATCCGGTCCAGACCAAGCCGCTCAAACTCGGGCAGCAGCGCGATGGCCTCTTTGTCCGGCGTGGCAAAACGGGTGTGCTTGGCTGGCCGCTGGGTTTGTGCACCGGGCGCCGGGGAATTGTTGGACGGTGTGTTCATGCTGGTGCCCAGCGGGCGTGTTCAACCATGAGGCAACGGTCTTGCACCGCAACCAAACCAGCTGCCTGGGCGCTGGCCAAGGCCTCGTCGTGGCAAATACCGAGTTGCAGCCAGATGGCGCCCAGCCCCAGACTGATGGCTTCGTCCACCACCGGCGGCACGTCATCGCTGTTGCGAAACACATTGACCAGGTCAAGTGCCTCCTGTGCGGCGGCATCGGTCAACGTGGCATAAACCTTTTCGCCCAGGATCAACTGACCGCTGGCGGCTGCCACGGGGTTGACCGGCACAATGCGCCAGCCTTGGCTTTGCATGTATTGCGCCACGCGGTAACTTTCGCGCTGCGGTTTGGGCGACAGGCCGACTACTGCCACGGTGCGGCAATGCGTCAAGATGTGGGCTACGGCCTGCTGGCCGCTCAGTTCGGAAGCTTGGGGTGTGGTCATGTTGTTTATGTGGTCAATCGGGCTGGGGCGGGCGCGGTATCTGTCGCCAGCAGAGTACGCAATCGCGGAAAGGCATCCAAGGCATTCTGGGTGGTGGCTGTCGCCAGAGTTTCGGGGCTGATACCACGCAGCGCTGCCAACTCAGCACCGATGCGCGGCAATTCAGCCGGGGAGTTGGTGCCCTGTGGTTCACCAGCCGCACGCTGCTCGGCCGATGTGTAGAGCCAGCGCGGCGGCATGTCGGGGGAATCGGTCTCCATCACCATCGCCTCCAGCGGCAAATCGACCGCCAGACTGCGCAACTGTCGGGCACGCTCATACGTCATGGCACCGCCAAAACCCAGCTTCAAACCAAGTTTGAGCACGGCCTGCGCCTGCTGCAAGCTGCCGTTGAAGGCGTGCAATACACCGTGCCAGCTGCCAGTTGGACCTGCCACCTCACGCATCACTTTCAGAATCGGGTCAACCGCGCGGCGGGAATGCACCACCACCGGCAGGTCATACAAACGCGCCAGTTTGAGCTGGGCACGAAAGACCTCTTGCTGGCGCTCACGCAGTGGGCTTTTGCACAGCTCAGGCACAAAAAAGTCCAGCCCAATTTCGCCAATGGCGACCAAGCGCGGGTCGTCATGGTGTTGCTGCAGCGCAGCCGCCAAGCGGTCAAGCGCGTCCTCAGTCGCGTAGGGCACGGCCATGGGATGGATACCCAGACAGTAGCTGTCGGCGTTGTGGTGCGCCAGCGTGCGCACCGCCTCGAAATTGTCAACCGCGACCGATGGCACCACACAATGCACTACACCATTTGTAGCAGCTTGCGCCCGCACTACCTGGGCTTGACCCCCAAACTCTTGTGCATCCAGGTGGCAATGGGTGTCGATCCAGCGCATGGTTTTGTTGACCAGACTCAGGTCCAGTTGGCCACAAAGTGGGCCAGCTCAGCGTCCTGGTTGACCACATGGCGGTGTGCCCAGTCGGTGGTCACGCCCAGAATGGCTTTTTTGTTCATGTGGCCTTTGCCCACGTCCATGCTGCGATCGCGCAGGCGGTTGAGCAAATGTTGATGGTCCTGGGCATGCGCCTGTGCACCGGGGAAATTGACCTCGGCCATCAGTGCTTCTTCCAGCGCAAACAGGTGTTGCATCTGTTTGAACAAGGTCACGATCATCGGGCGCAGGGCCATCCAGTCTTCCGAGTTGGCGATCTGGTTGGCCAGTGCAAACAGCGCCTGTTGTGAGGCGTCAACGTCGGCACGACCGATCCGGTACTTCTCCTGCCATTCGATGTCCATACCTGCTACTCCCACCGTAAAAAGCTTGTCTGGGCTCACACCTGCGGCGCCAAACCTTCCGCCAGACGACCCTGCACCAGGGTCAACTGGCGACTGCAGCGTGCAGCCAGCGACGCGTCATGGGTGACCACCACAAAGGCGGTGCCCTGGGTGCGCGCCAGTTCCAGCATCAGGTCGAACACACCATGTGCGGTGCTGCGGTCCAGATTGCCGGTAGGCTCGTCAGCCAGCACACAGGCGGGCTGGGTCACCAGCGCGCGGGCAATCGCCACACGTTGGCGCTCGCCACCCGACAACTCGCTAGGTCGGTGCGCCAGCCGATCACTCAAACCCACGTCGGCCAGCATTTTCGCGGCAATCTGAGCTGCTTTCACACGCTCAGAACGCCTGATCCACAAGGGCATGGCAACATTGTCCTGCGCGCTGAACTCAGCCAGCAGGTGGTGAAACTGGTAGACGAACCCTAGATGCTGGTTGCGCAAACGGCCCTGTTCAGCGGCAGTTTGGTGCGCCAGGTCTTGCCCCAGCAGTTCCACCGAACCACTGGTAGGGGCATCCAGGCCACCCAGCAGGTGCAGCAAGGTGCTTTTGCCGGAACCCGACGCGCCCACAATCGCCAGCGTTTCACCGGCAGATACGTCCAGGTCAACACCTTGCAACACCGTCACATCGAGCCGACCTTCGGTGAAACGTTTGGTCAGGCCACGTGCGCTCAACACCAGTTTTGAATGGTTGATATCACTCATAACGCAAGGCCTCGGCGGGGTTCACGCGGCTGGCGCGCCAGCTCGGGTAGAGCGTGGCGGCAAAGGCCAACACCAGGGAAATCAGGGCAATCGGCAAGATGTCTCCCTGCTGCGGCTCACTCGGCATACGACTGATCAGGTACACATCGCGCGGCAAAAAGGTGGTGTGCAACAGATGCTCAATGGCGGGCACGATCACATCGATGTTGTACGCCACCGCCAGGCCCAGCGCCAGGCCGCCCAGCGTGCCAATCACCCCAACCATCGCGCCCTGCACCACAAAAATGCCCATGATGCTGGCCGGACTGGCGCCCAGCGTGCGCAGGATGGCGATGTCGGCGCGTTTGTCGGTGACCGTCATCACCAGCGTGCTGACCAGGTTGAATGCCGCCACCGCCACAATCAGCGTGAGGATGATGAACATCATGCGTTTTTCCAGCTGCACCGCGGCAAACCAGGTGCTGTTTTGGCGTGTCCAGTCGCGGATCAGCAGGTTGTCGGTCATGGTGCCGGCCAGCTCGGCAGCCACAGTTCGGGCCTGGTGCAGGTCTTTCAGGCGCACCCGCACACCGGTCGGGCCTTCCAGACGGAAGACACGCTGGGCATCCTCGATGTGCATCAGCGCCAGCGTCGAGTCGTATTCATAGTGGCCCGAATCAAAGGTGCCCACCACCGTCATTTGTTTCAAGCGCGGCACCACACCGGCCGGTGTGACCTGACCGCTGGGCGCCACCAGCGTCACCTTGTCTCCCTGCTGCACCCCGAGCGAACGGGCCAGTTCCCCACCGAGCACCAGACCAAACTCACCCGGCACCAGGCGCGCCAAGGCGGCGTTTTTTAAATCCACCGCGAGGTCGGTGACATCGGGCTCACGGGCCGGGTCAATACCCCGGACTATGGCGCCTTTCATGTCCTCACCCCTCGCCAGTAAAGCCTGAGTAGCTATAAAAGGTGCAGCACCAATGACTTGTGGGTTGGCCCGGACCTCACGCAGGGTGCGCGCCACATCGGGCAAGGCCTCACCATTCGGGGCAAAAATTTCGATGTGGGACACCACCGCCAGCATGCGGTCACGCACTTCTTTCTGGAAACCATTCATCACACTGAGCACAATGATCAGTGCCGCCACGCCCAGCGCAATGCCCAACATGGACACACCGGAGATGAAAGAAATGAAGCCGTTGCGCCGGGTAGCGCGGCCAGCGCGGGTGTAGCGCCAGCCCAAGGTAAGTTCAAAAGGAATAGACATCAGGTCAGGGCAGTTGCGGCGGTAAGCCGCCAAGTCAGGGCGCGATTATCCGGGACAATGTGCACCATGCACCTGATCATTCCTTTTGCCGCCAGTGGTTCGCAAGGTTATGCGGACGCCCTGGCCAAGTTGCAGCTGCCCATGCTGCAAAAGCTGCTGGCCCGCCTCAGCCCCCTGCCTGCCGACATCGGCGAGGAACTCAGCCTATCACCACCGCACGAACGTGCGTTGGCGGCGGCCCTGGGCCTGAAGGTAAGCGACGGCCTGATCCCCTTGGCAGCGTTACACGCCCAGCAAACCTGCCACAGCGCGGCACCCAACAGCGCCTGGGCTTTTATCAGCCTGTGCCACTGGCAGGTCAACACCGGTCACGTGGCGATGAGCCCACTGCCACCGCCAGCGCTGTCGCCAGCGCAGTCGGACACCCTGCTGGCGAGCATGCAGCCGTATTTTGAAGAAGACGGCATTCGCCTGTACGCCGACCAACCCGGTCGCTGGCTGGCGCAAGGTGAAGTGTTTGCCAATCTGGCCACCGCCTCCCCCGACCGGGTGGTAGGCCACAACCTGGCCGACTGGATGAACAACAGCGCCCAGGCGGCTACGCTGCGCCGCTTGCAAAACGAGATGCAGATGCTGCTCTACACCCACCCGGTCAACGACGCGCGCGAAACCATGAACCTGCCCACGGTGAACTCGTTCTGGTTACACGGCAGCGGTGCACTGCCCGAGGCCTACCTGCCACCGCCCGCAAACGCCCAGCCGGTGGTGATCCACACCCTGCGCGAGGCGGCCTTGGCGGACAACTGGTCCGACTGGGTGCAGGCCTGGCAGGCATTGGATGCAGGCGAGATTCAGACTTTGTTACAAGCCACAACGGCGCGCCAACCGGTGCGCCTGACCCTGTGTGGTGAACGTGCCAGCCGAAGCTGGCACATCCAGCGGCAGCCGGTGTGGCAAAAGCTGAGAGGCTTTTTTGGCTCCAAGCCCTTGTCGGAGTTGTTTGGGAAGTTATGAAATAGAGAGCTTTTTCTGATTCAAGGCTGGTATTCATGGCACACCGACGACCCGGGAGCGACGCAGGCCATCGATAATCCGAGCTTCACGCATCCAGAGGACACTGCCATGGGACTCGCTGCAGAAACGGCCATTCTTACCGCCGCAGACTACCTGACCTGGGAAGCGGCCCAAACCGAACGCCACGAGTACCTGGATGGCGAGGTGTTTGCCATGGCCGGGGCCGAAGATCGTCACGTCACCGTATCTTTGAACCTCGCTTTTGCCCTGCGCCAGCACCTCAGCGGCGGCCCTTGCCGCACCTACATGAGCGACATGCGACTGCATGTGGCCGAAGCCAACAGCTATTTCTACCCCGACGTGCTGGTCACCTGCAGCGTGCTGGTCACCTGCAGCGCGCTGGACCAAGTCAGTCCGCTGGTCAAAACCGAACCCAAGCTGATCATGGAAGTGCTCTCGCCCAGCACCGCGGCCTATGACCGCGGCCTGAAGTTCAGCCACTACCGCCGCCTGCCCAGCCTGGAGGAATACGCCCTGATCGACCTGGACACACGCACCACCGACGTGTACCGCAAAGGGCCCGATGGGCTGTGGGTGCTGCACCCGTTTAGCCGGGGCGACACGGTTGAGCTGGCCAGCGTGGCCTTGCACATCAGCGCTGACCAACTGTTTGTGGATGTGCTGGACACCTGAACATTCCAGCCACCCCGTCAAACAAACACACCGGGCAGACAAGCCGGTGAATTTTGAACTTTTTGGGCCTCTAGCCCGCATCCCCATTGCCTGAGTAGCTATGAAAATTTTTGTCAGAGATGCCCCGCCGCGCAACGTCTGGGCGCTAGAGAAGGCGGGCATCCACCCGCTGCTGGCGCAGTTGTACGCGGCACGCGGTGTGCTGGACCCGGCCGAGCTGGACGCCGCTTTGACCCACCTGCTGCCACCCACCGCGATGAAAGGCACGGCCGAGGCCGCACGCCTGTTGGCCGACGCCATTGGCCAGGACAAAAAACTCTGCATCGTGGCCGACTACGACTGCGACGGCGCCACCGCCTGTGCGGTCGCGGTGCGTGGCCTGCGCCTGCTGGGCGCCAAACACGTGGACTACATCGTGCCGGACCGGGTGCAAGACGGCTACGGCCTCACTCCCCCGATTTCTGAGCGCGTCAAAGCCAGCGGCGCCGATGTGTTGATCACCGTGGACAACGGCATCGCCAGTTTTGACGGTGTCGCCACGGCCCGCGCGCTGGGCTTGCAGGTGCTGGTGACCGACCACCATTTGTGCGCCAGCCTCGATGGTCAGATCGCCCTGCCGCAGGCCGACGTGATCGTCAACCCGAACCAGCCCGGCTGCGACTTTGAGAGCAAGTCGATCGCTGGCGTCGGTGTGATGTTTTATGTGTTGCTGGCCTTACGTGCCGAGCTGCGAACACGGGGTCAGTTTGCCGTGCGATCACCAACTGCCTCATCTACAACCGCAGCAAGCCAGACAGACACCCGCCCGCCAGAACCCAAGCTCGATGCCCTGCTGCCGCTGGTGGCACTCGGCACAGTGGCCGACGTGGTGAAACTCGACGCCAACAACCGTCGCCTCGTGGCTCAAGGCTTAAAACGGGTCCGAGCCCTTGCCATGCCTGCCGGTCTAGCTTCACTCTTTGTAGCAGCCTCGCGTGATGCCACGGCCGCGACCACCTTTGACTTTGGGTTTGCCTTGGGGCCACGCATCAACGCCGCCGGGCGTCTATCGGACATGACGCTGGGCATTGAATGTCTGCTCACCGACGATGCCAATCGCGCGCTGGAACTCGCCAAAACCCTGGACAACATCAACCGCGAACGCCGCGAAATCGAAGGCAACATGCGCGAACAGGCGCTGCTGGTGGCCGAGTCGCTGTTTGAAGACGCCAGCAACACACCGCCCGCGATCTGCGTGTTTTACCCCGACTTCCACGAAGGGGTGGTCGGCATCGTGGCTTCACGCCTCAAGGACAAGTTACACCGCCCGGCCTTTGTCTTTGCGCCCAGTGGCGCCACCGGCCACGGCCATGAACTCAAAGGCTCGGGCCGCTCGATCCCCGGCTTTCACCTGCGCGACGCGCTCGACCTGGTGGCCAAACGCCATCCCGGTGTGTTGCTGCGTTTTGGCGGCCACGCGATGGCAGCTGGCTGCACCATTGCTGAAGAACATTTTGAAATTTTTGAGCAGGGCCTGGCCCAGGTGGCGCAGGAGTGGCTCTCGGCCGCCACCTTGATGCGTCGCCTGGACACCGATGGCCCGCTCAAGCCCGAATACCGCCGCGTCGACCTGGTGGATGCGCTGCACCACGAAGTCTGGGGCCAAGGTTTTGCCGCGCCCACCTTCAGCGAAGAGGTTGAAGTGGTGTCGCAGCGGCTGGTGGCAGACAAACACCTGTCGCTCAAACTCAAACACCGCGGTGAACCGGTGGATGGCATCTGGTTTGGCCGCACCGAACCGCTGCCAGCGCGGGTCAAGCTGGCGTTCCGGCTCGATGCCGACAGCTGGCGTGGTGAACGCAAGGTGCGTTTTCTGGTGGAGGCAGCTGAGCTATAAGTCCAGTGTGAGAGCCAGGTTGGACGCAAGTCCTGGTACGGCGTAGCCCGCCTTTTTTATTAGCTTACAGCGCTCGGTGTGTCGGCGATATGCGCCAACAAGCCGCTTTGGCCCACCGCAACATGGTCCGCCAGAACGTGGCCGTCCGGGTAGTCACCACCGTTTTGCCGCCGAAAGGGAATTGGTGTGTCGTCAAAAAGACGGACCAGTCGCTCCTGCCACGCCTGTTTGGCCGCGTCCACATCCTGTGGGGTCATGCGAGTGGTGCCATAGATGGCAAAACTTGGCAGCACGTCAAACCCCGGAAAATACAGCGCACCATGTGTGATGGGAAACAGCAGCTGCTCCAGCGGCCCATTGATGCCGCGTGGTGCATAGTCCTGCGCCGGTCCACCCACCGAAACAGACAACATGGCCCGTTTGCCTTTGAA
>WSSedL1CaDRAFT_10002227_pt1 | contig 10056 bp, 11 predicted proteins | sample WetSurSL1Cattail_FD_9464 | JGI IMG/M metagenome (IMG submission 9464)
GTGCGGTGTTCCTGATATTGTATTGCAAACAGATAACCCGGACGAGCGGCGGCTTGTCCGTTCCATAGGAATTTCACCTCTCCCCATTCTGATGGCGAGGCGTCCTCATTGCCTGCGACGGCTCACGGCCTGATGGCCGCTTCAACGCTCGGACTGTGACTGAACGCAAGTATCAAGGCTTGTGTGCTTTATCCGGCGGGGCCAGTCCCGTCCCTCCTGCGGCATGGGCGTTGTCGCTCTCTCCATTTTCTTTGACAATGGAGGTCATGGCGGGCCTGTCACTGGGCACACGCACCCTTCGTATCCGGGTACCTTTTTATTCGATTCTCAAAGTACAACGAGGAAAAACTATCCTCTACTTATTAGGACTGAGAAACGCGTTTTGTGGCCTCCCCCTCCCGGCAATTTTGTCTGTATACGGTCGAGGGCGTGACGTCAGCTAATCGCACAAGCTGCGTATAAGATATGCCGCGCTCTGTGCATAATTGCCGGAAACGTTCCGCAATCGCGTCTTTGCTCTTCATGCCCTCACCACCCGGAAAATAGCGTTACTCGGTGAGGTACTTTTGCAGTTGAATTAACGAGTGTTCAATGGAACGGCCTACCGTCCTGAAATCGACTTTTTCCAGCTTGGCAATATGGCGGTATGTCAGGTCGTCCACAAAATGCAAAAGCAGCCTCCTTCGCTGTGCTTCGGAAAGTTTGTTGACAGCCGCATAAAGCTGGCGGTAGCTTTCCATCCTAATTACGAGATCGGCGGCGTCCATCTGTGGATAATTCATAGCCGCGTCTGTCAAACCGTCTATGAAATCCATGTCATCAAGATGTCGCCTGTCTTGCCGCCTTTGGGAGCGAATTTGTCGGTCGGATTGTTCCAACAGTTCTTTGACCGGGGTTGAAACCTCAACACAAATCCTTTTTCCATTGGCGGTTTTGTATGTTATCGTTACAAGTGACTTTTCCATTATATTACCTCCGTTCATTTTGTCCTTGGGTCGATGGTTGATGAACAGAGGATGGAGGGGAACGGCAACGGTAAGAAATATGACGCACAGGCCCGGCGCGGACTTCGGGCCAACTTGGCCCGAAGTGGCAAGGCTTGTCCTGCGATTCTACAAGAGTGAACAAAAAAGCACCTATGCGGGGAGACCCCCGTAAGGTGTTAAATGAAAAATGAGCGCAGTATTCACCTGTGCTTATTTTTTCGGCTTTTTTGAAATTATAGAGAATTAAGCTATCAGCTAGACCAAACCGTTACGGCAAGGTAACGGTATCTCCCATGCAGAAAGCGGCGACTTCTGGTACATAAAAGCCTCCTATACCGAAGCCGCCAAAAAAAGGACGCATTTATTACGCCCCCTGCTATCTGCTTTTTAAAAAGAGAAGCAGCGGCTTCAATTGCATTTCAAATTATTGAGTTTATTTTCAAGTCACTTGACCCTAACAAGCTATAACGACAGAAAGAGACCAGAACACACGGGTTCTGGCCTCTTTGCTGCAACCCGGCGGTCATAGTTTAAAAACCGTAGACCCGTGGCTTTGCGCCCCACGCCTTTCGACGGGTTTGCCAAAAGATAATGGTTATAAATCTCCTATACGGATATCATAAATACATTTGCCTTCCTCTTTAAAGAAAGACGGTATAATTCATGTATTTCTACGAGCATAAATTAGGGATATCAAAAAATAAATATAGACCGCACAAAAAGCAACGCAGCTTACCATTCTCCTCCAGATAATTTATATATTCCAGCAAGTAACACTAACTGATTGTGGTGTGTCCTATATTTTTAGGTAAAAACAGTACTTCGATTACCGGGAATATCATCAACAAGCCAAGGAAAACAAAGCCCAATTCATATGCGGTATAAATCGGGAAATAGATTCGAAGTATTTCCACAACAACGGTGATAAGTAATATCCCCAGCCCCTGCGCCAATGTCATAACGAAAGTATTCAATGTATTTGCGCTGTTTCGATCCTGAGGGGCTATTTCAGAAAAACTCAGGCCATTAAAATTTGTTAAGGCCAATGAGCGCCCTGCACCTGAGACCAAGGCAAGCAACATAATATAAACGGGAAAAGTATTGACGTGAATGAAAGCTAAAGCAACCGATGTAATAAATACCATTCCGAAGGATGTCAGCAGAGCGCTGCGGTAGCCCAGTTTGCGAATAATTGCATTGGTAAATGGTTTAATACCAATGTTTCCAATAAAAATAAACAGTACGTAACTGCCTGCCTTGACGGCGGACCAATGAAAGACTGTTTGTAGGAAAACGGTTAGTATATAGGGCAATGCCCCAACGCACAGCCACAATACCGAACCGCTTGTCTGACAGATCCGAAAGGAAGTTACTTTTAACGCTTTGATTGAAAACAATGGATTTTCTGCTTTTTTCAAATGTTTAGAAACGATGAAACCCAATATTACACCTATGGCTATCAATCCCAATGCAATAGCCCAATAATTTTCGCCATGTGTAGCCAGTTCCGCTCCAACCAAAATGATGCCTGATGCAAAGGCAATTTCAATAAATCCAAGAAGATCAAAAGCATTTTTCGTTTTACCATCATCGGCATCTATCCATCTAATACCCAATAAAGCGATGATAAGACCGATTGGAACGTTAATCAGGAAAATCCATTGCCAGCTCCAGTAAGTCACGATAAACCCGCCGACCAGCGGTGCAATTGCGGGTGCTATTAGTGCAGGCCAAATGAGATAACTGACCATTTTTAACAACTTGGAAGCCGGTGTCTTTTCCAGGACAATCAGCCTTGCCGTGGGGGTCATCAGAGAAGCTGAAATGCCTTGTATGATTCTCGTTAATAAAAGGACAAGAAAGCTAGGCGCCAAGGCATTTGTCAACGAGCTGAGAGTAAAGATCATTACAGCGATGATCCAGATTTTCTTTTTTCCAAATCGTTTGGCCATCCATCCACTCAACGGAATAAAAATGGCCGAGGTAATTAAATACGCGCTTATGAGTAGAGCGGTGGTTGCTGCACCTGTATGGAAATATTGAGACATTTTTGGTAGTGCAGTGGTTACGATTGTTCCGTCCAGCATTTCCATAAAGAGACTTGCAGCCATTAATATGGCGATTCTTATTTCTTTTGACATTCTATTACCGTGCTTTCCTTAATTCTTGCTTAAATTTATTAATCCAGTCAATTGTAACGTCGGCTTGGTTTAACAACAGTTCAAACTTTTTACTTGCATACCAGTGATCTCTTGAATTCTCTTTTGCCAATTTATTAAGTACGTTCTGCGCATCCTGAATAATATCTTTTTGCTCCTGATAGTACTGCTCCAGCAATTGCGTTTGCTCATTTATAGAAAGGTGTTGCATTACATTGAGCTTTATAAGATAGAGATCAGCACTTTGTGCACCATCAGGAACAGGCATTTTCATGAGTTCAAAAAAATGTTCTTCCCCTTTTTTGGTAATGGAAGCGATTTTTTTGGTCTTTCCGTTTGATTCTACATTCGTCATCTCCAGAAAACCTTCATTTTCTAATTTCTCAAGCAAAGGATAAAGCACCCCATAGCTGATTTTGCGATGACGGCCTAAAAAAATTTGCAATCCATTCCGGAGGTCGTAACCGCTTTGCGGTTCCTCCATTAATTCACCCAAAATAAAGAGTTCATTAATCATTATGATTCCTCCTTGCTATATATCTAAAAGATATAGATATTATATATCTTTTAGATATATAATGCAAGTGGTTCTCAGCAAGATTTTTTCATAGCCTGCTGTAGCCCATATCCATTTTAACCTGATGGAAAGTGTCTTTTTGTGCTCCGGCGACTGAACCTGGCCCCATGCAACAAAGAAAAGAATCTTCCAATAAGGGCAGCGATCGATAAGGCAAGATGAGAAGGTTACGGTAACCGGCAAGCAGGGCAAGTGTATAGACACTTGCGTGTTTTATGGATTCTCCCTTGCGGTCAAACCATAAAATTGCTTGTTGGGGCAAGCCGCCCCAAACCCTGCGACTTCGGGCCAACTTGGCCCGAAGTCGGCGCTCCGCGCCTGTTGTTGCGTCACCGTCGCTACCGCTCCTGTTCCTTATTTTTCTGCGCGCCCGTCAGGCTGAACAGGCAGTCAATGTTGGCTTTCGCCGCAATTACCTCTTGCATGTCCTTCCGTACCGCGCGGTACTCCCTGTATGCGGCATGTTTCTCTGCCGCCAGCTTTTTATACTCGGCTTTGAGCGCGTCCATCTTCGGAAGCTTCGCCCCGGACAGAACGCGCCGGAATGTCTCCTGCGTGGCTCGGTAAAGTGTGATTTCGGCCTCATGCTCCGCGAGATATTTTTTGCTGTATTTCACGGCCTTGTAGCCATTGAACACGGGCCGGGTTTTGGCGTAATCCACTACCGCCGACTTTAGTTCCACATTGGCGCTCATAGAGCCCTCGATGGACTTGATCTGTTTGGAAAGAACGTGAAAACGGTCTGCTGCTTCCGCCGCCCGCTTTTCCAACTGCCCGTATTCCAGCAAGCCGTTTTCCTGTAAATATTGGAGCGTCGCGGCCATCTGTTTAAGGTTGAAGATTTTGGCCCACCGCTCGTAGGCGGGGCCTTTTCCGTTTTTCATGCGGGACTGAATATCTATAATCAGGTTTACCTTGTGAGTGCTTTCGGTACGCCCACCGGACGGCGTGGCCCGGCCCTCAATCACCGCCTGTATGTCCTCCGACCCATAACCTTTTCCGAGCGTGGAGGAACGCAGGCGCGTAAATCGTTCTTGTCCCTCGGCCCGGAAGCTGATCGTACCGCCGCGCCCGCGCTTTACCTCGTAGCCGGCTTTCACCATAGCCCGCAAAAAGACATCCATATCCGGCGGATTCTCGGCAAGGCAAGCGTCTATCTGTGTTTTCAGACGTTCCTGAAAGGTCGGCGGTCGGTTGTCGCCCTGCCACTCGCCGTAGTGCTTGAATTTTCCCTTGCTGTGTAGCTTCGGATGGGCGATATAGGACAGGCCGTTTTCAAGGCAAATCCGGTCGGAGAGCCGACGCACGGCCCGCGCGGAACCGATAAAGTCCCGGAATTTTCGAGTACAGTCAAGGCTCGTAGAGTTGTAATAAATGTGGTTGTGGATATGGTGACGGTCAATGTGTGTGGTAACGAAAAAAGCGTGATTGCCTTTTGTCCAGCGCATTGCCGTTTCATAGCCTATCCGGTTGGCTTCCTCCGCCGTGATCTCGCCGGGAAGGAACGCTTGCCGGATCTGATAGCAGAGGATGTCTGCGTCTTTTTTCTGCTCTCGGCCTGTGATAGCTTTGTACTGCGCTTTGCTCAACAGAAATTCCGCGTCGGCGGTTTTGGGGTCGCACATATACGCGGCAATCAATTTGCCGTCCCGCGTTTTCATTGGGTTCTGTCCATAATCGAAGCTGTCCGCGAGAGATTGCGCGATGGTTTCCTCCTTGCTGATATGACGTGCTATCAGGCGCGTGGTTGCCATATAGCTACCTCCTTCCCCTTAAAAACGACTTCGGGCCAACTTGGCCCGAAGTTGACCCGAAATATTTTCAGCCCATAATATAGTCCCGGAGCAGATAATTCAGACCGTTTAACCTGTCGATCAGCCATTTCGCTATGGCGGGAATGCCAAGAGGGGAAATGAGGAACGAGAGCGCCAGAATCACGCAGCCGTCGAATTTTCCCACAGCGAACAGCATGATCACGCCGATCAGCGTCCCAATCCCCGAAACAATCTCCAGAAACGTCACGGCATAGCAGAATAAAAAGGTCAGCACGGGTACGGTAACGGTCAGCGCCAGCATGAACGGCACGGCAATCAATTTGAACAGGATTTTCATAAATACAGCCCCCTTCAATGGTTTCTATACCTATATTTTACCATCCATGAAGGGGGCCAACAATGTTGTCGAGGCCACACCGATCTTGTCCCATTACTTCGGGCCAAACTGGCCCGAAGTAAATAAAAGACTTGTCTAGCATTAGGAGTTGCAATATAATAATCTCGATACTACTTCGGAATGGTGGAATTAAATTTATGGAAAAACGAGCATTTTTATTAGGAATGTTTCACTATCAACGAAGCCGTTCAATTACAGCTTCTGATTTGCCGAGTACAGAATTTGACGTGCGAACATTAGAAAAAAAGTTGAAGCAGTTGCAGTTTGATACAATATCCTATATGGACTTATGCTTAAATGACGCAATTGAGAAGATTAAGAGATTTGCCCAAGAAGCCCCATGCGATTCTTTAAACGTTATATATTTTTCTGGACATGGTGGGCATAGCAGAGGGGAAAACTATTTGTATACGGTTGATTTGGGTACCAATCTAGATCACGGCTTGTCTATTGAAAACAGCGCATTGAACATAAAAATATTATCTTCTGCTTTCCCACGAAAAGTAAAATTGCTTATAATTATTGATGCCTGCCGTGATAATCTTACTCCGACCTATAGTTGCAACTATTCAGAGATGATTGCACCGCAAGATACATATATCGCTTATGCCACGCAGTTTGACCATTATTCTACTTGTACTTTGCAAAGCAGTTATTTTACAGAAACGCTGTGTGAAAACATATTGGAGCCGAACATTTCAATAGATCAGCTTTTCACAAATGTCCGTGCTGCACTATATCTAAAATACAGCAAACAAATATCAAACAGTGTAAATGGACTGATGAGCTATGTAACCCTAAATGAGCAGGTTACACGAGATGATGTGGGACTATCCGTATTAAAATTTGTTGATAAATATGGTGACATGTATGTAGACAAATATGGATGTTTCGCAGGTGACGATTTGGTTTTCATAGATGCAGCTCAGTACTGTGGTATCAGTGTGTTAGATGCCATTTATAAATATTTGAAATTGGATGCAGAACGTTGCCATGTCACATGAAGTCTCTCCGAAAGCCATGAAAAGTTGATTGCTTTCTGGGGTATGTTACAACATGGTTTGAAGCAAGATGAATTTTATACATGGCAATATCGTGGTCGCTCTATCCGCTTGGGTGAAATTCCCCCATTGCCTTTGGATATGCAAAAGCCAATGCCAGACGAAGAAAAGAAAATTAAGGTCAAGTTAAAGATTGACGTTAAAAATAATAGAATACAAATTCGAACAAATCTCCCTGATAATTTTCAACTTTATGGAAAAATAAATGGTTCTATTTCATTTAGCAACATCGTAGTTAAAAATGGAGTAGCGATAATTCCATTTAATAGTGAAACAACAGAATTCAAATCACTAGATGCTTATTCTGTGGCCACGGTTACAGGCGTTGATTTATCTATTGTTGGTGATAGGTGCCGAAATCTTGTCGGAAAATATGTAAAATTCAATCCTATTAATGGAAATACAATTGAATTTCATACCGCTTAAAAAATAAGGACGTAGCCACACAGGCTACGTCCTTACGTTTTACTTCTCTACGATAATTGCTAGATCTTTTAACAGCTTGGACAGTGATACCCATAAATCGGCATAACCTTTTTGCAGGGCGGCAATTTCGGACGGGTACACGCCGTAGGTGTTCGCATGAATGGCAACCTGATTCAGATTATTCGCGCATCTGCGTTGCAGGGAAACAAGTTCCCGGACGGGCGTGAGGTCAACGTTCAGGATATATCCGTTCAGCGCCATTTTGCGGATATAGGCGCTCAGATTTTGAGTCCCCGCTTGCTCCATACGCTGCTGGATGGTGTCATATTCACTCTGGCTCACCCAAACATACAGGGGAACGCCGCGCCTGCGTTTCGGACGGTTCACCGTTCCAGTTCCCGGCTCCGCCTACGGCGGGGCGGCTCCTTTACCTTGTCCAGCGTTTTTTCCTCCGGTACGGGAACGGACGGTGGAACCGGCAGGGCTATGTTATTCGGAATGCCGTCGATCATATCATAGTTCTGTTCGGTGGAAAGTTCCGCGTTTTTGAGGTAATTATCCTTGTCGTTCATAAAAATAATCCTCCTTCGCATCACTTCGGGCCAAGTTGGCCCGAAGTCCGATTATCTGTCCTTCTCCGTATTTTTCGCGGGTGCAGGCCGGGCGGCGTTGTCTTTAGCCGCCTGTTCCGCGCCATCTTTCAGCCGTTCGGCAATCGGGATTTTCCGTGCGGAACGGGCCTTGCTTTCCATCACCTTTTCATAGCATTTGGAAAGCTCCGCGTCGGAAATAAGCTCGTTTTTCACAAACACGCCGAAGTCGGGATACCACCAAGTCAGCCGCTTCCTATCGGGGATGTGCTTTGCCTGCTCCCATCTGCCGACAACCTGTACCTGTTGCTCCAACTGCTCCGGGGTAAGTCGGAACTGATCGGGATTATCGGGCGCGGCCCGAAGCTCATAATCGGCCATCTGCTTTTCCGTTAGGGGCACACGGTACAAAAGATAGCCCCACGCCAAGAATCTGCCGTTTTCCACACTCTCACGCTGATCAAAATTCACGATTTCAGTGGGGCCGTTCTCCGTTTTGGGAAACGTGCCAATGTCCACGGGCCGCTGTGTGGAATAATATTTGTAGACCTCCGGCACGGGACGCGCCACCTTTTCGGAAACTCCGTAGCTTTTCTGATAATCGGTGACGCGGGCTTCAAAGTCCTTTGCCGCCGCATTGGAATTTTGGGTATAGTGACCCCAATAATAATCGCGCCTTCCGTTTTTCTCAGTGAACTGCCACGTGACAAAAGGCTGTGGGGCGTTTGGATTCTCGGCAAAGGCAAAGCCCCGGTCGTTCTCAAAAAGAACCGATTTTTTTATCTCATAACCCTGTACCTTTTCTGTAGATGGAATATCGTTCATTTCTGCCTCCGTTTCATATGGGAAAATGTCACGGTATTATCCGCGATTTCAGGGGGGATAAGGCATTTATGCCTCTACCCCTGAAACCGGGGCCGGGAAGCCGCATAAACACAGGCTTTTCCCGGCTAACTTCGTGACACTTTGTCCCCGTTATTTTGCCTGTGCCGCCGCTGGCGTCGGCGGTCTGCTTCGCGCTGCCCCACCGACCGGCAAGCCTCCGAACAATACGTCTGATTTGTGACCGGGATGTAGGCCGCCCCGCAGACGGAGCAAATTTTTTGAACGGCTGTACCGGCACTACCCGTCAATGCAGCTTCCAACGCGGAATCCAGCGGAAGAACGGCATTTTGAAAATACTTGCAGTACGCGCCCGTCCAGCACTTGCCGAGCATGTAGCAGGGGCAGTCCAGCAGCAGACAGCCGCATTCCGGGTCGTAATTGGCGCACATGCCCATCACCAGCTTGCGGGTTGCCGCGCGTTCGTCGCGGGTCAGTTCGCGGGATGCTGTTTCCATAGGTTTCACTTCGGACCAAGTTGGCCCGAAGTTGCCTCCCTCCGCGAAAGAAGTAATTCCCGGTAACAGATACCGACGCAGGGCGCGCCGTTCCAGCATCCGCAGTTCCGGCAGGGAGAACCCTTCGGCGGCTTACGGACAATTCCCCGGCAGGGCCGGGGAACTTCCTTCATCATCCGTTCAAACGGGCTGTCGGTGAAGTTCATGCCTCACCATCCCCGTCGTTTTCGTCGCCCTCGTCCTCACTTTGGGGCAGCTCGTCGGACTGTTCCGAATTCTCCGCATCGTCGGAGCCGTTTTCGTCGCTGTAATCAAAATCATCCTCACTGTCAGCCCTCTGGTGCTTCGGGCGGTAAATCTTGAAATAGTACCCGGCCCCGCCGCCGATCACTACGACCGCCAGAACAAACAGAAGCATCCCCATATTGTTGCTCTGCGGGGTGGAGGAAGGTTTTTCGGAGGTTTCCGGCTGTGACACGGTGCCGGTGGTTGTTGTCTGCGTGGAACTGGAAGCGGAGTTTGCGGTAGTCGTGCCGGTGCTTGCCGACGAACTGCCGGATTTTTCAGCCAGCGCAAGCAGGTCTTTTTCCGTTACGGCGTTGAGGAAGTAAACATTGTCGCCGTCCCGTTCCCGGTCAATGATAAGGTAGAACACATTTTTATCCGGGGTCGTGATCGTGTAAAACTCTTTGCCGTCCGCGTCAGTGGCGGTGTTGACAACCGTTCCGGTTCCGGCGGGCGTAAA
>WSSedL1CaDRAFT_10002228_pt1 | contig 10050 bp, 8 predicted proteins | sample WetSurSL1Cattail_FD_9464 | JGI IMG/M metagenome (IMG submission 9464)
TGAACAAACTGAGGGGCTTCAACGCTGATTGGTTTACCGTTATGGTAAAGCATATCGACATTCATACCATCGATGATCCAGTCAGATGCTTCGCCAACTTGATCGTGTGTTAGCGCGATTTGCTCATAGGTAACGCTGTCCATAAATTGTAAAAAATCACCATCGTCGTATAAAAATTGCATGATTTTATCTTCAAGCTGAGGCGTTTCACATTTATCACCCGCATGGAATGTTTTCTCAATCACTTTGCCATCCATAAATGATTTGATTTTACAGCGTACAAAGGCCGCACCTTTGCCCGGTTTTACGTGTTGATACTCAACGATTTTATACGGTGTACCGTTTAATTCGATCTTTAACCCTTTTTTTAAGTCGCCCATTCCTATAGAGGCCATACATTCTCCTAAATTTTAGTTTTCGTCATTATAGCGAAAAAAGTTACGACTACAAAGCGACCTATTTTTATACAATATATTGTATGTTTAAATCAATATAAATGATATAAAAAACAATAAAAAAGATGTATAATTCACTATATTGTTTATTATATAAATTAATTAGTATAATTTATTCGTTTTAATTTATATTTAATACATTTTTCAGTATCATCATACGATGAAAACAAGCGATATTATTAATCTTTTGCATAATGCCATTGAAGCCGAAAATATGGGGAAGAAAATTTCTCAAAAAAAGATGGCGGAAACCTTTGGTATTTCCATGCGCACCTACCAAGAGTGGAGACTCGGAAGTAGCGCACCTATGGGCATTCCTGTGGTTTTCAATATGCTCGGAATGTTAAAAGATGAAGATATTGTGAGATTAGTGCGTAAAATAAACGATGGGCAAAAAGGAACGGTATGACAAATCTATCCGTGAGTGAGAAGTTGGCGTTAGAAGAGGTATTTGAGTGTTTGAAAGATAAGAATTGCCGTAAAATAAACATCATGACGAAACGTCTTTTTGTCTACCGTATGATGCGCCTGTTGATCTCAACGCGTCGCAAACTCTTACATGTAAAACGCTAAAATGCCCGATCGTTTACATGTAAGAATTTCTAAAGTGCCTTCGTACTGTCCATAAGAACCGGAACCACGATCAACGATACGATCACTGCCGCTATCGTTCCAAAGATCAACGCAACACCCAATCCCCCAAAAATAGGATCGGTCGCAAGCAGTGTACTGGCTAAAATAATCGCCGCAGCGGTGAGCATAATCGGCTTTGCTCTGGTCGCACTCGCCTTGGCAATCGCCTCTTTTTTTGAACTTCCTTGTTTGATCAATGTTTGTGCAAAATCAATCAACAAGAGCGCATTGCGAGAGCTAATTCCCATCAGTGAAATAAACCCAATCAGCGATGTCGCCGTTAGAAAAAACGTCGTCGATGCAAAAAGATCCATGATCCAATGCCCGATAATCACCCCAATGATCGAGAGAAAACTTCCCAAAAGCACAATGCCAGCGAGTGCAAAACTTTTGTAGTAAACGACCATCAACACAAAGATCAAAAGAAGTGCTGCGATAAACGCGCCACCAAGATCACGAAACGTGTCCATCGTCACTTTCATCTCGCCATCCCAAACCAGTTCGTACACGTCACCACTCTTTTTATCTTTGAGCGTGAGATCAAACAGATGACTTCTGCTTATTTCAAACTCCTCTTTCAACGCCTCTTTGATTTTAGAGCGTGCATCCAAAAGGGGATAAACTTGCGAAACCAAATCGGCTTCGGCTACGATGCTGACCATTTTTTGCAAATTCTTTGACATTATTGTTGGACTTGAAGAAACTTTCTGGACACGAACCAGCTCAGAGAGTGGCACCATCATTCCTTGAGTATTACGCAATTTAAGCTCACTTAGTTTTGCGTTGAGCTCCTCTTTGGAGGAATATGGAAGCGACTTGGAAGGAGAACTTAACACCACATAAAGTGGGATTTGTTCTGGTGAACTGACACTGTTTTTATGGGCAACACTCATACCTTCAAACGCAAGATACAAAAGCTCATTAATCTGAGCAATGGAAAGATACGAACGCGTTACCTTCTCTTTATCAAGCACTAGCGCGTACTTCTCATACACCTCATCCGTGAGGATATCCACATCGACAAGGTCTTTGGTTTGCGCTAAAATCTGCTTGATTCTTCCTGCTAAAGCGTTTAAAGGCTCACTTTTTTCTCCATACAGTTCAACGACCACAGCCGCCATCGTTGGGGGACCTGCAGGCTGTTCGACCATCTTGATAGAGGTTTGAGGAATTAAGATTTCACACGCTTGGTGAATGAGAGGACGCAAGCGATGCACCATCGCAAAAGAGCGCTCATCTCGTTCATGAATACCACTGAGATTGACCACGATTTCGCTGCTTTGCTCGCCGCTTTTAAGCCCCGAGCCTTTCACCAACCCTGCATAATCCAAAGGTGAACCCATGCCATTAAAGACCTCGATGTTTTGAATCTCTTTCTCTTTTTGTAAAATAGATACAACGCACGCATTGACCCTGTCGGTCTCTTGATACGAACTTCCACTGGGAAGATCCATATAGATCGAAAACGTGTTGGTACTTTTCCCCGGCAACATCTTTGCTAAGACAATTTTTGTGGGAAACATCAATACCGCTAGCACAAACGCCAAAAACGTTAAAAGAAGCACGAGCTTCTTCTTACGCTCTTCCACCAAAAGGGAGTAGACAAACGACTCAAATTTCTGCATGATGCTCTCCTTTCGTTGGCTTTTTAAGAAGTTTCCGCGCTAAAAACGGTGTAAAAATATAGGCGATCAAAAGCGATGACATCATCGCCACAGGCACATTGAGTGGAATCGGCTTCATAAACTCACCCATCATCTGCCCCACAAATGCCATCGGAATCATCGTTAAAATGATCGCAATCGTTGCAAGATTCGTGGGCGCTCCGATCTCATCGGTCGCTTCGATAAGCAGCTCGTCCATCTCTTTGTCCTTTGCCTCTTTCGCGTGCAAATGGCGGTGAATGTTTTCAATCACGACGATGACATCATCGACCAAAAGCCCAAGACTGAGCAAAAAAGCAAAGAGCGTTATGCGATTGATNGTTTGTCCACTCATGTAGGCGATAAAAATNGTAATCGCTAAGATGGCAGGAACGGTAAGAGTCACAATTAACCCTTCCCTCCAACCCAAAATAAAGATCAGCAAAAGTGCAATAATCACGATGGAAATAAGCAAGTGAAACACCAACTCATTCACCGCTTCATTGGCACGTTCACCGTAATTTCGCGTCACGATGTAGCCAATGCCATCCCGCTCCAAAGCACTTTTGGAAGCTTCAAGACGTTTGATCACATCATTGGCGATCACAACAGCGTTGGAGCCTTTGAGTTTGGAAACACTGAGCGTAACTTGATCTTGCAAAGGAGTAAAAGTCTCACCCTGCTTGTAGCTGATCTGCGCACTTTGTTTGTTTTGGATATCATCACTCAGATGAATAGCAGCAATGTCTTTTAGATACACCACCGAACCACTCCTATTTGCCACGATCAGATTTTGAATATCCTCGACCTTCTCTAACGCATTTTTCACACCAAAAACGATCAATTTTCCCTCGTGTGTTCTATTTTTCACTTCAGGCGAAGAGGCAGTGAGTGATTTTAAAGAGTCGACAATCTGCTCCAAAGAGAGGTGATAGGCAGAGAGTTTTGGAAGGTCGATCTCGATGTTAAACTGCTCTTTGTGCTCACCTTTGATCTGCGTTTTAGCAACATTGTCCACATTGCCCAAAGAATTACGAAAAGTTTCCACACGCTTGTAAAGGCTCACATTATCCACCCCTTGAGGCGTTTTGGCGTAAAAAGCGATGGAAAGAATAGGAATGTCAATGTCGATGTCAAAAGGACGCACCAGAGGCGTTGTAGCACCTTGCGGCAGTTGATCCATATTTTGCATCACTTTATCGTACAGTTTGAGGTTTGACGCCTCGCGGTTTTCACCGATAAAATACATCACATTCACAATACCCACATTATCGCTCGCGATCCCGTAAATATGCTCCACCCCTTTGATCTCTTTGATGCGCCTCTCTAGTGGGTGAACAATCATCTGCTCGATTTCAGCCGCACTGGATCCTGGCATTGAAACGATGACGACACCGCCACTGATCGAGATTTGTGGGTCTTCTTCTCTGGGCATTAATGAAAGTGCAATCACGCCTAAAGCAATCAAACTCACCCCTAATATCATCGTCAAGGGATTTTTTAAAAAAAGGCGCGCTAAGTAACCTGCAAGGTATCGCTCTTTGTACTTCATCGCTATTCACCCACGGTGGCAACGGCGTACATACCAGGATACGCTTTGGCATCTTTACATGTAAACGAGAGTTTTACCACAAACGTGTGTGCCATGGGGTTAGAACTAGGGATAATCGCCTCAATTTTTCCTTCACTGATGCACCCAATGGAAGGCACTTCCACACGTGCCTTATCGCCCACTTTAACACTACTTAGATAACTTTCCGCAATTTCTGTACTCACTCTAAGTGCGCTAAGATCGGCTAAAATGAGTGTGGGAACTCCAGAGAGTGCCATCTCGCCTGCTTTGATGTGCTTTTCGATCACCACGCTCTCATTGGGCGCTTTGACTTTGAGGTATTGGTACTGGTTTTGAACCTCTTGGCGTTTTTGCTTGGCTTGGGAAACCTGCTTGTTGGCGATCTCAACCATTGCTTTTAAATTGGACGTTGAAAGCTCTAAGTTTTCGACTTCAAATTTTGAGACCATATCTTTTTCAAGCAAACGCTGATAACGCTCTACATTGAGCTTTGCGTTTTGGTACTGGTTTTCGTACATTTTCAGACTAACCTCCGCTTGGGAGATGGCAAGCTCACTTTGCGCAAGCGACGTATCGACCTCTTTTGAGTCAATGGTGTAGAGCAGATCGCCTTTTTTAACGACATCGCCTTCGTTCACATTGACCGTTTGCACAAAGCCCATATAACGGCTCGAAATCGTTTTTTGATTCTCGGAAATCACACTACCACTAAGCGTTAAACTTCCTGCTTGAAGCGCTCCTGTCGTGATAAAAACAAGCATGAGCGCTTTTACATGTAAAGATTTCATTGCACTTCCTTACTGGCTAATTTTTGAAGCTCAAAGATCTTCTCATTGCGTGCATTTTGCACCTCTTTAAGCCTGAGCACTTTGGTGAGCTCTTCAGATTGTTTCGTCAAAACATCATTGATCGAGACGAGTTTTTGCTCGTATCTTCCTGCATAGTTTTCATAGATGAGATGTGAGAGTTCCACCTCTTTTTTAAGGCTTGTGATCTCATACTCATCATTGTGAATCTGTGTTTGAATCTGCTTTACATGTAAAGCAATCTGTTTCTTTGCCAACACCAATTGTTGCGAAGCTTTAAGGTTTTCAACGCGCGCTTTTTCTAAGTTATTTTTATCGCTGCCACCGTTAAAAAGGTTCCATTTCACCTGAAGTCCCACGGTATACGCATCGTTTTTAGCAAAATCGTTCATGTAGGTATCGTCGCTGCTGCCATAATTGGCAAAAGCACCCACCTGTGGTAGAAAAGCGCTTTGTTGCAGGGCAATGTTCATTTTAGAAATTTCAACGCCCTGTTCTGCTTTTTTGATCTCAAGGTTATCATCAAGGATGCGCTCATCGCTGCTTTGAAACAGTTCCACCTCTTCATAATTTCCACCAATGCGCGACACAGGCTCATCCACCAAAAAAGAGACAAAGGCGTACAAAAGTTCTCGGTTAGCTTCGGCTTGATGGATCAGTCGCTCGACATCCGCCTGTTTGCTCTGCACTTCCAAAAGATCAACTTTCTTCACATACCCTTCGTTCAGCATCGCCGCTGTTTTGGCTTCGAGTTTGGCGGTGTTGGAGGCAATGAGATGGAGGTTATACAAATAGGTGTCCAAAAGCGAGATGGCAAAAAAACTCTTTTTGAGCTCATAAATTTTTTGAAGGGTTAATGCTTGGCGATCAAGGCTGCTCATGGCATGCAAGGCTTGCGTGATTTTGCCGTACTGCTCGATCTTTCCTCCCGTGTAAAGGGGAAGAGTATACTCGATCTTCGTTTGAAAATGGTTGCGGTCAGAGGGGTTATTGAGATCATTGGGAGTTGCATAATAATTGCTTCCGCTAAACTGCTTAAAGCCAAAGTCCGCAAAAGTCGCTTCGCGAGATTGAAGTTTATAGCCAAAGATGGAGAGCGCATCGTTACTTCGAAGCGCTGTTTGGGAGAGTTCTAAGCTACCATAATGTGCTCCCAATGCTGCTTGATGCTCTAACGTTTTGATTCTTTCATCAAAGTGTGCAATCACAATTTCACTGTTGTGCTCTTTCACTTTTTGGATGGCATCTTCCAAACTCAGGCCACCCTCCGCAAAACAGAGCTCAATCGTTAATACAAAAAGAAAGATGAATCGCATGTCAAATTCCTTATCTTATTTATTCATTCTAATCATATTATCAAAACTATAATATTTATTGATTGATTGAAAAATATTAAGCAGATTATTTTAGAAAAAGATAATAAAATTTTACTTTTAAAAAGAGCTGTTAACACATTATATCAAGAAGAATAGCAAAGATAAGTTAATTATATTTAAACATAAAAAAAGGGAGTGTCCCTATAAAGAGACACTCCCTTGGAGAATTTGAACGTATTATAAGACGGCGTATTCAACCCAAACGCATGACTCAATTTTTGTGAGTTCTGCAATGATCTTTTTATCAATGTCCGTATCGACCAAGATAACCGCCATCGCAAATTTATTCGCTCCACGACCCAATCTAAAGTCTGAAATGTTAATGCCCTCTTGCGCCAAAATCGTAGCAATGTTCGCAATAACGCCGGGAACGTCATTGTTTTTGAAGATAATCATTTTGCCTTTTGGTTTAAAGTCAAACTTAAAGCCATTGATACCAACAATGCGTTGCTCATCCTCGCCAAAGACCGTTCCACTGATGCTCACAACACTTTTCTCTGTCGTAAGCGTCAAGGTGACTTTATTTTTGTAGCCGCTGGTACTGCTTGCCACTTCAAATTTACTCTCAATGTTCTTCTCTTTGGCAACAAATTCAGCATTGACATAGTTTATTTTGTTCTCATTTGCCTCTTTGAGAGAGCCTACGATACCAAAAGTCAAAAGTGATTTGGCGTAAGCGCCTATCTCACCCTCTAACTCAAGTTTGATCGATTTGATTGCAGAACGGTTCAGTTGTGCCGCTAAGAAGCCCATTTTTTGAACAAGTTCTAAGTATGGCTCAACAAAAGCAGGAATATCTTCTGCTTTAATCGGCAGATTAAGCGCATTGGGGTAGCTAATACCACGTGCCGCACTGATCGCATTTTCTGCCGCTTGAATCGCGATTTTCTCTTGAGATTCTAAGGTATTAGCACCAAGATGTGGCGTAACACAGATATGCTCAAGATCTAACAATGGATGGCTGGTTGCTGGCTCTTTGGAGAAAACATCAATCCCCGCAAAAGCGATTTTGCCACTTTTAATGCCTTCAAACAAGGCTTCTTCATTGTATAAACCGCCTCGTGCACAGTTGATGAGGCGTACGCCATCTTTCATCTTTGCGATCTCTTCAAAAGAGATGATGTTGATCGTTTCTTTATTTTTAGGCGTATGAATCGTAATAAAATCACATGCCAAGATATCATCAAAATTTTCAGTATAGCTCATGCCAAGATCGGTTACTTTTGAAGCGGAGATATACGGGTCATATGCGATCACTTCCATACCAAANGCTTTGGCACGNATCGCGACACGACTGCCGATATTGCCAAAACCGATAACNCCTAAACGTTTTTCGCACAGCTCAACACCGTACCATTTTTCACGGTTCCACACACGCTCGATTTTGAGGTGATTATTGGCATTCACAAAGCTTCGTGCACATCCTAAAAGGTGCGCCATCGTAAGCTCAACCGCAGCAATCGTATTGGCGGTAGGAACGTTCATGGCAATGATACCACGTCTGCTGCACCCATCTTGATCCACGTTGTCAACACCCACGCCAGCTCTTACAATCGCTTTTAAATTCGTAGCCGCATTGAGAAATTTTTCATCCACATCGGTTGAACTTCGTGTAATGGCAACATCGCTCTCACCAATGATTTTCAATAACTCATCTTTAGGTAAACGCACAGCATCAATAACTTCGATATCTTTCTCAGCACGTAAGATTTCAAAACCTTTTTCGTGAATCGCATCGCAAACAATGATTTTTTTCTGTTTCATAACCAAACCTCGACAATTTTTGATTTTATATCGTATTTTTCAAGCTCCAAAACAACATTTTCCAGCTGTTTCTCGCTTTTTTCTTCTACATAAATGGTTGGGATTTTATCTTCCTTAATCACCATGTAGGGCAGGTGCAAAGCGGTCAGTGTCTGGATGATGCAAAACAGTGAGTAACGATCCGCTCGATCAATCACCAAACGGAACGACTTTAATTTGCCGACACTTGAACCTCTTTGTCCATACGCATCAATCTGCATAAAGAGCTCATTGACAGGGAATACAAACTCCCTAGCGTCTTTATGCGCCATCTCTTTGATCCAAGCGTTTTGTGATATTTCTTCTTTGATTTTTGGCGTTTTAGGAGATTCGTACTTGGCGACTTCAACATTCACATCTGCTTCATTGTGCAGAAGTTTTGAAAGGAGAAATCCTACTCCTAAAAAAAGGAGTAAAAAGAGTGCGCCAAGTACTTTTTTTTGCATCGCTTATTTCAATTGATCTTTAAGAATGTCTCCAAGCGTCATTTTCTCTTCTTTATTGATCTCTTTAAGCGCTTCTCTCTCTTTCAGTTTAGACAGACGTCTTACAGAGAGGCGAATACGATTTTTCTTGTCATCAATAAAGGTAATGGCCGCTTCAATCTCATCACCGATTTTAAGATCAGCTTCACTCACTTGACCTAAGTCTTCTTTACGAATCAGTGCATCCACATTCTCTTCAAGCTCAACAAAGATACCAAACTCTTTAATATCTCTGATTTTACCATGAACGATATCACCATTCTCATGCGATTTTGCATATTTTTGGATTGGGCTGTCTTCAAGCTCTTTTTTACTGAGAGATACTTTTTCATTCTCTTCATCAATTTTTACAATCTTCACTTCAACTTCCGTTCCAACAGCAAAGAGCTCTTTGCATTTGTTGTTACGATCCCAAGAAGCATCTTCATTGTGTAAAAGACCTTCGATTCCACCGATTTTAACAAATGCGCCAAAGTTGGTAATCGTTGTGATTTCACCCTTAACGATATCGCCTACTTTGAATTTTTTCATAAAATCATCAAATGGTTTTGGAAGTACATTTTTAAGGGAAACTCTAAGACGTCTCTCTTTTGCATCAATTTCGATGACTTCAACATCAACGACTTGTCCCTCTTCGATGTAATCGCGTGGGTGTTTGATGTTTTTATCCCAAGAAATTTCAGAGATGTGAAGGAAACCTTCGATGTCATTTCCAAGATCAACAAACGCACCGTATGGCTCGATATTGCTGATGGTGACTTGAATTGAATCGCCTGTCTCTAATTCATCTTTGATCTCATCCCAAGGATCAGGCATCGCCGCTTTTACTGAAAGTGAAAGATGACGTTTGTCTTTATCATATTTGATCGCTTTAACAGGAATCACTTCACCCTCTTTGTAGAGTGTGCCAGGGTTTACAGGGCCTTTGTAGCTGATTTCACTGTAGTGAACCAAACCGTCAATGCCACCAACGTCAACAAACATACCGTATGTGGTAATTTTTTTGATGGTACCTTCAACAACTTCATCACGGTCAATCAACTCTTGAACGATCTCTTTACGTTTTTTACGCTCATCGTCTAAGAATTTTTTGCGAGAAATGATGATAGATTCTGTGTCAGTGTCAATTTTAATAATTTTAACTTTGAGGGATTTACCTAAAAGTGCATTCATGTCTTTCACTGCTGCTTGTGAACGTGGAAGGAAAAATTCAATGCCTTCAGCATTCTCAGCGATAAATCCGCCTTTGTTTTTACCTGTGATTTTAACATCAAGA
>WSSedL1CaDRAFT_10002229_pt1 | contig 10044 bp, 11 predicted proteins | sample WetSurSL1Cattail_FD_9464 | JGI IMG/M metagenome (IMG submission 9464)
CCGAGGCGGTTGCGCCCGGCTCTACCTTTAAAATGGTTACCGCCGTAGCTGCTCTTGAGGAAGGAGCAACTACACCGACATATGAAGTATATGACCTGGGAGAATTCACAAAGATAACACCTTCCCCCAAATGTCATGTCTATCCCAGCTCCCACGGCTCCGTTAATATTATGGATGCACTTGCAGTTTCCTGCAACTATTTCTTCTTCGAAATGGGCTGGCGTCTTAGTCTCGACAGCTCAGGCAAATATAATCCGGACAAGGGATTGGCTACTTTAAGAGAATATGCTACGATGTTCGGTCTGAATAAAACCTCGGGTATTGAACTCAATGAATCAAAACCGCAGATATCAACAATTGACTCCGTCCGTTCTGCAATCGGACAGGGAAATAACTTATATACTCCGGTTCAATTATCACGATATGTAACAACTCTGGCTAATAAAGGAACCTGTTATAACCTGACATTATTAGATAAAGTTGTAACCAATGATGGAAATGTTGTTACGGATAACAGTGCGATAGTAAATCATAAGTTGGATAAGATTAAGGATGTAACCTGGGATACAGTACAGAAGGGTATGTATAATGTAGTTAATATACCGAAAGGTTCTGTATATTCGACATTTAAAGACTTTGGCGTAACCGTAGCCGGTAAAACCGGTACTTCACAAATAAGTACATCCATTCCGAATAATGCGTTATTTGTTTCTTATGCACCCTATGAGGATCCGGAAATATCGATTACTACGGTAATACCGGGCGGATATACGTCACATAATACTGCACTGCTTGCCAAAAACATCTATTCCTTGTATTATGGCTTTAATGATATTGATACATTATTAGCCGATGAGGCTAACTCAAGTACGAAGAGTGCTACGATAGAATAAACGAGATGATCAGGCTTTTTAATCACGTGCCTGGATAAAACGGATTAATCCGGAAAGGAGTGATACCATGAATAATTCTGTCATGATAAAAGGTAATAAATATGGAATCATTGTTGTTTTAAGTCCTGATGAACCTTATGAGGAATTAAAGCTATTAATTGCGGACAAATTCAAAGAATCCAGTAAGTTTTTTGAGAATGCAAAGATGGCAATCAGCTTCGAAGGAAGAAAACTAACCAATGAAGAACAGAGGGAAATACTGGATATTATTCATGAAAATGCCGATATGCACATTGTATGTATCATGGAAAACGATGCGGAGATTCAGGAAAAATTTCATAAAACTCTAGATCAGAAGCTGATTGAGCTGTCAAATAATACAGGTCAGTTTTACAAGGGAATTCTGCGTTCCGGTACGTCTTTGGAATTTGAAACGAGTGTCATTATTATTGGCGATATCAACCATGGAGCAAGAGTAGTATCAAAAGGGAATATAATTGTGCTGGGTTCCTTAAAGGGGAATGCCTTTGCCGGAGCAACCGGTAATACAAATTCCTTTGTCGTAGCACTTGATATGTGTCCAACTCAAATTCGAATTGCTGATACAATAGCAAGAGCCCCTGATAAACCACAAAAGGATGAAGTGAAGGAGACCAAGATAGCATTTTTAGAGAATGGAAACATCTATATTGAAACTCTGAATAAGAATATCCTTCAGGATATTAATCTGTAAATATGGTATCACTGTTGGCTCTATGCCTGCTTATTATATATATTAACTGACTCACGGTGTAGAAACATATACAATAGTTAACAAATTCACTTATTATAAATGCTATGAAAAAGACATGGGGGAGAAATCCTACCGGTAAAAATGGAGGAGAAATTCTTCAAAGACATGGAGGATATGAAAGATGGGCGAAGTAATCGTTATAACTTCCGGTAAGGGCGGTGTGGGTAAGACTACGACAACCGCGAATGTCGGAACAGGCTTGGCAATGTTGGAAAAGAAAGTTGTATTGATTGACACAGATATTGGTCTGAGAAATCTTGATGTAGTTATGGGTCTGGAGAACAGGATTGTTTATAATTTAGTAGATGTAATTGAAGGCACCTGTAGAATTCGCAATGCCCTGATTAAAGACAAACGATATCCTAATCTTTATTTATTGCCATCAGCGCAAACAAGAGATAAAAATGCAGTCACTCCTGAGCAGATGAAAAAGCTTGCAGATGAGCTGCGAGATGAATTTGATTACATATTAATGGATTGTCCTGCCGGAATAGAACAAGGCTTTAAGAATGCAATTGCAGGGGCAGACAGAGCATTAGTAGTTACAACACCTGAGGTGTCCGCAGTAAGGGATGCTGATCGTATTATAGGCCTTTTAGAAGCTAATGATATGAAAAGGTCTCAGTTGATTGTAAACCGCATTCGTATGGATATGGTAAAACGCGGTGATATGATGTCCAGTGATGATGTATGTGAAATATTGGCAGTCGAACTGATTGGTATAGTTCCTGATGACGAGAATATTGTAATCTCTACTAATCAGGGTGAACCATTGGTAGGCAACGATACATTAGCAGGAAGAGCATATATGAATATCTGCAGAAGATTAATCGGCGAGGAAGTGCCTTTTCTGAATTTGGAGGAGAAACAGGGTATTTTTGGAAAGCTTTTTGGTAAACGTAAGAAGAATTAGGGGGTGGCTTTATGGGTTTTTCGGAATTTTTTAAGAAAAAGGGAACCGGTAGTATTGCTAAGGATAGGCTTAAGCTGGTTTTGGTTTCTGACCGAGCCGGATGCTCCCCGGAGATTATGGAGCAAATAAAGAATGATATCATTGCCGTGATATCAAAATATATTGAAATAGATTTAGAGGGATTGGACATTAAGATTATGCAGATGCAATCAGAGAATAATAACGGTACTGTACCGGCATTGTTTGCAAATATACCCATTAAGGATCTAAAGCCCGCTAAGAAATAAGGATGTATGTGAATGTCAATTATAAAACAGTATTTCAAACGTTACGATTTAAAGCGCTATAATCTGGTTTTGATAGCAATAGTAATTATACTTGGAATGATAGGGGCGTTCTTGATCAAGCAAGTACAGGCAGATGATGAGAATTTATATCTGAAGCATCTGATCGGTATCTCTGCCGGAATCATAGGAGTTTTTATATTATCATTCATTGATTATCATTTTATTAGCGCATTTTACTTGTTACTATATGTAATTAATCTGGTGCTCTTAGTATTGGTAAAGTTTACTTCCTTTGGTGTGGAAAGAAATAGTTCAAGACGCTGGCTGCATCTTGTAATAGAATTTCAGCCCTCTGAGCTGACTAAAATTATAGTAATAATATTTGCAGCTAAGCTATTTACAATATTCAGGCAAAAGATTAATAATGCATGGGTATTGTTGCTTGCAATTGTTTCGGTTGGAATTCCGACAGGATTAATTTTAATACAGACAAACCTCTCAACCAGTTTAGTAATTATGTTTATTTTTGCAACAATGATATTTGCATCCGGAGTAAGTTGGAAAATAATAATCCCGGTCATTGCAATTGGAGTGCCGGCCGTAGTTGGATTTTTTTGGTATATTCAACAGGACTATCAGGCAATATTACAGCCCTATCAAAGGAATAGAGTATTATCCTTTTTAAATCAAGATCAGGATGAGTATAAAGGAAATATGTATCAGCAGGATAACTCGGTGTTGGCAATCGGGACAGGTCAGCTATATGGAAAGGTTTGGACTGATAAAGCAGAGGTAAGACATAATTATGATAGCGTGCCAATCTCAGAAAGTGATTTCATCTTTTCTGTGGCGGGTGAGGAATTTGGCTTTATCGGATGTTGCTTTATAATAGGGCTATATGCCGTAATAATTGGTATTTGCTTAACAACAGCCAGAAAGGCTCCGGATTATATGGGAATGCTGATTGCTGTCGGAATGGCATCCATGTTTGCCTTTCAGTTGTTCGTAAATATTGGTGTTGCCACAAAGGTACTACCAAACACCGGGATTCCATTACCTTTTATGAGCTCTGGTCTCAGTTCGTTTATCAGTGGAATGATGGCAGTAGGAATCATTCTTAATATAAGGTTACAACCCCAAAAAAATCGGGGGAGAACGTAGCAAAATCGCAGTTAATACTTTTTGATTAACGTTTTCTCATATGAAATAATAAGCCGCCATTATGGGGCAGAACGGAGGTATGATATGAATATTGGTATGATTGCTCATGATGCGAAAAAGAAACTGATGCAAAATTTCTGTATTGCTTACCGTGGAATACTCAGTAAGCATACACTGTATGCAACCGACACTACCGGACGTCTCATAGAAGAAGTTACGAATCTTTCTATTCATAAATATTTAGCCGGTCATCTTGGCGGAGTTCAGCAGTTGGGTTCACAGATTGAACATAATCAAATGGATATGATAATTTTTCTGCGTGATCCTCTGTCGCCAAAGTCTCACGAACCTGATGTAAATAATATCTTTCAGTTATGTGATAAGCACAATATCCCACTAGCTACTAATCTTGCCACGGCTGAGTTGCTTGTAAAAGCGCTTGATCGCGGTGATTTGGACTGGAGAGAATTATTTAAAACTTGATATGTTTCTATGCCATATATGGATTTTGACCGGTAAGAAAATTGGCAGGAGATGATGTACGTATGAAAAAAAGAATACTTTCTATAACTGTTGCTGTTTTGCTTTTCTTAAACGGCTGTCAAAGTGCACCCAGTGAATTTATGCTCTATCAGGATACGGTATCTTCATCGGGATATTCAACTGATTCAAGGTTAACTGCGGGAGATTTATTTGCTGAAAATCTTGTAGTTATCCCCAAAGAAGAGGATATCGGTAATGATGAGCAGTTGACCTCAAGTGCATCTTTGCTGGTAGATATCACGGATCACAAAGTTGTTTATGCGGATCATGTATATGACAGATTGTATCCGGCCAGTTTGACGAAACTAATGACTGCTCTGATTGCGATACGTTACGGGGAATTAACCGATATGGTTACCTTCAGCAATAATGCTTCCCATATCACTGAAATCGGTGCTAAGGTTTGCGGTTTTGAAGAGGGTGATACGATTTCGCTCGAGGCATTACTTAACAGTATGCTGGTATACTCCGGTAATGATGCTGCGATTGCAATTGCAGAACATGTAGGAGGAAGTGTGGAGACATTTGCTCAGATGATGAATGATGAAGCTGTCAAAATAGGCGCCGTGCATACTAATTTTGTGAATCCGAACGGATTGCATGATGATAACCAATACACGACAGCTTATGATTTATATTTGATCTTTAATGAACTTATACAATATGATACGGCTCGGTCTATCATAAAATCGTCTTCTTATGAGGCAGAATACACAGATAAAGATGGGAATTCCGAGCATAAAACCTTTGATTCCACCATATTATATCTTGACGGAGAAAAAACATTAGATCCTGTTCTAGAGGTCATCGGTGGGAAATCAGGTACTACAAGCAAAGCCGGAAATTGTCTTGTGTTATTAGTAAAAGACAGTCAGGGGAAGGAATATGTAGCGGTGATTTTAAAGGCTTCAGGGAAGGAAGCACTATATTCACAAATGACTTATTTACTGACGAAAGCTTCTTTGGAATGAGAACATGTAATATTATTTGTCCTATGGAAAGGATTTTTTATAGTTGTTTTTATTTCATGATTGTACTATAATATTTTTATAAAAATTGGTTAATATAGAGAAATACAGAAGAAAATATAAACTGATTTTGATAAATTAAATATCCGGCACCGCACATCTTACGTTGCGCCCACCATAAGGAGGAGATTACAATGATACAGATAATTTCAGGTGAAAAGGGTAAAGGAAAGACGAAGATCCTTATAGAAAGAGCAAACACCGAAGTGAGATCCGCAAAGGGAAGCATTGTTTATCTTGACAAAAACAACAAGCATATGTATGAATTGAGTAATAAGATTAGATTAGAAAACATTTGTGACTACTTCATAGAAAATCAGAGTGAATTTATCGGATTTATCTGCGGTATCGTATCCAATGACCATGATTTGCAGACGGTGTATCTGGATAGTTTCCTAAAAATAGCGTACGTAACTGAGAAGGATATTGAAACTGTTTTTACAAAACTTGCGAAGATATCAGAACAGTTTCATGTAGATTTAGTTCTTAGTATATCATTAAACGAAAACCAGCTTCCTGAGAGTTTGAAGAAGAATGTGATTGTATCTTTATAACGGATATTTAAATATATAAAATAAAAGTATAGATTTAACAGAAAAGAAGGAGCATCCTAGGTGGAACGCTCCTTCTTCTTTGTTATTCGTTTCTTAATCTTCCAAAGAAGCTTAATGCATATAGACCTGATACTCCAACAAGGGCATAAACAATTCTTGAAATCAAGGTCATATCTCCAAAAACAACTCTTACAAGATCAAAGCTGAAGAAGCCGATCAGTCCCCAATTGACAGCACCGATTACCACTAAGACCAATGCGATATAATCTAATGTCTTCATAATGAACCTCCTTCATTCTGTATATTTTAATTTAAGCTCTTTATATCAGCCCAGTTATTTAAGAAGGCTCAATATAAAGAGATAACTCTCATTTAATAGAATAACCATATTTTTTATACTTATTCATGATATAAAACTAATAGCTAGTAATTAGTCCCCAAAATTCTAAAAAAATAATTGTTTAAATATAAGTAAAAAACAAGTATAATATTAGCGTATTCCGAAATAGGAGGCGAAAGCTTGAGCGATCAGAATAAGGTAGTAAAATTCAGAAAAAGAAGAAGTATTAATATTGGCATTGTAATATTCATAGTATTATTTATTTATATAGCTATTAATGTATATATCTTTTTAACCAAAGAACAGCTGATTATATATGAAGTTCATGAGGGCACAACGGCAATTGATAATCCGATTACAGCTTTGATATTAAGGCAAGAGACGGTTGCTTTATCTGAGAAGGCAGGCTTCGTTCTGTATTATCAAAAGGATGGAGCGAGAGTCGCTAAAAATGAGTCGATATATTCGATCTCCGACAGTGATATCTATAATTCTACCGACAAGGATTCTCCGTCGATTGTATTAACCGATAAAAATGATACTGAATTATTATATAAAGTAAGAAGCTTCCGAAATTCCTATTCAGATGATAATTTTTCGGCAACTTATATATTTAAAGATATGGCACAAAGCACGATTCTCGATATGCTTAATAATTCTCTTATCAGAGACCTATCTGACAGTTCCGGCGGTACCGGATCAGTTGCCTGTAATGAGAGTGGAATTATTACATACTATCTAGATGAATTTGAAGCGATTACATCCGATAATATAACGGCGGAAATGTTTAAAAAAGATAATTATAAGAAGACAAGCCTTAGAACTACGGATAAAATCTCTATGAGTTCACCTGTTTATAAGATGATCACATCACAGACCTGGGAGCTTATTTTACCATTGTCTAAAGATCAAAAAAAAGAGTTGAAAGATCAAAAGAAAATAAAGATAACGGTACTTGACGATAACAGTGATATTTCGGCTAAGCTTGAAATTATCACAAAAGATTCTAAATATTATGCGGTATTAACCATGGATAAGAATATGGCAAATTATCTGGGCGAACGTTATTTGGATGTAAAAATCGACTTTGATTCAGAAAAAGGGCTTAAAATACCGAATACTGCAATCGTAGATAAGAGCTTTTATGAAGTACCGTTAACCTACTTCACACAGGGTGGTGACAGTACAAAGAAAGGTCTGATAGAAGAGCTTACGAGAGAAAATGGTGATATTACAACTCCATTTGTTGTAACTGATATTTATTTCGAGGATGGTACCTATGGCTACGTTGATACGAAGCTTTTTGATGCCGGTACGGTAATAAAGGCTCCGAAAGGCGCAGACCAATTTATTTTATCAAAAACGAAGAAATTATCCGGTGTATATAATGTGAATCTGGGTTACGCAATATTTAGAAGAATTGAAGTTCTGTCCCAAGGTGAAGAGTACAGCATCATAAGCGATCATACCTCCAGTGGACTTTCGGCCTATGACCATATCGTTCTAGATGGTAAGATGGCAGTAGAACAAAAAATCATAGATTAATTATTTGTGCCAGCGGTTCAAAGTTTGCAGGCGATGAAGAAAGGTGTGATTATTATTATGATGAAGGATAATATACAGGAAATTGAGCTAAGAATTCAAGCAGCCTGTGACAAAGTGGGCAGAATGCGTTCGGAGGTTACATTGATAGCTGTCAGCAAGACAAAGCCGAATGAAATGCTTATAAAGGCCTTTAACTTAGGAATGCGACATTTCGGTGAAAACAAGGTTCAGGAAATGTCACAGAAATGGGAGGACTTAAATGATAAGTTCGGTGATAAAGTATACTGGCATTTGATAGGGCACCTTCAGAGAAATAAAGTGAAATATATCATTGATAGGACGGCATTAATTCATTCTGTGGATTCTTTAAGACTCGCGGAACAGATAGAAGAAGAGGCAGCGAAAAAAAATATTCTTTGTGATATCTTAATTGAGGTTAACATTGCAGGCGAGGATACCAAATTTGGGGTAAGTCCAGGGGAAGTATTACCGCTTTTAATCGAAATTAGTAAACTGACTCATATACGTATTAGGGGGCTAATGATGATTGCTCCTTATGTTGAAAATCCTGAGATGAATAGGAAGTATTTTACGAAATTGCGAGAATTATATGTTGACATAAAAACAAAAAACGCCGATAATAATGGTGATGGAAACATTTTGAATTCAGAATACTTCGATATTCTTTCCATGGGTATGACAGGAGATTTCGAAGTTGCGATTGAAGAAGGTGCCACAATGGTTCGCATTGGGACAGGCATTTTCGGTGAGAGGGATTATACTATTCCGATTTAGTAAACATAGATAGGAGAATTAAAATGTCAAATATTTTTAAAAGTTTCTTAAATTCAATGAAATTAACTGAAGATGATGAATATGATGCATATCTTGACGAAGAGAAAGAAAAAGTGAAAAAGTCAAGACAAAAGGAAACGAAACATTTTGATTATGAAGAAACTCAGAGAAATCAGTCTTTTGCTTCACAGCAGACAGCTGCAACGAATGACTCGAAAAAAGAGAAGGTGTCCAAAATGGAAAAAAGTTCGACAGGTAAGGTTATTCCAATCCGCTCAACACCTAAGGGACTTGAGGTTTGCATCATGAAACCTACTTCTTTCGAAGATTCACAAGATATTTGCGACATGCTTTTAACCGGAAGAGCAACAGTTATTAATTTGGAGGGTTTTGATGACAAGCTGGCGCAACGAACAATGGATTTTATATCAGGTTCGGTTTATGCTATTAATGGAAAGCTTCATCGTATATCAAATTGTATTTTCATAGTATCTCCTGATACGGTTGATATTTCGGGTGATTATCTTGACTTGATTCAGGAAAATGGTTTTGTTCCACCCACCTTCCGTTCTCCATTTTAAGCGTATGATGAATCAGGACAAAGAGGAACAGTTTATTGGTAAACGTCTTAAGGAACTGGCTAATACAGCCGATAACAGGGGAATTAATGTTTTCTCTGATTTTCTGAACTTGAATGAGCAAAATATATTAGAAAGCCTCAAAAATGAATTGCCTAGGATAAAGTATTTTGCTTACGGAGGTTATAGCGATGCCGAAAGGAAAATACTTTGTTTTTGTGGAGAAGGCTTACCGGATGAAATTGAAAAAAACGATTATCCGATCAGCTGTATTAAGGTGAAGCCTGTCAATCAAAAGTTTAGCGATAGTTTAAATCATAGGGATTTTCTTGGAGCTGTTCTTGGACTCGGTATTGAACGCTGCAAGATTGGAGATATACTGATCAATGAAAATGAGGGGTATCTTTTTGCGCATTCAACGATCGGTGGATTTATAATTGACCAATTGGTGAAGGTGAAGCACACTGTAGTGAAGTGTGCCATCATTGAACAGAAGGATTTTGATTATAGACCTACGTTGAAAGAAATAACTGGAACCATATCTTCGGTAAGACTTGACAGCATCGTTGCAACAGCATTTCATGGCTCCAGAAGCAGCTTGAGCGGCCTCATTG
>WSSedL1CaDRAFT_10002230_pt1 | contig 10043 bp, 8 predicted proteins | sample WetSurSL1Cattail_FD_9464 | JGI IMG/M metagenome (IMG submission 9464)
CGATGGCCGTTTAGCACGCATCACCGCGCGGCAGTTACTCAGCCATACGGCGGGATTGGGCTACCGGTTCTTTGAGACGGATGCGCATGGTCCTTATGCGCGGGCCGGCGTGTCGGACGGCATGGATGCGTCGGGCATCAGCCTGGCGGAGAACCTGCGGCGCATCGCCAGCGTTGCGCTGCTGTACGAACCAGGTACGGCCTGGGGCTATTCGCTGGCGACCGACGTGCTGGGTGCGCTGATCGAGCGGGTGCATGGCGCACCGTTGGGCGAGGCGGTGCGCCAACTGGTGACTGGTCCGCTAGGTATGGCAGACACCAACTTCTTCGCGCAAGACGCACAACGCGTGGCGGCTGCCTATGTGAACGACGTGCCGCAGCCGCATCGCCTGACAGAAGGGGAAACCGTCTCGGCCTTCGAGGGTGCTGTCGGCATCGCGTACAGCCCCGCCCGCATCTTCGACCCGCATGCTTTTCCCTCGGGTGGCGCGGGCATGGCGAGCACCGCCGGGGATGTCCTGCGCCTGCTGGAAACCTTGCGCCAAGGCGGCGGCGCGCTGCTGCCGAGCGAACTGATCGAGGAGATGGCGCGGGATCAGACGGGTGGCTGCGAACTGCCTAATGCGCCAGGCTTCGGCTTTGGACTGGGGTTCTCGGTATTGCGTGATCCAGGATTTGCCGCGTCGCCCGAGTCGCAAGGCACCTGGCGCTGGGGCGGTGCCTACGGCCACGCCTGGTTCGTGGATCGGACACAAGGGCTCAGCGTGGTCGCCTTGACCAACACGCTGTACGAAGGCATGTCCGGTCGATTCGTCACCGATCTGCGTGATGCGGTCTATGGCTCACTTGGAGTGCAGTGATGACGACGACATCCACGCATGGCCGCGATCGCGTTTCGCAGGCATTCCACACTGGCCGAACTGGACTGCCTAACAGACATCGATACAGAGCGCCCGGAACCAGGGCCACACGACTTGCGCGTGGCGGTCCACGCCGTCTCGGTCAACCCGGTGGACACGAAGATCCGCGCCGGTCTGGTCACCGTGCCAGACGGCATCCTCTCGCTGGGTTGGGATGCCGCCGGGATTGTCGAGGCCGTCGGCGAAGCGGTGACGCTGTTCCAGCCGGGACAGGCCGTCTACTACGCAGGCTCCTTTGACCGCAGCGGCAGCAATGCGCAGTTCCACCTGGTGGACGAGCGCATCGTCGGACACATGCCCAAGTCCCTGAGCTTCGCCGAGGCGGCGGCGCTGCCCCTGACCTCGTTGACTGCTTGGCAACTGCTGTTCGATCGTCTGGGCGTGTCGCCCGGCAAACCATCCGGTGCCGGCAGTCTGCTGGTGCTGGGTGGGGCGGGTGGCGTCGGTTCGATGCTGATCCAGCTCGCACGACGCCTGACCGGCCTGACGGTGATTGCCACGGCCTCGCGCGCACCAGGTCGCGACTGGTGCCTGGCGCTGGGCGCCCACCACGTGATCGACCACCGGCAGCCGCTCACTGCACAAGTCGAGGCGCTGGCCGTGCCAGAGGTCACGCACATCGCGGCGCTCTCGCATACCTCGACTCATCTCACCGAACTGGCAGAACTGATCGCGCCACAGGGTAAATTGGCCATCATCGACGACCACGACACGTTGGATGCCGTGCCGTTCAAGGCCAAGAGCGTATCGCTGCATTGGGAAATGGTGTTCACGCGCCCGCTGTACCACACACCCGACATGATCGCGCAACATCACATCCTCAATGAAGTGGCCGCGCTGGTGGATACAGGCGTGCTGCGCTCGACGGCAGGCCATGTGCTGCATCCGCTCGACGCGGCTCGACTGATCGAGGCCCATCAACTGGTGGAAGACGGCGGCATCACTGGCAAGGTGGTGGTAGCCCGCTCCGAGGATGACGGACTGCCGCGTTCGCGGGAGGCCATGCGATGAGCGCCGCCACCACTGACCGCCTGCCGCTGGCATCGCTGCTGGCGCTCGCTATGGCAGCCTTCATCACCATCCTCACCGAAGCGCTGCCAGCTGGCCTGCTGCCTCAGATGGCGCAGGGCCTGGACGTCTCCGAAGCCTGGGTCGGCCAGACTGTCACGGTCTATGCCATCGGGTCCCTGGTAGCAGCGATTCCGCTGACCGTCGCCACGCAGGGCGTTAGACGCCGGCCACTGCTGTTGGCCGCGATAGCGGGATTCGCCATCGCCAACACGGTCACGACGCTTTCCACCAGCTTTGCCCACACGATGCTGGCGCGGTTCCTGGCCGGTATCTCTGCGGGATTGTTGTGGGCGCTGCTGGCTGGGTATGCCGCCCGCATGGTGCCAGAGCACCAGAAAGGACGTGCCATCGCGATCGCCATGGTCGGCACGCCGCTGGCGTTGTCGCTGGGCGTGCCTGCAGGCGCCTTCCTCGGCACCCTGGTGGGATGGCGTACTTGCTTCGGCATCATGAGCCTGCTGGCGCTGATTCTCATGGTCTGGGTACGTATCCAGGTGCCGGACTTCACCGGGCAGGCGAAGGGCAAGCGGTTACCGCTCGAGGACGTATTCACGTTGCCCGGCATCCGTTCTGTGCTGTTCGTGGTGCTGGCCTTTGTGCTGGCGCACAACATCCTCTACACCTACATCGCCCCGTTCCTGGCAGAGGTCGGCATGGCACAGCGCACGGATCTGACTCTGCTGGTCTTTGGTGTCGCGTCGCTGATTGGCATCTGGGTCGTTGGCGTGCTGATCGACCGCCATCTGCGCGCGCTGACGCTTGCCAGCACACTCCTATTCGGCACTGCGGCATTGGCCCTGGGTCTGGCCGGCAAAGTGCCCGCCATCGTCTACGCAGCAGTCGGCATCTGGGGGCTGGCCTTTGGTGGGGCTGCCACGCTGTTCCAGACGGCCCTCGCCAAGGCAGCTGGAGACGCCGCGGACGTCGCGCAGTCCATGCTGGTGACAGCCTGGAACATGGCTATCGCTGGTGGCGGCCTCATCGGCGGCGTATTGCTCAGCCGACTGGGCGTTAACGCGTTCTCGCCTGCCTTGCTGGTGCTGCTCACGGCGACGCTAGTCGTGACTTGGGCTGCGAAGCGGAATGGCTTTGCTGCGCCGGAAGATGTTGTTGCCGTGTTGGGGCCGGCTGCGCCTGGAAGACAGGCATGAACAGCGGCCGCAGCTTGTTCTTCATCGCACTGGGCCTATTCGGCCTGTACGCCGTCGAGTTCGGCGTGGTCGGCATCCTGTCTGCGATCATCGCGCGTTACGGTATCAGCGTGGCGCAGGCTGGCTTGCTGGTTGGACTGTTCGCGTTGATCGTGGCGGTGGCCGGACCATTCATGGTGCTATGGCTGTCGCGCTTCGACCGGCGCAAGGTGCTGGTGGGGGCGCTGCTGATGTTCAGTTTGTGCAGCCTGCTGTCGGCCTGGGCAGCGAGCTTTGGCATGCTGATGGCGTTGCGCGTGCCGTCGGCACTGTTGCATCCGGTCTTCTTTGCGGTCGCCTTCGCGGCTGCAGTGTCACTGTATCCGCCCGAGCGGGCGACCCATGCGACGGCCATGGCCTTCGTCGGCACCAGCATGGGCCTGGTGCTCGGGGTACCGATGACCACCTGGATCGAGGCACGACTGTCTTATGAGGCATCGTTCGTGTTCTGCGCAGCGGTCAATCTGGTGGCGGCGCTGGGCCTGTGGATGATGCTACCTGCGGCGGCAGCGACGCAGGCAGCATCAAACAGCCGCCAAATCGCCATCCTGCGCAAGTCGGCCGTGTGGCTGTCCATCGCGATGACCGTGTGCATCTTCGGCGCCATGTTCTCGGTCTACAGCTATGCGGCCGAGTACCTGGCGCACGAGACGGGCTCGAGCGGCGAGACGATCAGCGTGCTGCTGCTGGTGTTCGGCATCGGCGGCGTGCTGGGCAACCTGCTGGCGGGCCGCTGTCTGGGCCTCAACCGTTCGCGCACGGTGCTGTTTTATCCGGTGGTGCTAGCAAGTGCCTATGGTGTTTTGCAGGTCTTCGGTTCGGCGTCGTTCATGGCCCTGCTGCCGGTTTGCTTCCTGTGGGGCGCCGCGCATACCAGTGGCCTGATCGTGAGCCAGGTCTGGATGACCTCGGCTGCACCGGAGGCGCCGGAGTTCGCAACCAGCCTCTATGTCTCGGCGGCAAACTTGGGCGTGGTGGTCGGCTCAGCGCTCGGTGGCGTGTTCATTACCGTTGTCGGCATGGCTGGCGCTCTGTGGAGTGGCTGGATGTTCGCTGCTTTGGCTGTGGTGTTCGTGGCTCTGAAGATTCGGCTACTGGCCGAGACGGACGGCGATCTGGCCACGGCTCGCATGCGGGAGTTGCTGTGAGCATGCGCGGGTTACCTGTGGCTTTGCACCTCGCCGGGCGTTCAACCTCTGAGCGGCTTTGTCAGTACTGGCTGAAATTCTGGTGCACTTGCGAGGCGGGTCGCGTTTCTTGTGCACGCCTCATCGTTCCGCGTCCCACGGCGCCTTTTTCCATTGCGCGGCGAGGAAATCCACGAAGGCACGTACCCGCCGCGGAAGCGGATCACGCCGCACCCGCACGATGCTGATCGTCGAGGGCGTACTTTCCCATTCCGGCAACACGCGCACCAACCGCCCATCGCGCAGTTCCGCGTGAATGTCCCAGGTCTCGCGAAGCGTGATTCCCATTCCGGCAACGCTCCAGGCACGCACGGCGTCGCCGTTGTCGCTGCGCAGATCCCCCACCATTTCCACCACCTCGGTTCTACCGCCGCGGCCGTTGTGCTTGAGCGTCCAACGGTTTTGCCGCAGACCAGGATAAGCAAACAACAGGCATTGGTGCTGGGGCAACTCGCGGGGATGATTGGGAGCACCCATACGCTGCAGATAGGCTGGCGCCGCTACAAGAATCCGTCGGCTGTCAGCCAGTTTTCGGCTGACCAAGCGGGAGTCGGCGAGTTCGCCGACACGCACGGCCAAATCGATATCGCTGCCATAAAGATCGACCACATGGTCGCTCAACTGCAAGTCGAAGCCCACCTGTGGATGAAGCTCGCGAAAGGCGGCGATGACGGGCGCGAGGTAACGCACCCCCACAGCCACTGGCGCCGTCACGCGCAACATACCCGTCAAGGTCTGCGCGCCTTGTCGTGCCACGTCGGCGGCCTCGTCGAGCAACGCGAGTGCCGGCCGCACGCGCTCGGCGACGGCTCGGCCCTCATCCGTGATCCGCAAGCGCCGCGTGTTGCGCTCGAAAAGCCGTGCGCCCAGGGCCGACTCCAGACGCGCGATCTGCTTGCTGACATTGGCTGGAGCCAAATCCAGCGCTCGTGCCGCAGACGAAAAGCCCTCGCAGTCCACGACTTTGAGAAAAACGGAAAGGTCATCGAGATTGCGCAATGTCACTTGTTCCAAATCAGCATAAGTATTCCGCCAATCTACTCCTTTTTGGAAAACCTCTCTGCCCCAAGAATGACGGCAATTTCTCTTGTTCTGGAGTTGCCCGATGCCCGTCGTCATCTACGTTTTCACGCTCTGCGCTTTCGCCATCGGGTTCACCGAGTTCATCAGCATCGGCCTAGCTTCCGCCTTGGCAGCAGACCTGCATGCGAGCGTCTCGCAGGTCGGGTTGGCCGTGACCTGCTATGCGGCGGGTGTGGTGATCGGCGCCCCGGTGTTGACGGCCCTGGCATCGGGCTGGTCGCGCAAGCGCCTGATCCTGGTGGCGATGCTGGTCTTCACCGCCAGCAACGTACTTGCGGTGCTGTCCACACACCTCCCGCTGCTGCTGGCCGCGCGCTTGCTGTCGGGGCTGGCGCATGGCGTGTTCTTCGCGGTGGCTTCCAGCGTGGCGACCCGGCTGGTGGCGACGGAGCGTGCGGGTGCGGCGCTGTCTCTTGTGTTCGGTGGCGTGACCGTGGCAATGGCCCTGGGCGTGCCGACCGGCACTTGGCTGGGCAGCGTGCTGCCCTGGCAGTGGATCTTCGCGCTGATTGCCGCCTGCGGACTGTTGGGCATGTTGGGCGTGCTGCTATGGATGCCGGCCGGTGCGGGCGACCTGATGGTCGACGGTGCGGGCTGGCGGCAGTTGCCGATCCTGTTCGACCGCCGCTTGCTTGCCGGCGCCAGCCTGCCGCTGCTGTCGTACACAGGTTCTTTTGCTCTCTACACCTTCATCACACCGCTGCTGCTGGAGGTAACACGCACAGATATTCGTGGTGCCAGCGCGATGCTGTTGGCCTACGGTGTGGGTGCAGCCATCGGCAATGTCCTGGGAGGACGATTAACCGATCACTTCGGTATGGATCGCGCCTCGCTCTGGCTGTTAGCCGGCATCGCACTGGTGCTGGCGCTGATCGGCGTGGGCCAGCAGCGCTTTCCTGTGATGGTGGCGCTCGTCATGGCGTTGGGGCTGACCACTTACGGTGCTATTCCACCGCTGCAATCGCGCATCCTGGCCTTGGCGGCACGTCACCGGCCGCTGGCCCTGGACGTGGCGTCGGGTCTGAACATCGCGGCCTTCAATGCGGGTGTCGTGGTGGGCTCAATGCTGGGCGCCGCCAGCCTGGAGCGATGGGGGTTATCCAGCCTAGCCTGGGTGGGGCTTGCCGCAGCACTGCTGGCAGTGTTATCGCTGAGTTGGCAGCAGCGCCTGCCGTCCATGCGGTTCGGCTCGCCTACGACAGCGGAATGAAGGTCGGAACCATGCCGTTGCATCCCCAGCTCCAAGCTTTCCTCGACGAACGCAATCAGCCTGGTCCAGGCATCGACCACACCCGGATCACGGCGCCCGAGTTGCATGCCCCTACTCCTTGGCTGCCACCTCCCAAGGCGCTGTTGGCGAGAACCGCTCGGCCAGCAGGTCCACGACGTGGCGAACCTTGGCTGATAAGAGTTGGTTCTTCTGCCACACGGCATGGATCGGGAAGCCCTGCGTCCGTGTCTCGGGCAGCACCCGGGCCAGCCGCCCCGCGCTCAAGTGCTCGGCCACCAGCCAGTCGGACATCAGTGCAATGCCGTGCCCGGCCAGTGCCGCGTCCAGGATCGCCTCGCTATGGTTCACCCCCAGCCGCCCACGCACTGCCAGCGGTAGGCTGCGGCCATGGCGGTCGAGCAAATGCCAAGGCCGCGCATAGCCGCCGCTGCCGAAGGTGATGCAGGCGTGTCGGTGCAGATCGTCCGGGGTCTGTGGTACGCCGTGTCGGGTAAGGTAGTCCGGATGGGCGACCAATACCGCCTGTTGCACGCCCAGGGGCTTGGCAACCAGCGTGGCGCTGTCTTGCAGCGGCCCGATGCGGATCACAAGGTCGATGCCGTCCTCGACCAGATCGACTCGACGGTCGGTCAAGCTCACGTCCAATTCGAGCGCAGTATGTGCCGCAGCAATCTCCAGCAGCGCTGGTAGTACCCAGCGTCGGCCGAAGACCACCGGCAGATCGACGCGTAATCGCCCGGTCAGATCTTGCCGCTGGGTCGTCACGTGCGTCTGCGCGCTCTCCAACTCCATCAATGCCCGTCGGCAGCCATCACTGAACTGGCGACCTTCGTCGGTCAGGCTCAGGCGGCGAGTGGTTCGTTGGAACAGCCGCACGCCAAGCATGGCCTCCAGGCGGGCGATGCTCTTGGCGACTCCCGACTTGCTCATGTCCAGCCGCTCGGCCGCGAGCGTAAAGCTACCAGCTTGCACGACCTGCATGAAAACGGCGATGCCACGAAAAGGGTCTAACGTGTTCATGGAGTACCTATTGGCGAATCTCAGTCAACTTTATTGCGATTCATGACGTATATATCGAATATAAATTCGTCGATATTATGTGGCAATAGGACAGCCCGCTCCGGTTGTCAAACTAAAAGCGAGTACCCGATGCCTCTACCGGCTTCCCCATCTACGTGCCGCATGAACGGTGTGTTGTTGCTGCTGGCGACCTGCGCCGGGCTGGGCGTGGCGAACGTTTATTACCTCCAACCCGGCCTGTCCTTGGTGCAGGCCGACTTCGACACCGGCCCGGAACAGGTCGGCTGGCTGCCGACCCTGACCCAGATCGGGTATGCGCTAGGTATGTTGTTGCTAGCGCCACTCGGGGACGTGCTTCCACGACGGCGATTAATCCTGACCAAGGCAGCGCTGCTGGTGTTCGCCCTCCTGGGCGCCGGCTTGTCCCCAAGCTTCGATTGGCTGGTGATCGCCAGTATTGCCGTCGGCCTGTTGGGCAGCATTGGCCAGGACTTCGTGCCGATCGCCGCGCAACTGGCTCCAGACGAACAACGGGGTCGTGCCATAGGCATCGTCACGACCGGCCTGCTTAGTGGCATCCTTCTGTCGCGTGCTTTGGGCGGCTGGATCGCCGATATCTTGAGCTGGCGTGCCATGCAGTTCCTTGCGGCCGGTTTAATGCTGGCCGTGATGATGATCGCCTGGCGCACCGTGCCGAATCTGCCGCCGGCCAGCCGCAGTCGCTACGGCGCGCTGATCGCCAGTCTGTGGACATTCTGGCGCAAGCATCGCGCTCTGCGGCTGGCCGTCACGGCGCAGGCGTTGCTCGCATCCACCTTAGGCGCGTTCTGGTCCACGCTCGCCCTGGTGTTGGCTGCGGCGCCATTCCATCTAAGCGCTGGGGTCGCGGGGAGCTACGGTATCGCCGGCGCGGCTGGAGCCCTAATGGCTCCCTTGTTCGGTCGTCTCAATGATCGCGGAGGTCCTCTGCCGGTCATTCGCTTGGGATGCGTGCTGGTGATCGTGGCTTTCTTCGGCATGGAACTGCTGCCGCTCAGCCTCTGGAGTCTGGCAATTGGCGCCGTGGTCTTCGACCTGGGCGTGATGGCCGCGCTGGTCTCGCACCAAGCCATCGTCAACGGGCTGGACGCGCAGGCTCGCAGTCGCCTCAACGGCCTACTGATGACCGGCGCCATGGCTGGCATGGCGGCGGGTGCCGCCATCGGCAGCTTCGCGTGGGCACATACCGGCACGCTGGGTCTTTACGGTTTCGCAGCAACGGCGGCGCTGGTGGCGCTGGCCGTGTCCTTTCTTCACCATCCCTCTGGAGATCATCCCCATGACTAAGATCATCGAGGAACGGCTGTTCCGCGCTCCGTATCTGCAACCCGAGCCCGGCAGCGACCGACCGCTCACCGTGTTGTGCTCCTTGCTCTCGCGCGCCGACAACACGCCCTTGGCCGAGCGCCGGCGCGCTGACGGCCATGTACTCGACCATGCCGGGCAGGTCATCGCCGACCCGGCCGCCGATGCCGCCGCCAACGCCTTCGAGAGCAATCCGAATCTCAACTTCGAGCACTGGGGTGAGTACTGGCGCAAGGTGCATGGTGTGCGCTTCATCCATGCCGAGGAGCCGGACGATCGCAGCCTGGAGCGCCTCCTGCGCTACGACCAATTGCACCGTTTCGCGCCAGGCCCGACCCATACCGACGCGCCGCCGTACCGCGCGCCGGTCAATAGCGAAGGGAAGTTGTGGCCAACCGTCGTCGGCCATGTCGAAGCCTACCTGCGCCCGCGCTGGGACGGCATTGCCTACCTGAACTTCGCCGGCCCCGAGGACATTGCCGTGGTGCTGGGCAATGCCCGTGTGCGTGAAAAGATCCTGCCCGAAGACCAAGCGATCTTCCGCGACATCGCCCCGGTGCTGTCACGTCAGTACATCATCGTGCCCAGCACCACCGGCTACGAGGCAATCACGCTGGTCAAGCTACACGTGCGCAGCCCGGCGGTCGGCCATGAAGCCTTCCAGCAATGGTGGCTGCGCGAGCATGCGCCACTCGCAGTGGCGCAATCCAAGGCCTGGGTCAGGCGTTACGTGCAGCTTCACAACATCGGGCCAACGGAGCCAGGGCAGCCGCTGTACCACCCGCAGGCCAGGGCCATCGACGGGGTGACGCTAATGGGATTTTCCAGCATCAACGATCTGGAGGACTTCTTGTGCAGCCGAGAACACAAGGCGATCAACGAGGACGAGGCACGGATGACGGACCCGGCGGCCGGCGAATGGTGGACAACCATCGGCATGGTGCTGGTCAACCGCATCGCCCCTGAACGCACCACGGACCTGGGTGCGTGAACTGAAC
>WSSedL1CaDRAFT_10002231_pt1 | contig 10039 bp, 8 predicted proteins | sample WetSurSL1Cattail_FD_9464 | JGI IMG/M metagenome (IMG submission 9464)
TTTTTTTTAAGAGGGTTGCTCCCATTTACACTTTACAATCGGGTGGTGCAAGCTTTAAGTAAGTTGTAAAGCTGTACATTCCGTTTCCGTTTCATGGATTGTTTACGGGACCGGATCATTGGCGCCAATCGTCAAAAATAATTTACAATATTTATCCATTTTATTCCTTTATGAGGATAATTCATAAACGGTTCTAAATAATCAAAGTAATTGCACAATACACCAGGAGTATCGCCATTACTATGTTTAGAATTATTTTGTTTTTTTCAAAGATTCTCTGAAATAATGCGCCGCAAATAGCCCAAGTAAATGTACCGCTCCATCCAAATACTGTTATCAATAATATGAAACCACAGATGATAATCGGTTGCTTATAATGAGGTATCACAAAATTTGATATTAACGTTATGCCATAAAGTATAATTTTTACATTCGTAAATTGAAGTAGAAAACCCGTTATAAAGTTATTCGTTTTTTTAATAGCTTCATTATGATTTGTCGGTTTACTTTTGATAATATGCCAAGCAAGCCATAAGATATATGCAACACCGATATAAGCCATAATAAACTTGATTTTCGGAATCATTTTAGCAAGCATAACGCTGAAAATACTGCACAATATCATAACGCAAAGAAATCCAATAAAAATTCCCTGAATCAGCCTTATGCTCTTTTTAAATCCATAACTGCTCGTATTGGACATTGCAACAATATTATTGGGACCAGGAGTAAATGCGGTTAAAAGGCTATACGTTAAAAATGCTCCCCAATTGATCATCAAATTTTCCTCCAAAAAATTCGTTACCATACCAAAAATTATTTTTTATCAGGGATGTTGCCTTCGTCTTCCTTGATGAAGGTTATTCTATCACCAATATATACATTTGTTAAATCAATGTTTTCGAATTTACAGTTCATAAAAAATGATATATTATTGATGTTATAGGAGATGACTTCACATAAAATGGATCTTCGACATCTGATTACTTTTAAAAGTATTGTTGATAATGGAAGTTTTTCGAACGCGGCTCTTAAATTAGGATATACACAATCAACTATTACTTCTCAAATTCAACAATTGGAACAAGAACTATCAATAAAACTCTTTGAGAAAATCGGGCGAAAAATGGTTTTAACGCCCGTTGGAAAAGAACTTGTACCATATACACAAGAGCTTTTAAACACCATCGAAAAGATTAAGAATATGGGGAAAAGTAGTGAGCATATTTCGGGTGAAATTCGAATCGCAATTGCGGAATCCTTAATGTCATATAAATTACAAAATATTTTGAGCCTTTTTAAGCAACAAGCACCCAATGTAAAGCTGTCAATGATGTCGCTCAACTGTTTTGTGATTAAAGACAATTTAATGAAAGATAATGCAGATATAGGCCTATTTTATGACATTGGAGGTTTAGATGAAAATTTGACAACGATACCCTTATGTGAGTTCCCGGTAGTTTTAGTATGTTCCCCTCTTTTCGAACTTGAAAAATATGATTTTTGTAAGCCCCATCAAGAATTGAATGTTAACTTTATTATTAATGAGAAAGATTGCATTTACAGAAGAATATTTGAACAATACTCACGGGATCATGAAATACTTTTAAATAATACCATCGAACTTTGGAGTTTAGAAACTATCAAGAAATGTGTCGCTAGCAATTTGGGGATTTCTTTTCTACCCCGTTTTGTAGTGGAGGAAGAATTGGCAAACCATAAACTGGTGGAGATAAAAGCGGGATGTACAAATACAACTATCAAAGCAGTCTGCGCTTATCATAAGAACAAATGGGTGAGCCCCTCGATGGCACTCTTCTTACGGCTGGTTAAAGAACATTTTAATTACGATATATAATAAAAAATAATCCTCCAAATTAAGAAGGGTATTTACATTAATAATCTCCTTGTTCCAGGTGGTTTGTTTTATAACCAACAAACTTAACTTTACGAATCCCACAACCCCTAAAAACTTGGCGTTCTTCACCATACATTTTAACATACCTCTGTTGCGATGGTTCAACCACAAACGTAGCTGCAATTAACTTAATGATAAAGCAAATCGAGGATTTTATAGGTAAGCAGCAGTTGAAACCGGACGTCACTATCCTCCAGATCGACTTGGATGATCTCGATAATTTTATTGATACGGTATACCAAGGTGTTTCTATGGACATGCAGTGCCAGTGTGGTATGGGCCAGGTTTCTTTCGTGGATGAGATATTGATACAGGTTCTGGGTATAAGAGGTATTGTTTCGGCGGTCGTATTCAATAAGCTTTACTAATGACTCATGACATAGCTGCTTCAGGTCAATTTTTTGGGCGGCTAGATCGAGTAAATGATAAACGCTAACATCTTTGTAGAATGAAAGCCGGTTTTCATTTTTGAGCCGCCGGCTCAGAGCGGCGGCAGTAACAGCCTGATCAAAGTGGACTCGAATATCCAGAATATCGTGAAAGCACCGGCTGATGCCCCCATAGAGATTGTTTTCTTTGAAAAAAGCGGTTAACCTTTCAAGCTCAGCCTCCGACAGTGCAATATCGTTATCATGCATTATAATAATGACAATATAGTCATTATAGAGGATCGATTTGCAATCAAAAATCATTTTATCCAACAATTCTCGGAAATACTGAAGTGTCTTATAGGTCCGATCAAATTCGCTGATATCGATGGTCAGCAGGTATAAGTTGTCTTTGATTACCAAATGCTGCGTTTTGAGCTTCTCGGAGACAAGGCCTTTATCATGCATTCCGTCCAGTAAGTCTTTAAAAAAGTGCTCCTCGGCCAGAGCTTTGGAGTAAAGAATAAAGGAGTTTTTCTTCATTTCCAGCGCGAGAACTTTTGCAATCATCCCGACAATGGGGGAATCGGTTTCTCGGAAAGGTTTTTCACTTTCAACAACAATCATGGTGCCGATAACTTTTTGATCGACAAAAATGTGGTTTATCATTCTTCTGTGTTTTAACTGCCCCTTTGACATGATAAAAGGGGATGACTGATTTAAATCCTGCTTGAATTCACTTTGAGTTGTCAATAATAAAAGGGATTCATTGGAAAGATAACCGCCGGTTTTATTAAATTCTATCCAGAGAGGATCATCCACTTCTATATTGGAAGTCCAGGCAATGTTTTTTAGACTGTTGTCGACAATCACGATCGGATTTCCCAGGAGCTCATATCCGATATCACACATCTGTTGCAGGCTGAAATCATGAATAACCGACTGGAATAACTTGGAGGTCGCAAGTTTCATTCGGCGCTCATCCCTAAAAAGCGAATCGACGGCATTATATACCGCTATTAACTCTGCGCCGGAATCAAGGGTGATCAGATGGATCGATGGGTTTTCAAAATAGGCTTTAGGAATATTGCAGTTGGTTATACAGATCAGGATGATACTGTGCTCCACGGAAATATTTGCGGGAAGGTCGGAAGCATATCCGATAAAAAGCAGCTCTTTTTCGACAGGCGGAGTTTTTTTATCAAAAAAGCCAAGCATTGAAATGCAGAGTTGTTCATCTTTATTGACATTGCAGAGAGGCTTATAAGGCTCTAAATAATCAAGCAGTACAGCAATTCCGATTTTCACCATAATACCTCCGAAGTACACGCTTCATATAGACTGCACGAACATTTTGAAATTTTTCAGCTATTTTACACGAAGACGAACCGCTTTAATTTTTGTACAATGAACTTATCAATATGTAATCACATCTAAATCCAAAAATCAACGACCAAAAGGAGACGAGCCCAATGAAGAAAGATGTATGTGAAAAAATAGGCATTGAGTATCCGATTTTACAGGGACCCATGGCGTGGGCATCCGATAGCAAGCTGGCTGCCGCGGTTTCAAATGCAGGGGGACTAGGAATCATGGGAATCGGATTTGCCCCTGCAGATGTTTTCGAAGCAGAAATCAAAAAGGTTAAAACACTGACGGATAAACCGTACGGGTGCAACCTGTTAAATTTTCTACCCAATGCGGATGAGTTGCTGAAAATAATTATCAGGGAAAAAGTCCCTGTTGTTGAACTTGAAACATTTCCGGCATTTTTTAGTACATTGCCGGATTATGCAGCCAAGTTAAAAAACGAAAGTATCATTGTCATCGGCAAAGCTTCTACAGTTGAGGAAGCAATCATCAATGAAAAGGCAGGGGTAGATTTGGTTTCGGTTAAAGGCTATGATGGCGGAGGACATATCTTCGGCATGACAGGGACGTTTGCACTTATTCCTCAGGTAGTCGACGCTGTATCCATTCCAGTCATCAACTCCAGCGGAGTTGCCGACGGCCGCGGTATTGCCGCTTCCTTCATGCTGGGGGCATCCGCTGTAGAAATCGGTAGCAGATTCCTGGTATCCTATGAATGCCCTGTTCACGACAATTACAAATCAGCGATCCTGGAAGCAAAGGAAGGAGATACGGTACTTACAGGGGCATCCGTGGATGATGCGGTCCGGGGATTGAGAAATCATCTTGCAGAAAAAATACTGCAGATTGAAAAGAAATACGAAAAAGAAGAGGCGGCCAAGAAGATCCAGGAACTTTGCACAGGCGCCTTGCGTAAAGCCGCTGTTAACGGAGAAACTGAAAATGAAGGCTCGGTCGTGGTCGGTCAGAATGTAGGGCTGTTGAAAAAAATGCAGAGCGCCGAGGAAATCGTGGCTGAACTGGTCAAAGAGTACACTCAAATTCTATCGAATGTTTCTAAACGCCTGTAATTGAGCAATGTCAATATGTTGGACAAAAAATCTTATTGTATCAGCGGTAGTTACGCATTCCGAAAATAATTTGGCCTCCGCGCTTGAGGCCTTCGGCTTTACTGTCCTCACCGTAGGAGACGCCCAAAAAGGCGGCAACATAGACGATGCATCTCGGCAGGATACGAAGAAGCATCCTGTAAGCTATAAATACGTCCACCACGGATAATAATATTAAAAAAGGATTCTGTTGCTTGAACGAAGCATAAACGCAACTTGGGGTCGGTTATTTTCTTTAAGGCCCTACAAAACCAGCGACAAGGATAGGGGCACTAAAAGAAATCCCTGCCTGTTCAGGAATTCCCAACTGAAATTTCAGTCGTTTAATTTCTTCTTTTAGAAGATGGTTCTCACGCTGTATCGCATAATATTTTTCGATAATATTACTTTACTTGCGATTGCATTTTGCCACCACCTTATATTTATAATACCAAATTCTTTGTCCCACGCCAATTTTCACGCAGAATAACTTATACTTTTTGTCGCTAAGGGTGATACGCATGCCGTATCCCTTCTATCGGCGAATTATTTGTGGTAACGATCTCCGTATCGGGCCTAAAACCTATAGCAACTAATCATCATTAGCATTAGCATTTTCTGTAATTTTCATCAGCTCATTGGCTATATTAGGACTTTCAAGCCGCGTGACGCTTTCCTCCGCACTCCCGAAACTCAATAAATTATTACTTCCGTACCATACAGTCCTTTGATCAATCACCGCAAATTTTTTAGATCATAGGGCCTTATGGGCGCGTAGTACTTACTTCCCTTTCGGCTTAGCGCGCAATCCGGCTGCCCTTCATTTAACAGACCAGGGAATAGCCCGAAGTCCCTCGTTATAATCCATCACTTCTTCGCTTCAAGACAAATTTATCCCATAATACCAATTTTCCAATTTAGCTTGTTTTTGAAACACGCAGACATTATCGCGCGTTTTTTTGGCTTCATACAGGGCATAGTCGGCATGGATAAAAAGCTGCACCCCATCCATTTGATCGAAATATTCCGCCAGCCCGAAACTGACCGTCAGGGTTAATATTGGTTGTGCTTCAAAACGCAAAACGTTCAGTTTTGATTTGATCTTTTGGCAAATAAATACGGCTTCCTCCATCGTTTCGTTCCGGAACAACAAGCAAAATTCATCGCCGCCATAACGAAAAGGAATGGCCTTACCGCAATTTTCCTTAAGTATCCCGGCGAATTCGATCAGGCACTGATCCCCCAAATGATGCCCCCAGGTATCATTAATCCCTTTAAAATTATCAAGATCTACAATCGCCAATATATATTTATCGCCCGTCGTATCGACTTCCATCTCTTCCATCGCGGTGCGCAATGCTTTTCTACTAAATACACCGGTCATTTCATCCACTTGAAGGCTCCGTTGCATCTGGCGACGCTCGATTTCCATCCGGATGCTTGCCTCATTTTTCTGCCGTTCATAATAGATCACAACCATGCAGACGATCGAAAAGGCAATCGTCACAAACAACGCGATCAAAAAATTGCCTAACTGAAGCGTGCTTTCATAAATACTAATCTTGTCCGTGTCCCACTGAATAAACAGCTCCGAGCAGCTCAGGGCAACAACACTCGCCAACGCCGTAATACTCGTCACGCCATAACTTGCGTAAGTCATAGTCAGCATAATCGCAATGATAAAAATATAATAAATCGCCGCAAACGTATTATGGGCTGTAAAAAGAACAAAACAGAACGCTACGAACCCGAGGGATATCGCATAAATTTTCTGTTCCTGTGAAAAATGCTTTGATTTTATTATCGCTGTTTCCAGCACAATGCAAATCAAATTCAACCCGCTTGGCACCATAAAAAATTTCCAAAAAAACCTGGAGACTGTCGTACTCAGCATATCGGAGTGAATCAAAATCAGCCCCATGACGCCTTCCACCATTAACGCAAATATAAACAGCCCTACCAATGTTTTATAATGGAGCGACAGCCAATTATCATCTATTTTCTTATACTCTTTACGAATCTCATCGCTGCACATATCGTCAACATTATCATATTCCGGAATTCCTTCAGAGGTTTTCAACATCACGCTTTTCCTCCGGACATTATCGAAAATTGTATATTAATTATATCAAAATAGTTCATCACAAGCCAATTCTTATACTTCCCGTCGGCATGGTGATACGTCTACCTTATCCCCTCTGAAGCGTGAACGTTCGACAGCTATTGGCATCCATAGCTTTTTCGTCCAGTTTGTCTAACGACTTATGGGCACAGTCGGCGCATTTCCCTTTCGGTTTAGCGCCCAATCCGGGCCGTCATTCATTCAAACAAACCGGTGAATGCTCGTGCGCGAGTAGCCGAAAGTTCCCTTCTTGCGCCTTCAAGAAGGCGAGTTTTCCCACCTTGTGGCATAGACATCGGCCCTGCCTTTAAAGAGCGACATAAATAATGTGATTTTTTCGACAATAATCTAATTCGAGCTTGACAAACCCTATGATAAATGGTAAATTCTAATTAAACCGAACGGTCGGTTTTAAAGGGATGATGAATTGATGAGTAATACTAAAGAACATATTTTAGATGTTTCCTTCAGTCTTTTTCTGCAAAAAAACTTCAAAGAAGTGACCATGCAAGAGATTATAGAGAAGACTGGAATGTCAAAGGGAGCCTTCTACCATTATTTTGAAAGCAAAGAGCAGCTTCTTTGGGAAATAATCAATCATTTTTCATCAGCGTTAATCGCGGATTTTAGCAAACTGAACAAAGACTCACTGTATCAATTTTATCACGATTATATAAAGTTTCTTAACGACAGAATTTATTCATTATTGCAGCACCGAAAAGGTGAGGAGAATGATTTTGACCTTAATTATTACATCCTCATTTTTGATGCGATGCGGCTTTTCCCCGATTTCCAGAAGAAAATGGTTGAAGCATTAGAAGTTGAACAAAAAGCTTGGGAGGAAATAGTTCACCTGGCAAGGGATAAAGGCGAAATCAGGTCATCTATGACTGATCAACAGATTGCTAATATGTTCATTTACACCAGTGAGGGTGTGGGTATGCATAATACTATGAAAGATACTATCGAAAACATTACTAACTCTTTAGTGGTAATGTGGGATCCTTTATACAAGAGTTTAAAAGTATAAATTTTTTTAAAGTAATTAAACCGAACGTTCGGTTTATAATTAGTAAAAGAAACGCTTATGTTTGGTAAAAAGGATTGGAAACATAACAAATTACACGGGGATACTTGTTTTGTTGGTGGTAGGCCCATATTTATAAATGTTTTAAAACCATTTTATAATTGGCTTCCATAATAATTTCGTCAAGGCTATTTTCAAATTGAATTGAAAGGATGTATAGGAATGAAGACAGAGATTGGAAAGAAATTCTTATTTCCAGGGATCTTGGTTGTCATTTTAGGAAGCGCCGGCCTCTGGTACTGGTATACTCAACTCCACGGCTATATTTCAACAGATGATGCTTTAATTGATGGTTTTCAGTCCACGATCAGTTCGAAAGTATTGGGAAGGGTCAGCCGGTTATGGGTACAAGAAAGCCAACCGGTTCAGGCCGGACAGTTGCTGGCCCAATTGGACGATGCGGATATCCGGGCGCAGCAGCTTCAAGATCAAGCAGCATCCACCAGTTCTAAGGAAAACGTTAATCTGTCCCAGGTTCATCTGAATAAGGCGCAAATCGACTTCAATCGAGCTGAGGCTCAATTTGATAAAAACTTTATCTCCAGGCAAGAGTATGACAATGCCCGACATGCTCTGGATGTAGCCAAGGTTACCTATACCATCGCCCTGTCTGCGGTGAAAATTTGCCAGGCGAGGCTGGGAGTGGATCAAGCGGATTTAAGAAATTTTCAGATTCACACTCCTATTAACGGTGTGGTTTCTAAAAGATGGGTTTTAAGCGGAGATGTGGTTGAACCCGGCCAATCTATTTTTACTATTTATGATCTCGAGCATGTTTGGGTGACAGCTAATTTTGAGGAAACGAAACTGGGGGCTATCCGGGTGGGTGACCCGGTAGAAGTCATGGTGGATGCTTATCCAGGGGCCCATTTCCACGGTAAGGTCAAAGAAATCGGCGTCAATACCGCCTCGCAATTTTCGCTGATTCCGGCCAATAATGCTTCGGGGAATTTTACCAAAGTCACCCAACGCGTACCGCTGAAGATCAGCATCGAAAATGCCGCCGGCGCCAAACCCTTACTACCGGGGATGTCGGTGGAAGTCAAAGTGAAGGTGAAGTAAAATGGGGATTTTCCAAGCGTTTCGGCGTAGATTGCTGAATAAATTTCCTTCGCTCCAGCCGGAACATGGAGCATATCATTGGTGGGTACTAGCCAATATCATGATCGGCACTTTCATGGCAGTTTTGGATTCGACAATCGTCGATGTGAGTATGCCTAAAATCATGGCCGCCTTTGGCACCAGTGTTGACAAGATTACCTGGATCGCTACCGCCTATATGTTGGTTTTTGCGGTCATGCTGCCTACCTCCGGTTGGCTGGCCGATCGTTTCGGATATAAACGGATTTATTTTACAGCTTTGCTGCTATTTACGACAGGTTCCATGCTTTGTGGGACAGCCTGGAATGAAAATGCTTTGATATTCTTCCGGGTTATTCAGGCAGTCGGCGGCGGACTGATGATGCCGGTCGGTATGGCCATTATTACCCGGGAATTTCCGCCGGAACAGCGGGGATTGGCATTAGGTTTTTGGAGTATTGCCGGTGCCGCCTCGGTATCCTTTGGACCGCTCATCGGAGGGTACTTGATTGATAATCTCAGTTGGCAATCGATTTTCAGCATCAATGTGCCATTTGGTTGTTTGGGGATGTTGTCGACTTTAATCATTCAACGCGAATATAAAAGCGAGACAATTCACTCCTTCGATTTCGTCGGCTTTTTGTCCATGTCGGCTTTCCTCAGTTTCTTACTTGTCGCCTTGGCCGATGGCAACGCCGCCTGGAATGTGGGCGGCTGGACTTCACAGTTTATTATCACTTGCTTTGCGCTGTCGTTCATGGGCCTCATTGTTTTTCTGGTTACGGAGTTTTCGGTGAAAACTCCCTTGGTTGATCTGGGATTGTTGAAAGATTTTAATTTTAGCCTGGCCAATATCCTTTTGCTTATATTTGGCTTGGGAATGTTCGGCAGCACTTTTATTCAACCCTTATACTTACAGAACGCCCTGGGATATACCGCTTTGCAGTCGGGTGCGGTCTTTCTGCCGGTGGGCATTATTCAAGCCGTTATGTCGCCAGTATCGGG
>WSSedL1CaDRAFT_10002232_pt1 | contig 10036 bp, 11 predicted proteins | sample WetSurSL1Cattail_FD_9464 | JGI IMG/M metagenome (IMG submission 9464)
ATCGATTGGGCCGCTGACGCCGGTTTCCTTGGCCGCGCGGTCACGGCGGCATGGTTTCGCACCGGTTTGTCGCTTGCGTGGCTGGCGCTAAACTTTATCTTCTTGTTCCGCAAACGGGCAAGGATGTTCTTCGCATGACTCTCCAGGTTGCGGTGATCGGATACGGCGATGGCGGGCGGGTGTTGCATGCCGGGCCGGTGGCGCGCACGGACGGTCTCAAGCTTGCGGCGGTCGTTTCGACTCGCACGGCGGACATCGCTCGCGATCATCCCGGCGTGCGCGCGGTGGCCGACCCCGCGGCCGTCTTCGCCGATCCCGCCATCGATCTCATTGCAATTTCGACGCCCAACACCTCGCATTTCGATCTCTGTGCGCGGGCACTGGCGGCGGGCAAGCATGTCGTGGTCGACAAGCCGTTCACCGTCACCGCGGCCGAAGCGCGCGAACTGAAGCGGCGGGCGGAAGCCTCTGGGCGCCTTCTCACCGTGTTCCACAATTTTCGTTATTTCGCTGATTACAAAGCGCTGCAAGCGATGATCGCCGACGGTACTTTGGGCGAGATCGCCTATTTCGAATCCCATTTTGATCGCTGGGCGCCCAAGGTCCCTGACGCGTGGCGCGAGAAGCCGGGTGCGGGCAGCGGCACTTGGTGGGACCTCGGACCGCATCTGATCGATCAAGTGCTGCAACTGTTCGGCAAACCGCTCGCCATCACGTGCGATCAAGCGATCCAGCGCCCCGGCGGCGGCGCTACCGATTTCTTCCACGCGCTCTTGCGCTACGCGAAATTGCGCGTCGTGCTGACCAGTTGTTTCCTGGCGCCGGAGCAGGAGTTGCGTTTCGTCGTGCATGGCAGCAAGGCGAGTCTGACCAAATACGGCATCAATCTGCGCGACGGCGTCGATCCGCTTCCCGGTACGCTGACGTTGCCGGACGGCACCACGCGCGAAGCCCCGGCGGGCGCGGCCGACAGCCGTGACTTTTACATCGCCGTGCGCGATGCCATCCTCGGTACCGCGCCGCAGCCGGTGAAGCTTGATGAAGCCATTGCGGTGATGGACGTGCTCGAAGCCGGTGACAAAAGCGCGGCCGAACGGCGCGAGGTGGTGCTATGAGCTGCTGCAACGTCGCCGTGATCGGTTACGGGCTGGCGGGCCGTGTCTTTCATGCTCCGCTGATCGCCGCCACCGAAGGCCTGCATCTCGCCGCCATCGTCTCCAGCCGCACAAGCGAAATCGCGGCCGCCTATCCCGGCGCTAAAGCCGTCAGCGATCCGCAACAGGTGTTCGTCGATCCCGATATCGATCTCATTGTGGTGGCGACGCCCAACGAATCCCATTTCGAACTCGCGGCGCGGGCGCTCGCGGCGGGCAAACATGTCGTGATCGACAAGCCGATGGCGCTCACCTCGGCCGAAGCGAGGAAGCTGATCGACAAAGCCCGCGGCCGTCTTCTCACCGTGTTTCACAACCGCCGCTGGGACGGCGATTTCCTCACCCTGAAGAAGCTGGCGCGCGAAGGCACGCTCGGCACCATCGCCTATCTGGAATCGCGCTTCGATCTTTATCGCCCCAACGTGCAGGATCGTTGGCGCGAGCGTGCCGGCCCCGCGACCGGAACCTGGTACGATCTCGGATCCCATTTGCTGGATCAGGCGCTGCAACTTTTCGGAAAGCCGCTCGGCATCACGGCCGATCTGGCGGCACGGCGCAATGGTGCGGTGACGACGGACTACTTCCGCGTGTTGCTGCGCTACGAGACCACGCGCGTGGTACTTGCGGGCGATTCTCTGGCACCAACTGACCGGCGTTTTATCGTGCATGGCAGTGGCGCCAGTTTCATTAAGCTTGGTCTTGATCCGCAACAAAATGCGTTGGCGACGGGCCTGAAACCATCTGATGCCGCCTACGGGCTTGAATCGGTGCCGGCGCGCCTCGTGTTACCCGGCGGTGGTGAACAGGCCGTAACCATAGAAAGTGGACGTTACGGCGCTTTTTATGAAAGCGTCCGCGACGCCTTGCGCGGTACGGCGCCGCTTGCTGTGACCGCCGGCGAAGCGCTCACGGTGATGGAATTGCTCGAGGCGGGGCTTGAAAGCGCACAATTTGGCCGCGAAGTCATAACAACGAGGTAACGCTAACATCAACACGATGGATGTGCGGCAATTGCCGTAGTCGCCGGTGCGATGGGCCCGTTTATATTCGCTTTTTCCAATGCGAGTACGTTGTTTTGTCGGAACCTGGCGATCCATCGCGAGAATATTCGCCGCGCGTGATGCGCAACTGGGATGCGGTGCGCGCCTTTCTCGAAGTTGCGCGGACGGGTAGCTTCCGCGCTGCGGCGCTTGGTTTGAAAGTCTCCGTTAATACGCTCCGTAGACAAATTGAAGAGATGGAAGACGACGCTTGCATCACGCTCTTCACCCGTCATGCTAGTGGCGCGCGGCCGACCAAGGAAGCCGAACGCATGCTAGCCGCCGCCAAGCGGATGGAGATGGCATCTTACGATCTGTTACGCGCCCAATCGGTGGCGGCGGATATCCGTGGCGAAGTGCGTCTCAGCGTCACAGAAGTTCTGGGCACGGTTTGGCTGGTTCCCCAAATGGTGGAATTTCAGCGTCAACATCCCGATCTTCTGATCGACCTGCAATGTTCGATGCGCCCGCATGATGTGATGAAAATGGAATGCGATATCGCGCTCCAGCTGATACCGCCCGAGTGCAATGACCTTCGATCGCTTCGCATCGGGCGTATTCATGTGATGCCTTTTGCGTCGCAGGCGTATCTGGCGCGTTATGGCAAACCCCAAAGCCGCGATGATTTCGCTGGCCATCGTCTCGTGCTGCAGGCCTGTGACCAGTTGAATTCCTTCGGTTTTGAGCGGGCTTTTCCCGGCATTTCGCAAGTTGGCTTGGTCTCCCTGCGCACCAATTCGCCGATGGCGCATCTCAGGGCGGTACGCTGCGGCGCCGGGATCGGCGCGCTCGCGACGTTCGCGGGCAAATTTGCAGGTTTGGAGCCGGTCGATCTCGACTGGCGCGATGCCGCCGATGTCTGGCTCATCTATCACCCGGATTTGGCGAAAACGAAACGCGTGCGACTCGTCATAGACTGGCTCATCGAAGCCCTTTCGCCGCGGCAACATCCATGGTTTTCCGACGATTTCATCCATCCCCGGGATTTGCCGGACGACGTGGCCGGACTATCTTTATCGCGCCTATAACAGGCGCCTATTGTCTCTAAGAACAAGAATGAACTGCGCACAGAAGAACGAGAGCACTATGAAATCCGCACAGGGGTCGGGACCGGTAGACAGGCGCAAGCGTTCGCGCATGTTGGATGCTGAGGTCGGACAATCCATCCGCGTACATCGCAAGAACGCAAAAATGACATTGCAAGGGCTCGCTGATCGGCTCGGCATCGCCTACCAGCAGGTTCAAAAATACGAGACCGGCGTTAATCGGGTTGGCGCAGGACGGTTGATGGAAATCGCCGAAATCCTGAACGTTCCGGTGGCGAGCTTTTTCGATACGCCGCATGTACCGGGCGAAGACGGCGGTATTTCTGTTGTCGATTCGGAAGCCGCCGTGCAGGGCCGCCAGGTCATGGTGGCGTTCCTGCGCATCAAAGATCCGCAGAAACGCACGGCCGCACTCGCCTATTTGCGGTCGCTGTTGGATCCCGAATCGCCCTGAACGGGACTGCGGCCGCTAAGTTCCGGACGCGCGATGAGGTATTTGGCTAGAACAACGTCGGCTGGCTGTCGTCTTTTTGGGGCGGCGGCTTGGCGGCGCGTTGCATATCGAGCGCACGCTCCGACGTTTTGAGCAACGCCTTCACCTCGTCGAGCGGCGCCGGTGTTTCGCCCAGCCACTTCGGCCAATCGGCGGGCGCGATCAGCGCCGGCATGCGATCGGTAATGGTGCGGATGAGATCATTCGGCGGCACCGTCACCATGGCGAAGGTCAGCAGCGATCCGCCGTGCGGTTCGCGGCAGCGTTCCCACACCACCGCGATGCCGATTGGCGCGCCATCCCGCGGCGTCAGCACATGCTGCTCGGTTTTGGCCGGCGTGATCGCGCGGCCTTCGTTGAAGCTGGTCACCGCCAGGATGCCGCGCCGGGCGGCGAAGGCGGCGCGGAACGCCGGTTTCACGTCGATGGTTTCGGCGCGGGCATGAATGTGCGGCTTGACCGTCCTCGGCTCCTTGGCGCCGGGCGGTAGCAACCCCCAGCGCATCTGCACCGCTTTGCGCTGGCCGCTGTCGTCCAGCGCGATCACCGACGCCAGCCGCATCGGCGTTACCGTCGCGACACCCTCCGGCCGGATCGCGGCTTGCAGGCGGGNTAGCTCGACCACCTCGGCCCACGTCAGCATCTGCGTGATTTTTCCGCACATGGCGCCCTTTGGCGTAAGCCAGCCGTAGCTGCGCTGACCGAGGTTCGGCCATCCTTCGCTGAAGGAGCTTCGGATGGCAGCCTCCGCTGCTGCGCAGCGTAGGCTGGTGACCCCGGCGTGACTCGAACACGCGGCCCTCGGTTTAGGAAACCGATGCTCTATCCTGCTGAGCTACGGGGTCTTGGGACGAAAATTGCCCGTTCGTACACTTAAGTGCAAGGCGCGTTTGCGCCGCGCGCCTCGCGGCGATAACCTTGCGTGGGAGCGCGGGAGAGCGATCGTGGCCAGGTTTTTGCTGATTTTTGGCGCTGCCTTGGCGGTGATGGCGGCAAACGCCGCTGCAGCGCCGGCCGGTGATCTCTTGACGGAGATGAACGCCTGCCGCGCCCTTGGCGATGGCGAGCGGCTGGCCTGTTTTGATCGCACCCTGGCGCGCCAGGGTGCGCCCGCCGCCGTTGCGCCTGTTTCACCTGCGCCTCAGCCGAAGCCGGCGAGCGATTTTGGCAGCGAACGGTTGCCCGCGTCGGATGCGGCGCCGAAACAGACTGATTCCATTGTCGCCAAGGTGAAGGCGGTGAGTTGGAACGCATTCCGGCATTTCACTGTCACGCTTGATAACGGACAGGTCTGGCGCCAGCTCGATTCCGATACGGCGACCGCCCAGTTCGGCGCGTCCCAAGCGGTGAAGATTTCCCGCGGCTTTCTCGACAGCTACAGCCTGTCGGTCGATGGCGTTTGGGGCACCTACAAAGTCAAGCGGATCAAATAGCGGATTTGTTGAGGAGGGATCATGCGTATCAGGCTGTTCACGGGGCTTATTGGCGTCATCGCGTTCACGGGCGCTGCCGGTGCGGCGCCAAGTCTTGAAGCTTCGATCGGCCAGTGCGCCGCCAAGACCGACGCCGAGGCGCGGCTTGCCTGTTACGACGCCGTCGCGGCGCAATGGAAAACCGGTCAAGTTCCCACCACTGCCGCCGCTCCGGTAGCCGCCGCGCTGCGGCCAGCTCTCCCGGAACCGGTTGCCGCTGCTGCGCCGCCCGCCGCCAAGCCGCCTGCCGTCAAGCCAATCCTGCCGGAGGCCCAATTCGGGGCCGAGCTGTTGCCCAAGGAGGTGCGCCAGGCCACCGGACAGCCGCAAGAGGCCGATGCCATCAGCGCCGCTCTGAAGTCATTCTCCTACACCGCGCTCGGCCGGGTGATCGTCACGCTCGGCAACGGCCAGGTCTGGCGTCAGATCGATGGCGACAACGCGAAGTTCCGTGCCAAGCAAGGCGATCTCATCACCATCGCGCGCGGCCTGTTCGGCAGCTACAACATGACGGTGGGTGACCACAACGGTCTGTACAAGGTCCGCCGCGTGGAGTGACGCGCCGCGCCGGGTGCGCGCTGTTAGTGCGGATCCGACTTGGTTAGCCATTCCTGCCAGAACACTGCGACGTCGGCGCCATGCAGCCGCCACCAGCCGTCGTCGATCTGAAACGCCGTGGCGAAATGCGCGGTCGGCAGATACGGCAACATGTCGATGTGCAACTCGGGCTGCTTCTGCACCAAGGCGAGGGCGCTTTTGCGTGCCGGGCCGTAAGCGATCCAACTCGCCATCTTGCCGAGATTCTCGGTACGGGTGGCGAAGCGCACGAAATCCATCGCCCGGGTTGCTTTGGGATTGCCTTTCGGGATGGCGAGCACTTCGAGTTCGTAAAGCTGGTGGTCCCAGATGATGGCGAGCTTGGGCATGCCGGCGGGCGTTTCGCTGTCGGCGTCGAACACCGCCCAATTTGGCAGTGCTGCGAAGACTGCACGGCCGTCCTTCAGCATCGCCGTGGCCTCGGCGGGGCTCGCGTACCAGACGAGATTGCCGCGCAAGCTGTCGAGTTTCCGCAACGCCCGCGCCACGCCTTGCGGGCTTGAGAGCACGTTGTAGACGTCTTTCGGCGCCACGCCGTCGGCGAGCAGCGCCATCTCGATCGTCAGTTTGGCGCTGGATTTGTTCAGCGCCCGCTTGCCGCCGAAGTGCTTTACGTCGAAGAAATCGGCGAGCGTCGCGGGGCCTTTGTCGCCGAACTTCACCGGCGCCACCGCGATCACTTGGCTGTAGACCACACTCGCGACCCAGCAGGGGCCAATCGCGCCGGGCACGAAGTCTTGCGCCGCCGGGGCTCCGCCCGGCGCCGCGGCCAGGCTGGCGGCATCGATTTTTTCCAAGAGGCCGCTGTCGCACGCCGCCACCGCATCGGGCAGTTCCATATCGACTGCGTCCCAATCGTAGCGATGGCTCGCCACTTGCCCCGCCAAGGCTTTGGTGCCGCCGTCATAGAGCGCGAACTTGGCATTGACGCGGTGCGCGGCGCCGTAGGGCATGATCTGCGCGCTCGCCTGGGCGTGGCCGTAACTGCCTTCCCAAGTCGCGATCGTCAACTCCGGTTTGGGGCGCGTGAACCAGAACAAGCCCGCAACGCCGACCGCAACCACGACACCGGCAACCGCCAGCGTAACCACCCATTTCTTCATCTCTGCCTCAATGAATGCCGAACATGTTCTTGAGTTGATCGCCCACGGATTTCTTTTTCGCACCTGGCGCGGGTTTGTCGCCGTTCTTGCCGCCCAGTAATCCGCCCAACGCGGCGCCACCGTTCTTGATGCTGTCCATCACGCCGCCAACGATGGCCGCGACATCGGCCGCATAGTGCAGTCTATCCCAGCTTCCGGTGATGTGGAACGGAACGCCGATACCGTAACCATTATAGTCCGCTTCGGGGTGGAGGCGGAAATCGATGCCGCGGCCGCCGATGTCGATAGTGCCCTTGCCGGTCATCTGCACCACGTTGCCCTTCAGATGGAAATCGTTGGTGCTGAGCACGCCGTTTGCCAGCACGAAACTTGCCCCCATGTCGTTGAACGAGGTGGACGCGACGGTGCCGGTGGCGTCACCGCCGAGCATGGTTTTGACGCTCTTCGCCACGGCGCCGAGATCGACGCCTTTGAAGCGGCCGTTGGTGCCGGTGATCAAACCCTTGCCCGAGAGCGAATGCATGATTGCGTTCTGGCTCGTGCCCGCCATGTGGATGTTGAGCTTCAAGGCGCCGACGCCTTCGATTGAGTCGATCCGGAGCGCGTCGTGCAACAGCGGATTTATCTGCACACCCTTGAAGTCCATGGTGTTGTCGATTTGCGGTAACGGCCCACGGATGTTGACGACCAGAAATGCCGAGCCGCTGCCGCCATAAAGGTTCACTTGGTCCAGAACGACCGTCAGCAGGCCGTTGGTGTTGACGAGCCGGAGCACCGTGTGGCCGAGGCGCAGGCTTGGGGTGCGCAACGCGCCCGTTGTCAATGTCAGGGTGGCGTTGAATTCCTTGAGCAGCGCCAAGCTGATCGGCTTTTTGCTCCAGCCGGCCTCTTTGGGTTCCTTCGGTCCTTCCTTCTTGCCACCGGCGAGATACGGAACAATATCGAGATGATCGACATTGAGCACGCCATCGAGCCCCGGCACTTTGGCTCGTGCGTCGATCGACAGGGTGCCCTTGATGGTCTGGCCGTCGAGCGTGACCTTGAGGTTTTCGAAATGGGTGATCTTGTCCTTGTTCTCGATTCGGCTCGACAGTGTGAAACCGCCCAGGCCACCCGCCGGCAGCGGTGTTCCCAGCCATGTTGTGAGGCCGCGGAAGCTGGGGGAGGCGAGCTTGATATCGCCCTCGGTGGTGCCGTCGGGCAGCATCTCGCCTTGGACCGCGGCGTGCAGCAGCTCGGCGTCGGTGGTGAGATCGAACTTTGTCGTGCCGGAGCCGAGGAATGTTTTTAGCGTGGCAAGGTGCGCCACGAAGGTCAGCTTCTTGTCCGCCAACGTCATGTCGCCGGTCGCCGCGATCGGGTTGTCGGCGGTGGTGATGGCGACCGCGATGTTGACGTGATCGAGGCTGCGATGGGTGCCGGTCTTGGCGTTGTCGTAAGTGACGCGGCCGTCGGTGATGTCGATGCCGGAGAATTCGGTGCTGGCGGGCAGGGTGAGGGTACCGCCCTTCTTGGTTTCCCCGGTCTTGCTGGTCGTGGCTTTGCCGAACTTCCAGTTGGGATTGCCGTCCTTGTCGACTTCCAGCGCGATGGTTGGCTGGTCGAGTGTGATCTTGTCGAGCGCGATGCGGCCGCTGAATAGTGGCAGCAGCTTCACCGAAAGGTCGATGTCGCCGACCGCCACCATCACCGCAGCCCGCCCGCCCGGCGTATTGGCGAGGGTCACTTCCTTCGCCCGGAGGCCGAATCGGGGGAAAAAGGTCAGGCGCAAAGGGCCATCGATCTTGAAGACGCGGCCGGTGGCGCTACCGGCGGCGGTTTCGATGCGGCCCCGGTACATGTCGAGCGGAACCACGAACGGCAGCACCAGGATCAGGGCGATCACCAGTCCGGCGGCGATCAGGCTATTGCGCAAGGCCTTGTTCATGTTTTGGCTTCCCCCCACGAAGGAACCCAATCATAGCGAGGTTGCGGAGCGGCGCTACCGTTTCGGGCCGGCAGCGGCCTCGCGACACCCCGTTAAGCGATGTCGCAGTGCCGAACGGCTTGCATTTGGGGGCCGCCGACCCTAGTTTCCGGCCCCCGACGTGCAGGCGTAGCTCAGTTGGTTAGAGCGCCGGATTGTGGATCCGGAGGTCGGTTGTTCAACTCAACCCGCCTGTACCAGCCTACGCTGCGCAGCAGCGGAGGCTGCCGCGCCGTAGTTGCGAAGCAACGCAGGCGGGCTCCTCGGTCGGCGCAGCTACGGCTCGGCAAGCCAACCCCTTCTTCAACAACGAAAAAATCCCCGATGGATCGGGCATTCTCCGACACAATATTGCGCGTTCTGTCACGCCGCCGCGTGCAGCGTCGGGATATTTTTGAGTTCGTCCGCGATCTCAGCTTTGGTTTCGGCGAGGTCGTAGGCCTGTTGCATCGATAGCCAGATTTCCGGGCCGCCGCCCACCAGCTTGCCTAGGCGCAACGCGAGGTTGGGCGAGATCGGCCGCTTTTCGTTGAGCACATCATAGAGGGTCGGGCGCGACACCCCGAGCAACTTGGCAATCTCGGCCTTCGGCTTGTTTAGGGCGGGCAACACGTCTTCGCGCAGCACTTCGCCGGGGTGGGTCGGCCTCAGGCCCTTAAGGAGAGGATTGAGGGTCATCCGTGATAGTCCTCCAAATCAACTTCGACAGTGTCTGTCCCGTCCCAGCCAAAGGTAATCCGGTAATTTTCGCTAGCCCACACCGCGTACCGGCCTTTGTTTTCGCCTTTGAGCGAATGGAACCGGTATCCCGCGATATCCATCTGCTGCGGGGCCTTGGCGGCATCCAGAAGCATGAGGCTGCGGCGGATGCGATCCGGTTTTTTTACGGGAAGCTTCGAGGTGTCGCCGGTTTCGGCAAAACGCTTCAGAGCTTTGCTTTTGAACGACCGGATCACGAGTGTAATATAGTACGTTACACTCAGGTGTCAAACAGTCATACTATTGCAAGCCCCGCTACTGCGCCATCTTGATGATGGCATCCACGAGATAGGGATAGGGCTGGGCGCCGGTGGTGCGGTTGAAGAGGCCCGCGGCGTGGTTGCCGGTGGCGCCAGCATCCCAGTACATCGGCACCAGGCCGTGTTTGACGGCGCTCTTGGTGATG
>WSSedL1CaDRAFT_10002233_pt1 | contig 10034 bp, 6 predicted proteins | sample WetSurSL1Cattail_FD_9464 | JGI IMG/M metagenome (IMG submission 9464)
GAGGCTTCTGGCATAAGCGTATCTATCCACATCAAATGTGGCTCGACGGCGTATATATGAGTTCGCCGTTCTACGCAGAATATGCTGCACGGTTCAATGAACCTGAAGCTTTTGATTTTATCGTCAGACAGGCAACACTTCTGTGGGAGCATGCAAGGGATCCGAAGACCGGGCTTTTGTATCATGCCTGGGATGAAAGCCGCGGCATGAAGTGGGCAAATGATATAACAGGCTGCTCTCCGAACTTCTGGGGCAGATCTGTCGGCTGGTACAGCATGGCGCTTGTTGATACATTGGATCATTTTCCTGCAGAGCACGCCGGGTATGCTGAACTGACAGGCATTATCAGAAATCTTTCCGCTGCGGTCGCCGCCATACAGGACGATGTATCAGGCGTATGGTATCAGGTGCTTGACAGGAAGGATAAAGAAGGTAATTACAGGGAGACGTCTGCTTCCTGCATGTTCGTCTATTCGCTTGCAAAAGCTATCAGAAAGGGTTACATTGATAAATCCTACATTTCATGTGTTGAAAAAGGCTTTGCAGGCATACTTGAATATCTGGTCGAAAATGACGGCAATGATTACATCAATCTTAAGGATGTCTGTTCCGTAGCGGGGCTCGGAGGTTATCCCTACCGTGACGGCTCCTTTGAATACTATATAAAAGAACCCCGGGCAATGAACGATTATAAGGGCTATGGCCCGTTCATACTGGCCTGTGCTGAAATGGAGCTTCTTGGAGGTAGCCATGCTTGAATTGAATTCAATATTTGACATAACAAAATTTGGAGCCGACCCGACAGGAAAACAACATTCAACTGCCGCAATCGCACAGGCCTTTATGGAATGCAGAAAGGCAGGCGGAGGTACGGTATACATCCCGACAGGCATCTTTTTAACAGGACCGGTTTGCATGGAAAGTAATACAACACTATATATTTCAGCAGGGGCGAAACTGCTGTTCCTTCAAGATCAAGGCGTTTTCCCGGTCATCACAACAAGATGGGAAGGCTCGGAGCAAAAGGCTTGCACTCCCTGCATCTATGGAAAAGATCTTGAGAATGTGACCATATCAGGTTCCGGTACGTTGGATGGTCAGGGAGCTTACTGGTGGGAGCTTCTCCGCAATGGGGGGCTCAAATATCCAAGACCCCGTTTCATCGGACTTGAGGACTGCAATCGGGTTCTCATAGAAGGAATCCGTCTGATTAATTCGCCCTCCTGGACAATAAACCCGGTTCGCTGCGAGAATGTAACCATTGATAAAATATCCATAAAAAATCCGGCCGATTCCCCAAACACTGACGGAATCAACCCTGATTCCTGCAAATATGTGCATATTTCCAACTGCCATGTAGACGTCGGTGATGACTGTATCACAATAAAATCCGGCACGGAGAAGAGCAGCAGACGCATATGCTGCGAAGGCATAACAGTTACCAACTGCACCCTTGTCCATGGTCATGGCGGTGTAGTAATCGGCAGTGAAATGAGCGGCGGAATCAGGAATGTGGTTATCACAAACTGCATTTTTGAAGGGACTGACAGGGGTATAAGAATCAAAACAAGAAGAGGCCGCGGGGGCTTTGTTGAAAATGTGCGCATCTCAAACCTCATCATGAAGGGCGTGATGTGTCCGTTTGTCATACATCAGTTCTATTTCTGCGGTGAGGGCGGAAAAGATAAATACGTAAGTGATAAGAACGCCCATCCTGTGACTGATTCAACTCCATTTATCAGAAAAATTTACCTCAGCGATATTTCAGCTATTGATACAACTGCAGCAGCAGGCTTTATATATGGTCTGCCTGAGGCGCCTGTAGAAGATGTTCACCTGAGCAATATTACTGTATATATGGCAACAGAATGCGAACCCGGCATGCCAGCTATGATGGACGGGCTTGAACCAATGAGCGGCAGGGGTTTCTACTGCTGTAACCTGAAAGACTCCTCCATGGACAGGGTCACTATACGGGGATATGAAGGGCTTGAGTTTGAACTAATCAACTCCTTCATCACAATGGATGGAAGCAAGCTGCATAGGCAAATAGGCTGAAGGCTCAGAACTTTCCTGATTTCTTGTATTCGTTCGGGGTCATCCCGACAGTGTTCTTGAAAACAGTTGAAAAATACTGGACATTCAAGTATCCAAGATCCTCACAGATCTCATATATTTTTTTATTGCTATTTTTCAATAATTCTTTTGCCAAATCCATTTTTATATTTCTTACATACTCTACGAACTGCGTCCCCGTCTCTTCCTTGAACAACCTGCTGAAGTAAGATGGGTTCAGGTTGACTTTATCAGCAACCTCGCTCAGTGAAAGATCCCTGCTGCAGTTTTCTTTTATGTATTTGATGGCGCCGCTTATCACATTGTTTGTTCTGACAGCCTTCTTACTGTTGATTGCTGTGCACGCCCTCCCGATCAGATCCCGATACCACAGATCAACTTCTCTGAAGGTGCTTTTCTTAAGAAGTTCACTATATAGATGGACCGATGTACCATAAAGCTGTTCAGGCATGATGTTCATTTCGTAAATAGTCCTCAGCAGTACTGAAAGCAGTTGGCAGTAGACCTGCTGAATATAGTGGTAAGGGATACCCTTGTTATTCAGCACTCCCGACATGATTTTATCTATCAGCTTTATAACTTCATCGTACCTGCCCGTCCACAGGACATTTTGTATATTGGTAAGCATCTCATTCAGATTGTTGAATACATTCGTATGTTTTAATTCCTTTATTTCCACATAATCTATGTAAAGAACTGCGTTGTTTCCGTAGACAAGCCGATAATTCAAGGCTTTGAGAGCTTCCCGGTACGAAAGGGCTGCATCGCCGACCGAAGAATATGTCCTTCCAACCCCGGCGCTTACCGATATACCTGTTTCATGTCTTATTTTGTTCTTGATTTCCTCGGCACATGAAGTAATATCCCTGATTGTATCGGATAATGGCTCCTGCGAATTATAAATAGTCACCACTTCATTATTGTGGCTCTGGAATACAACGCTCTTGTAGCATGCAGGTAAAAGCTCCCGTATCATATGAGAAATCTGGAGATATATTATCTGAGCGCCTTTTTCAAAGCCTTCCTCCCCGGATTCCCCAATATCGTCAGCTGTAAATACAAACACGCCCATTGCTGCTTCAGCCAATTCGATCCCATAGGTTTCGAATTGTTTTCCAAAGTCGCTGCCCATACTTGTCCTGCCCAGGATAAGGTTGTTCAGGTAATGCTCGCGTATGATCGGGAGGTTCTCCCGATACTGCTCTTCAAGTATATTCCTGTTGTCCGCATCCTGTCTTTCGGCCAAAATACCATCCCGTGTTTTGAGCACTTCATCAATGATTTTCTGCTTTTTCAGCGGCTTCGTCAAATAGGACAACGCCCCAAGGGTTATCGCCTCCTGTGCAAAGTCAAACTGTTCATAGGCACTGATCAATAGGACTCTTATGCCGCGCTTCAAACCGTTGATCTCCTTAATAAGCTCAAGGCCGCCAAGTCCCGGCATTTTGATATCAGTGATCAGAATATCGACACAATGCCTTTTTGCCATTTCAAGCGCGTCCACACCATTCGTAGCAGTACCTGCAACTTCTATGCCATAGCTGCCCCAGTCTATGCTTTCACTGATTCCATCAAGAATGATCTGTTCGTCGTCAGCGATCAACAGTTTTAACATTTGTCCCCTCCACTTTTGCCGGCATAACCGAAGGTAGCTTTACAGTGACGAGTGTTCCCTTTGAAGGCGCACTTGTGATTTTAAGGCCGTATTCATTTCCGTAAAAAAGCTTGACACGCATATTGATATTGGTTATGGCAAAATAATCATCCGATTTAGACTGTTCATTTTCGAAGTAATAGTTGATCTCTTGCAGTTTTTCAACTGAGATGCCCATTCCGTCATCTTCAACACAGAGATATACATTTTCGCCTGTTCTATAGCCTTTAACAGAAATGTGGCATTTCTCGGCTTTCGGTTCGATTCCATGACATATCGCATTTTCAACCAGTGGCTGAAGCATGAAATTAAGTATTTGGATATTCAGAAGCTCATTCTCGAATTCAAAACTACAGGTGAATCTGTCCCTGAAGCGGATCTTTTGAATTTCAATATAGCTTTTGAGTTGATCGATCGTATCTGAAATTGAAATGAAATCACGCCCGACATTTAAACTCTTCTTGTAATAGTTCGATACTGCATCGACAAGTGATTCCAGCTCTTCGTACCTTTCAAGCTGAATCAGCCAATTCATATTGTCAAAAATATTATAGATGAAATGAGGGTTGATTTTGGACTGGAGAAGCTTTAATTCCGCATCCTTCTGGAGAAGTTTCTGCTGGTAAAGTTCGCCAAAGAGCGATTTGATCTTACCAGCCATATTGTTGAAGCTGGTATACATAAAATCAAATTCATCTCTATCCCCATGTGCAATCGTAATGTCAAAATTTCCCCGTTCCACTTCCTTCATGGATAAGATCAGTTTGTTGACCTTTTTGTATATCTTTCCTGATAGTAATATGACAAGGATGCCTGCCGACAAAATATTCATCAGCAGGAACAGAACAAGGATTGAATCACGCAGCTGGGACATCTGCTGCAGAGATGCAGTGGCAGGAATGACAGTGACAAATTTCAAGCCTGAGTATCTTGAAGTATTGTATATGAGTATCTGCTTTTTACCTTCCAAGTCGAAAAACAGCACTCCTTCTTCCTGATTCATCTGACCTTCCAAACTCTCAAGCTGCCGGGACAATTTCCTGTGCTGCATGCTGATCGAGCTGATAATCACATTATTTTTTTCATCAAATATGTAGCTGCTGGAATCGGAATCCCTTGTTATAAGGTTTTTCAGTATATACTTGTCAATATTGATCGCGATCAGACCTACCCTGGAACCGGAGTTAAGGTCATAGAAAGGCCTGATAAACGTAATCTGCTCATAATTTCTGTTCGACATGAAGGTAAGTTTTTTTCTGTATTCCACACTGAGTGAAAATACATCCTGCACCTGAAGTGCTTGATAATATTCTATGATCTTTGAATCAATACCTGAAATGGCGCCATAGTCTGTTGAATACAATTTATGCGTGCTGTTAAGAAACAGATCGATGGAAGAAATATTTTTTACAGAATTGTTTGCAATGCTTTGAAGCGTATCAACGAACTCCTTTTCCGTCCAGGAATCGGATGACGAGCCATTCTCATCATGTATAAGATACTCCTGGACCGTTTGGTTGCCCTGTACTATATCTGCAGTATACTCGGCACTCTGAAGTATGATGTCCGTGAATTCTATCGTTTTCAAAACAGTACTATTGCTTTCCTTGATTATAATCTGCTCTATGTTTGCTGAGTAGAGCTTATAAAATATGGAGTTGAAAATAAAGAATAAGATGATTACAGCTACAAAGAAATAGATGATCAGTTTCTTTTGTGTAGTTATAAATCCAAACTCCTTGTTATCATTGCCGAGTCTCAGGTCACTGTGCATTCTCCTGCGCCTCCATAGTACATGTTATCTTTATATCATACACCAATTTACTCCACTCTTGCAGAAAAATCCGGAACATCGGATATCTGACATATGGAATTTGCACGCAAATTCCATAATAAAAGTATACAGGGCATCGAGCCCTGTATACTTTTGGCAATAGCTTCGCAATGCCGTAAATAAAAACTCAGGGGCTGATGAGCCCCCGAGTTTTTGGAGAGTAGGTACATGATCTGTTATTTGTTGAGTTCTGCTAACATAGTATCACCCTTGATGCTCTTCCAGAAACCTATATATTCTATATATCCAGCATCAACAGAAACAGCACCGGTTATGATCTTGGAAGAAATTTCCGCTATCTTCTTTGCGTATGCAGGCTGGTTCTTGTCATACAGGTCGGACTTTCCACCAGGAACGATGTATTTAGGTCCAAGGTGGCTGTTGACTTCTTTGTTGATCTTCATCTGTTCCGGAAGAAGACTCTCTGTAATCGCATTCCATTTGAAGCCATAATCGGTGATCGTCGGGAAATATAGGAAGAAACCATTTATATCACACTTGTAGCCTGAATTTTTTGCCCTATCCGTTGGTTGGACAGTTCCATTTTCAACTGTATAGTGTTCGCCTTTGACGCCCATATTTCTAAGCATAACACCATCTTCAGTGTAAACGTAGTATTTGATTACCTCCAATGCTTTTTCAGGGTTCTTTGACTTCGAGGATATTGCCAGGGCATCCTGTATTGATTCGTTCAGGTTGCCGCCAATATGCTCAGGCCCTTTAAGCTCATATATGGGTAGAAATTCTGTTTGTCTGAGGACTCTGGCACTTTCAGAGGAGTAGTATATAAACCTGTTATAATAGTCAAGCGCAGATGCAGCCTTTCCTGAGAAAAGTTTTTCTCTCATTCCGGCATTTTCATTGGTCAGGAATTCCTGATCCCAAATCTTGCTCTTGTAAAGCTGTGCGCAATATGTCAGGGCTGCCTTGGCCTGCTTGGTATTGAAACCATCGTAGTAATTGCCATTGTTTACTGCTATTCCATAATAAGCGCCGAACGGATTGAAGAAGAACGGCAGGTTATCAAGGAATTTAGCAAATGAAAATGGTATGTATTTTTTCGTGTCGATTTTCGACATTTCAGTCAAGAACTGATCTGTGGTCGGAGTTGTTGAAAGATTAACACCATACTTGTTGGCAGCGTCCTTTCTGAGCCAGATAACCTTGGACAGAGGAACATACATCGGAACTGCCATGAGTTTTCCGTTAACCTTCAGATAACTGAGGAATACCTTGTTAACCTGGCTTGTGATTTCAGGCGCCGTTTTGATCAAATCATCCAATGGCAGCGTGTAACCTCTGGCAGCCATTACCTGAACGTTGTCCATTGCTTTCCTGATTGCAAAAATGTCCGGGATCTGACCTGAAGCAAGCATAACATTGAGCTTATCATTATAGGTACTCTGTGGAGGAGAAATGACTTCAAGTTCGGTATTCGTCTTGTCCTCGATAACCTTCTGAACGTCCTTCATCAGTTCCGGATCAACAGCCTCGCCGCCCCAACCGGTCTGTGACAGACAGAATGAGAGCTTGACAGGCGCCGGCTTTGCAACTGTAATATTCAGTTTTGCGGAAACACTCTTGTTTGTCTGGCTGGTAACAGTGATAACTGCCTTTCCAGCACTAACAGCCATCACATTGCCTTTTCCATCGATAAACACGACCGCCTTGTCACTGGTGGTAAACGATAGCAGTTTCTGGGTCGTATTCGCCGGGACCAATTTTGTCTTAAGTGTGTAGGACTGTCCTACATTAAGGGATAAAGTGGCCGCGCCCAGGCTGATTGATTTGAGCGGCACTGCCTGCAATGCTGATGCCGGTAATGCAAATGACAGCACGAAGACGATGCATAGAACGAATGACAATAACCTTTTCATAAAAATCCTCCATTTTCATAGAATTTAACTATACAGGTCGCCCTGTTATAATTCAAACTAATTCAGGTGAACATATTATCAACCCTTGATCGAACCAAGCATGATGCCTGAAATAAAGTATTTCTGTATAAACGGGTATAGTATCAATACCGGCAGCATCGTCATGATCATTACCGCCATCTTGAAGTTGTTCATAGCTGACACAGAAGAAACTGCTGATTCCGACTGAAAGATCAACTGCCGCAGCAAGACCTGCAGTGTATATTTTCTGCTGTCATTGATAAACATGACTACCTGATAGTAGGTGTTCCAGTGAGCAACTGTATAAAACAGTGTAACTGCAGCAATAATCGGTATCGAAACCGGAATCACAATCTTCCACAGTATGGCAAGTTCGGTACAACCGTCGATCCTGGCGGATTCCAGCAGACTGTCAGGTATCGAACCAATGTAGTTCTTCATCAGGATCAGATTGTAAGTGGAAATAGCTGATGGAATAATGAGTGAAGCATAGCTGTCTATCATCCCCATAGACCGTACCACCATATAGAACGGAATAATCCCCGCATCGAGCATCATTGTCGCTATAACAAACCTGATTACTGCAGTTCTGCCAGGCAGCGCCTTGTGAGCCAGCGCATAACCCATGACCAGGGTCATGGCCATGGAGAAAGCAGTTGCCGATACAGTGACAATGATGGAATTATAGAAGCTGGGCATATATCCACTGTTCAGTATGGCTGCATAATTGGAAAATGTAATAGCCGTTGGAATCAATACGAAGCCTTTCCCTGCTATAACCTCATCCGGTGACAGTGAAGTCACAATGATCATGAGAAGCGGAACCACTATAACGGCACTTACCAGTAAAATAAAAATTCCATTTAGAAATTCAAATGTCTTTCTTCCAATAGTTTTGTTGTACAAATAATCCACCGCCTTGAAATATCAGTATTTTGAATGTCTCTGAGTGTGTGTTTATAATATGCTTTCGTCCAGGAACCTCTTGCTCAATACATTGCAGCCAATTACCAGTAATGTGCTCACTAATGCTGTAAACAGGCTTATTGCAGTTGCATAGCCGATATTGCTGTTCAAAAGGCCTTCCGTGTATGCATAAGTATCCAGAACTTCACTTACACTTAACACATTGTCGTTCGTCATGACCAGAACCTGTTCAAATATCTTTAATATTCTGGCTACTGTCAGCAGCAATACTGTAGCAATCGTACCTTTAAGACAAGGAAGCGTGATGGACCAGAGTTTGCCCCAGTGCCCTGCACCATCGACCGTGGCGGCATCGTACAATTCTACATCGATGGTGGCAATCGTGGCAATGTAGATAATCGTACCGTAACCCACATCCCTCCACACATAAGATCCTACCAGAATCTTTCTGAACCACTCGGGTGCTGCCATGAAATAAATAGGATCACCACCCAGACTCTGTATGATGTGGTTAACAACACCATCACTGGGAGACAGGACAAGTACAAATACAGAACCAACTACAACCCATGAGAAGAAATGCGGTATGTAAACGATGAACTGAGCAATACGCTTCATATAAACATGTCCAAGTTCATTCATGCACAATGCCAAAATGATAGGAAGCGGGAAATAAAATATCAAATTGTAGCCGCTCAGGAGCAAGGTGTTGCGCAATGCACCCCAGAAACCCGGAGATGAAAACAGTTGCTGGAAGTTTTCCAGACCAATGAAGTGCACATCGGCCTTCAAACCATAATCTGTAAATGCCACACCGGCAAAAAGCATTGGCAGATACTTGAATAGCAGATACCAAATGATTCCGGGTACGAGTAATAGTAATATTGCTTTGTTTCTAGTGAGCCTTGACCCCAGACTGGATTTTTTCTGAATATTAAATGCCTGCAGGGCTTGTGCTTCGTTGCTGTTTATCTTCATCCTGATTTCTCCCCGTGTGCAGAAATACCTTACAATAGAATTTTAAACAATTTTTATAGTAAAAACTACATAGCATTTTGTATATTTTGTATAAATTCTTTACTTTTTGCATGATAAATTTTGCCAGTCAATTATAAAAACAAATACAAGCAGCTGGCATTGACAAAAGGGAGCCTCGATTGTATAATATTGAAGTCGGAAGTCAAGAACACTGTGCGGGTGTAGTTCAATGGTAGAACATCAGCCTTCCAAGCTGATTGCGTGGGTCCGATTCCCATCACCCGCTCCAAACCCTTTTGACATGGACATGGCCGAAGTCATATCCACAAAAGTGAATATGTGCCTGTAGCTCAGCTGGATAGAGCAACGGATTTCTAATCCGTTGGCCGTAGGTTCAAATCCTATCAGGCATACCACATGAAACCCGCTAATATCAAAAGATTAGCGGGTTTTACTATGTAAATCGGCCTATGTATTGATCTTGCATAAAATATTATTCACACATTATGTCAATCTTCCATATAATACATCAAGAGTTTTAATGTATAACCAGTATGGAGGATTTTTATGGAAGATGATAGAGGATGCGGATGTAATACCGGTTTTGGATTCGGCTCCTGGTGGATATGGATTGTTATTATAATAATTGTACTTTGCTGTTGCGGCG
>WSSedL1CaDRAFT_10002234_pt1 | contig 10028 bp, 10 predicted proteins | sample WetSurSL1Cattail_FD_9464 | JGI IMG/M metagenome (IMG submission 9464)
TTGATACGAGGGCTTACTTTTGAGAAATCCGTAAAAATATAGCTCAAAAGACATGAAAATACGATTAAAAACAAAAATCCGATTTTACCGGACAACAATGTTTCCAAATATAAGATATTCAACACTAAGTCACAGAGAATACGGAGTAACACAAAGTATATATAGTTTTAGTGATTCTTAGTGCACTTAGTGCCTTAGTGGTTACTCTTATTTTTAGTTCAATCAATATAAACTCATAAAATCTTAAACAAAAAATGGATAATCAAATTATCGTACAAATTCATAATCTGGAGAAAAGATATGGAAAAAAGAAAGTCCTTCACGGGATTAATTTAGAAATTGCATCCGGTCAGATCATCGGTTATATAGGACCTAATGGTGCCGGTAAATCTACTACGGTAAAAATTCTGTGTGGACTGATAAATGATTTCGAAGGTGATATAAATATTTTCGGAAAAGATCTTCGGACTCATGAACTTGAAATAAAACAACAGGTGGGTTATATACCTGAGAATGCCGTGTTGTATGAATCTCTTACTCCGATGGAATTTATGGAGTTTATAGGCGAAATGCGTGGGTTGGAAAACGAAGTATGCCGATCGAAAGCCGAGGCATTGATGAACATCTTTGAGATGAAATCAAACCTGAACCAACGTATTGCTACTTTCTCTAAAGGTATGCGTCAGAAGGTCATGATTTGCTCTGCACTATTACATAATCCCGATCTTATATTTATGGATGAACCTTTATCGGGGCTGGATGCTAATTCGGTCATCATGGTTAAGGAAATGCTGACACATTTGGCTCGTGAGGGAAAAACTGTTTTTTATAGTTCGCACCTGATGGATGTGGTGGAAAAAATCTCTGACCGTATTGTCCTTATTGATCAGGGTAAAGTGATTGCCGATGGATCGTTTGAAGAACTAAATAAACTTTCGAATGATGAAAATCTGGAGAAAATGTTTACCCGCCTTACCGGCAACACCAATCATGGAGAAAAAGCAGAAGCATTTATCAACGCATTTGAAAAATAAGCCCTATGATTAAGTTTTTACTTTCCCTTTTTAAACCTTTTCGTTGGTTTATCGAAAAAATGGATGCAGATTATGATCAGTTTATCCGAATCTTGCAATTGAAGTTGACCCTGGATAACAGGCAGATGAAAGGTCTGGGCAATCATTCGAAAAATGAAACCGAAAATGCCATGACAAAACAATCGTTTGCTCAGATTATGTTCGGGATATTCTTTGCTATGTTTTTGCTGATGATTAAATCGCCCTTTACCTATTACTATTTTGCCCATAGTTTTTTAATGGTCATGATGGCGATGATGATTATTTCCGAATTTACCACCATTTTGTTTGATACTTCCGAGAATGTGATTATTCAACCGCTTCCTATTAAAGGAAATACCATCAGTTTGGCACGTAATGCACATGTATTGCTTTATTTGTCGATGATGGCGTTTAATTTTTCGGTGGTATCCATTATAGTGGCTATCACAAAATTCGGAATTGTTTCGGCATTGGTATTTTTGTTTTCCATTGGCTTAAATGTGTTGTTTACCTTGTTTTTAGCCAATATGCTTTATCTGGTTATCATGCGATTTGCCAGTGGTGAAAAGCTGAAGAATCTATTGATGTATTTTCAGATCGTTATTGCCGTTCTGTTTATGTCCTTTTATCAGTTTGGATTAAATCTGGTGGATAAAACACAGATTCAGAATATGGTGTTGTCGGTTAATTGGTACACTTATTTAATTCCACCGGCATTTTTTTCCGGATTGGTGGATGCATTCACTTCTTTTGTTTTTGATACTCGTCACTTTATTTTCATTGTGGAAGCGCTGATTGTTCCTGTAGCAGGTATTTACTTAACCGGTAAATATCTGACTCCGGTATTTAATCGTAAACTGATGGATTTGGAACAAGGTGACAGAGTTTCGAAAGTAAAAACCGAAAAAACTCATCAGAGTCTTTGGTACCGAATGATGTTAGCTGCCTTTGTACATCGTCAGGAAGAAAAAGCTTCGTTTAAACTGGTCTGGACCATGAGTGGTCGTGAGCGTTTATTTATGCAAACGTTTTTACCTTCGCTTGGTTTTATTGTCATTATGATTGCCGTTCAGTTCTTTCGTAAGAGTTCTTTCAATGTGGATAAACTAGTCCAGACTCCCATGTATTTATTTATACTGTATGCTTTAATGCTTGTTACTGCGAGTCTTCCTACAGCCTTGCTTTTAGGGAATAACAGGCATGCAAGCTGGCTTTTCAAAACAATGCCTCTCTCCTCGCCTGCTCATTATTTTAAAGGATTTATCAAAGCAGCTTTTGCCCGCTTCTTTATGCCTTTTTATTTGCTTGTATCTGTTGGAATTTGTGTTTTGTGGGGTTATAAAGCTATTCCTGATGTTGTAATAGCCCTGTTGTCTATTTATTTAATTACGCTGTTGTTTTATTATATTCAACAATTGGCTTTTCCGTTTACGAACGAAAAAAGAGCTTCTGAAGGTGGAGCGAATTTTATCAAAGTAATGGGATTGATAATCATTACTGTTATGCTGGGATTTATACACTTCTTTTTATTGCGTTGGTTTAATTATGCCAATCTGTTTCTGATACCTTTTTATCTTGGACTTATCTATTATGTAAATCGGGTTTTTGTATACAAAAAAATTAATTGGGAAGAGGTTGATGAGGCGAATGCTTATTCATAAAAAACATCCATAAACTATGAATCAAACTTTACAAAGATCTGAGAAAGTACATTTTATCATTGGAATTGTGTCCACAGTCTTAATACTGGCAATATCGGTGCTTTTAAAATGGATGGGACTAACTATCTTTTCCTATAATAATGTACAATCTGTTTATTTGAAAATATTATACCCCTGGGTCATTTTAGGCTTATTGGCTTTATATGTGGCAAAAATAGAAAAATACCCTTTTTTACTTTGGAACGAACAGATTTATCCATGGACTTTTTACCTGAAGTCTGTTTTGAAAATCATGTTTTTGTCGTTTATTGGCGCTTTAACAATTGGACTAAGTCTAAAACTAATGGGCTTTAATAATAAAAGTGATATTGCAGATAAGTTGGTAGCCATTTTACATAAGGATAGATTACTGGTTTTATTTGTTTCGCTGACTGCCGGTATAACGGAAGAATTAATTTGTAGAGGATATTTGTTGACCAGACTGGAAATGCTTATTAATAAACCTGCTGTATCAATAATTGTATCTGCTGTTATTTTTGGTGTTTTACATATCTCCTATGGTACTATAGCCCAAGTGCTTCTTCCTTTTTGGTTAGGTCTGATTTATGCGGCATATTATTATAAATACAGAAATCTAAGAGTGATCATCATCTGTCATTTTCTGTGGGATTTTGTGGGACTTTATATAAGAACGCGCTGTCGGAAATTTGTATTAATTTTGCAACAATCTTCCTGCGCGGAGATCTACAGTACATGACAAATAATTTTAAAATGAAAATTTCAAAACCGGAAATCAACTATCTGGCTCAAACAATTCTTACCTGGACACTCATCAACATCGCACTAAACCTGATTGGCTTATCCATCACCAAACTTCTCGAGAAGGGCGAATTCACATTTATGGAAAACATCGGCAATGAGTTTGTAAAACCGCTTGCCATTCAAACTTTCCTGTTCAGTCTCTGCTTAGTACCCACATTTATCTTTCTGAAAAACAAAAAGTGGAGCTTTTATGCTTTCGCCTTCTTTCAGGTGCTAATCTTTCACCTCATTTTTGTGTTGAATCTGAAGATTCATCCCGGCATTCACTTTGCATCTACTTTTCATAATCCCGGCATAGTGTACCTGAGTTATTGTGGACAGTACCTGATTGATGTCCTCTATCAGTATTTTCCTATCAACGGTAATTTTGAGAATGGGGCTTTCGCACCTGCCAGTCTCGGAACATTTTACATCCACTGGATTTTGCTGAATATTGTGTATTATTTCGCTATAACCTGGATTTCCATCCGTGTTGCCAATTTCTTTTTTGAAAACAAGATAGGAAAACAGTTGAAAGTAAAACCTAAAAAACAAACGAAAGCCGAATCCTGACAAACATCAGCTATAAACAATAAAAAAGAGGGTGAACTTTCGCATTGAAAGTTCACCCTCTTTTTATTTTCGGTTGTAAAATATTGATTGTCGTCAGATCAGGCTTTTTTCACCTTATAACTACAACTGGTTTTTCCCTTTACAATATTGGTTAGCCTCGACTTTAATAACTGACGACGGATAGGAGTGACCCTATCGGTAAATAAATGACCCTCCAAATGATCATATTCATGTTGAACAACACGGGCTTTATACCCTTGAAATTCTTCAATATGCTCATTAAAGTCAACATCGTAATATTTAATTTTGATTACTTCGGCGCGTAACACGGTTTCATGAACTCCTGGAATGCTTAAACAGCCTTCTTCGCCCGAAACTTCAGCTGCACTCTTTTCAATCAGGGTGGGATTAATCATCGCCACCTTGAATGCGCCCAGTTCAGGATCATCTTCTTTGAACGGTGCCAGATCAATCACCAATATACGGATAGGCAACCCAACCTGAGGCGCAGCCAAACCAACCCCTTCGGCATGATACATAGTTTCAAACATGTTGGTTATCAAAGTACTTAATTCAGGATAATCAACAGTAATCGGCTCTGCTACTTTTCGCAAGACAGCATTGCCATAAGTGTAAATAGGTAAAATCATTTTTATATAATTATATTCAGGAGCGGAAGCATCCGTCCTTACTTCTATTCAATAACGTTGTGATTCAAGATATGATTGCAAAATAATGGTCGCAGAGATTTTATCTACCAGTCCTTTATTCTGTCTGTCCTTTTTCTTTAGCCCTCCATCCAACATAGCTTTGTGAGCTAAAACGGATGTAAAACGTTCATCCACGTAAACAAGTTCAATTTCAGGAAATCGACGTTGTAATCCTACTACAAACGGCCGAATATACTGCATCGAATCAGACTCCTCGCCATTCAACTGCTTCGGCAGCCCGATCACAAATTTCTCAACCGGTTCCTTAGCTATATAAGCAGTTAGATAGTCAAGTACTTCGTGTACCAATACCGTATCCAACCCATTGGCACTGATATGAAGCATGTCGGTCACCGCAAGACCCACACGTTTTTGTCCGTAATCAATAGCAAGAATTCGTCCCATAATCTTTATTTGCGGCTGCAAAGGTACAACTTTTAGTCAAATTATCTGACATTGTTACATATCAGATTGATTTCCCTGCTTTAATTTAGAGCTATTTCCGTCTTTAATTTCATCTGATCCTCTAAAAACAATGTAAGCTTCCATCTGCGATATTCCTCAATTCATCTATTTTCAAACAAAGGGCTTTATAATTATGCAAAATGAATCATCTTTCACCATTATGCAATTACAAATTAAAGACAGTACAATCTTTAATAAAACAGACTCTAAATCATATCGCACAATTAGTATAAATTTGTTCATACATTTCCTTTAAAAAGATTGTTTTTGTAAAAAAGTTCCGCTAACTTTGGGAGAATTTTTTTTTAAATTCAGTCTAGTTAATTTTTTTACCTTCAAATTAATATTAGTATTTATGAAACAGTTCAAACGGGCTGGATTGCTGCTTTTAATGGCGCTAATCACATCAGCCAAAACCTTTGCCAGTGAGGCAGACATCGCAATTCCGGACTTACATGCCGGACAATTTCACATTTTCGGTAAAATCATTTCATCCTGGGATTTTTTATTCTATGGAGCGTTGGTAATCTGCGTTACGCTAAGCATCAGCTTATGGCTTTTTTCGCAAGTCAAAAAGCAGCGAGCGCATGAATCCATGCTGAGAGTATCCGAAATTATTTTTCAAACCTGCCGTACATACTTATTGCAACAAGGAAAATTTCTATTAATGCTCTTTGCATTTGTTGCCGTAATTATGTCATACTATTTTTTAGCTCTTCAGGGAAAAACCGTAGGTACATTATTATATGTACTCTTTTTCTCTATTCTGGGAATGGGCGGTTCTTATTCGGTGGCCTGGTACGGTATCCGCATCAACACCTATGCCAACTCCCGCACCGCTTTTGCTTCCCTTCGCGGTAAACCCTGGAATGTGATCGACATACCCTTACGCGCCGGTATGAGTGTTGGTCTTTTCCTTATCTCACTGGAATTGGTCATGATGGTGATCATCCTGCTGTTTGTTCCCCGCGAAATTGTGGGTATCTGCTTCCTTGGTTTTGCCATCGGCGAATCGTTAGGAGCCAGTGTGCTTCGCATTGCCGGAGGTATCTTTACTAAAATTGCTGATATCGGTTCGGATTTAATGAAAGTGGTGTTCAAAGTAAAAGAAGACGACCCACGCAATCCGGGTGTTATTGCCGATTGTACGGGTGACAACGCAGGCGATAGCGTAGGACCAACAGCCGATGGCTTTGAAACTTATGGTGTAACCGGTGTAGCTTTGATCACCTTCATTACCCTGGCTGTTCCTTTTGCCTTTCCCGGCAAACCCGAACTGATTGGTGAAATTCAGGCAAAACTTATTGTTTGGATCTTTGGCATGCGCTTCCTGATGGATTTAATGTCGGGTATTTCGTATTTTATCAACGATGCCATCTCTATACGTAAATACAAAGGACTTAAGATGTTCGATTTCGAAGAACCGTTGATGCGTTTAATCTGGATTGCAGCCATACTAAGCATCTCCACTTCCTTCTTTATGAGTCACCTGTTGGTTGGCGATCTCGCTCAAATCACAGGCAACCCCGCCGATGCATCTTTATGGTGGAAGTTAGCCGGAATTATCAGCTGTGGCACTTTAGCTGCTGTATTGATTCCCGAATTTACAAAACTGTTTACCAGCTCCAAGTCATCACATGTGCAGGAAATCGTAACGGCTTCGCGCGAAGGTGGTGCTTCATTGAATATCCTGTCAGGAATTGTCTCGGGTAACTTTGGTGCTTTCTGGACCGGCTTGTTGATTGTATGTTTAATGGCCGGCGCTTACTTTATCAGCCAACTGGGACTCACATCTATCCTTGGACCACACGCCTCTATCTTTGCTTTCGGACTGGTTGCCTTTGGATTCCTATGCATGGGGCCGGTAACCATCGCTGTAGACAGCTATGGACCGGTAACCGACAATGCCCAATCTATTTTCGAACTATCGCAGATTGATCAAGTCCCGAATATCTCTGAGGAAATAGAAAAAGATTTCGGTTTTACACCTGATTTCGAATTGGGAAAACATTATCTCGAGGCAAACGATTCTGCCGGCAATACTTTCAAAGCGACTGCCAAACCGGTATTAATCGGTACAGCCGTAGTGGGAGCAACAACTATGATCTTCTCTATCATCTTACTTCTCGAAAGTAAAGGCTTGTTGAGCGTATCACTTACATCTGCACCCATCCTGCTTGGATTGATATGCGGTGGAGCTGTTGTATTCTGGTTTAGCGGAGCTTCCATGCAAGCTGTTACAACCGGAGCCTATCGTGCAGTAGAATTTATCAAGAGCACTTTCGACTTGAACAAAAAGGAAGCAGATATTCACGACTCCAAAGAAGTGGTGAAAATTTGCACCCAGTATGCTCAAACCGGAATGTGGAATATCTTTATTGCTCTGATTTCCTTTACACTTGGCTTTGCATTCTTTGACAGTAACTTCTTTGTGGCATACCTTATTTCCATTGCCACTTTCGGATTGTTTCAGGCCATCTATATGGCTGATGCTGGTGGCTCGTGGGACAATGCAAAGAAAGTAGTGGAGGTTGATCTCCAGGAAAGAAACACCCCACTGCACGAAGCTGCCGTAATTGGCGACACTGTAGGAGATCCTTTCAAAGACACTTCTTCCGTTTCTTTAAATCCAATCATCAAATTTTCAACATTGTTCGGATTATTAGCAACCGAAATAGCATTAAAAATGAAACTGGATGCCACAGCTACTAATAGTATGGATTATAGCGGATTCATTGGAGCCGGCTTCCTTGCCATTGCCTTGATATTTGTTTGGCGTTCATTCTACAAAATGCGTATTCCATTGCGCGAAAAAGCCGAAGACCAGTTTTAAATAAGGACAGATATCTAACCTGATTACTGAGTAAAACACCATATAAGTCAGCTTATATGGTGTTTTTGTTTTTATAACCTTTAGCATTTGAAAGAATTTCTTACCTTTGTATAGCTTAAAAACAAGAGCAAAACAAATAATAAACAACACATAATTAATACAATAAAGCTATGCATAATTGGTTCGAATGTAAGATAAAATACGAAAAAACAGCTGAAGAAGGTAAAATCGTAAAAGTAAATGAAAATTATTTGATTGACGCCTTATCATTTACTGAAGCAGAGGCACGTATTATTGAAGAAATGAGACCTTTTATTAGTGGCGAGTTTACTGTAGCCAATATTCGCCGTGCTAAAATAAACGAAATGTTTTTCAATGAAAACGGAGACAAATGGTACCGAGCTAAAGTAAACTTTGTAACTCTGGACGAAGAAAAAGGGGTTGAAAGACGCACGGCAGTAGCCATGTTAATCCAGGCTACAGAAATCAAAGAAGCATTAAATGGTTTGACTGAAGGCATGAAAGGTTCTATGGCCGATTATGAAGTGGCTGCTATTACAGAAACCACCATTATGGATGTGTTTAAATATGAAGCTGAATAATAATATCCGGTAGACAGTAAGAAAATATAGTAGTCTGTAGTATTTTATAATCTGCAGGCTGCTTATGAACAACTACAAACTAAAGAAATGTCTATTCAATCCAACATTCAATCCATCCGACAACACATTCCATCACACGTTCGTTTGGTTTGCGTATCCAAATTTAATCCTAACGAATCTATTTTAGAAGCTTATGAAACAGGTGAAAGAATTTTTGGGGAGAGCAAAGTTCAGGAATTATGTAGCAAACATGAAACCCTCCCACAAGATATTGTTTGGCATTTCATTGGGCATCTTCAAACTAATAAAATTAAGTTTATTGCTCCTTTTGTTTCATTGATTCACGGAGTTGATTCGTATAAATTACTCGTCGAAATAAACAAACAAGCTGCAAAAGTTGGAAAAACAATAAACTGCTTACTCCAGGTACACATTGCTCAGGAAGAAACCAAGTTCGGATTCTCGCCGGAAGAATTACTCAATATGTTTGAAACAGGGGAGTGGAAGCAACTGGAAAATGTACGGATCTGCGGATTGATGGGCATGGCTACATTTACCGAAAATAGGGAGCAGATTCGTTCGGAATTTCGCACACTGAAAAGTCTCTTTGATAAAACTAAGCAATCGTATTTTACTACAGAAGCTACTTTCTGCGAATTATCCATGGGGATGTCGGATGACTATCAACTGGCCATCGAAGAAGGAAGTACGTTGGTTCGCGTGGGTAGTTCAATATTCGGACGCAGAATGTACAATTCCTGATTTTTTCTGATTTGTATCTTGCAATTAGATTTCTATAAATTAAACTCATCAACTTTAGAGACTGAGGGACGTTTATGCACAACTATCAACTCATAACCATTCTCGGACCAACGGCTTCTGGCAAAACTACTTTGGCAGCAGCATTGGCAAACAAACTAGACTCGGAAATTATCAGTGCCGATTCCCGTCAGGTATATCGTGGAATGGACATTGGCACCGGAAAAGATTTAGCCGATTACATTGTTGACGGCAAACAAATACCTTATCATCTGATTGATATTTGTGATGCCGGCGACAAATACAATGTATATGAATTCCAACACGATTTTCATCACACTTTCTCTACGATAAGCGCCAAAAACAAACTTCCACTTCTTTGTGGTGGTACCGGTATGTATATTGAATCCGTGCTGAAAGGTTATAAACTGCTCGCTGTACCCGAAAACAAAGAACTGCGCCAGAGTCTTGAAGGTAAATCGCTCGAAGAACTAACAGAAATATTGAGTACTTATGTGAGCATGCACAATAAAACGGATGTTGATTCAGCCAAGCGAGCCATTCGCGCC
>WSSedL1CaDRAFT_10002235_pt1 | contig 10025 bp, 10 predicted proteins | sample WetSurSL1Cattail_FD_9464 | JGI IMG/M metagenome (IMG submission 9464)
TACAGTTTTGCGGCCAGTGGCGATCAGTCCAGACCCGTCGCGGCGCAAGAGGTCTCCACGCGTGAAATCCGCACCACGCCCGACAATGCGGGCCAGCACGAGATGCCCCCGCCGGTGGCGCCTTCGAAGACGGAATAGCGCCGACTACATCCCCAAAAACAAAACGGGCGGTCTTCGCGGGCAGCCCGTTTTCTTTGACGCTATGTCTTCAAATTAAGTGACCCCCGGGCATTGCTGCTCGGGGGCCGGTCCGCGTCCGAAAGCGGGGGGGCTGGGACGCGAACGAAGACTATGCGCGAACTAGGTTCACGACGGTGGCGTCGGTTTCCTCGGTCGTGTCTTGTCCATAGGTCTCCACATAAGCACGACCATAGTAGCTGTCGAGCAATATCTGCTTCAACTCACTCATTAGCGGATACCTCGGATTGGCGCCGGTGCACTGATCGTCGAATGCCGCTACGGCAACTTCGTCGAGCTTGGCCAGGAAGTCGGCTTCGGTGACGCCGGCCGCCTGGATCGAGGACGGAATGTCGACATCCTTCTTCAATCCTTCCAGCCAAGCGATCAGGGCGTTGACCTTGTCGCCGGTACGCAGCCCACCAAGACCAAGGTGATCGGCGATTTCGGCGTAACGGGCGCGGGCCTTCGGCCGGTCATACTGCGAGAACGCCGTCTGCTTGGTCGGATTGTCGTTGGCGTTGTAGCGGATGACGTTGCAGATCAGAAGCGCGTTGGCCAGTCCGTGCGGGATATGGTACGCGGCGCCGATCTTGTGCGCCATCGAGTGGCAGACGCCGAGGAACGCATTGGCGAAGGCAATGCCGGCGATGGTCGCCGCGTTGTGCACCTTTTCGCGCGCGACCGGATTCTTGGCGCCTTCCTTGTAGGACGACGGCAAGTAGGTCTTGAGCAACTTCAGTGCCTGCAAAGCCTGGGCGTCGGAGTACTCATTCGCCATCACCGAGACATAGGCTTCCAGCGCGTGAGTTACCGCATCGACGCCGCCGAAGGCGGTCAGCGACTTGGGCAGGTTCATCACCAGATTGGCATCGACGATCGCCATGGTCGGCATCAGTTCGTAATCGGCGAGCGGATATTTCATGCCGGTTGCATCGTCTGTGACGACCGCAAATGGCGTGACTTCCGAGCCGGTGCCCGAGGTCGTCGGGATGGCGATGAAATCGGCCTTGATGCCCATCTTGGGGAATTTGTAGATGCGCTTGCGGATGTCCATGAAGCGCAGCGCCAGATCCTCGAAGTGGACTTCCGGATGTTCGTACATCACCCAGATGATCTTGGCCGCATCCATCGGCGAACCGCCGCCCAGCGCGATGATCACGTCGGGCTGGAAGCCGACGGCCTTCTCGACGCCCTTCTTGACGATCGACAGCGTCGGATCGGCTTCCACTTCGTAGAAGACGTCAACTTCCAGGCCGTGCTTCTTCAACAGCCGCATCGGTTCGTCCACGTAGCCATTGGCGAACAGGAAACGGTCGGTGACGATCAGCGCCTTCTTCTTGCCGGCAAATTCCTTGAAGGCCTCGTTCATGGCGCCGCGGCGGAAATAGATCGACTTCGGAACTTTGTGCCAGAGCATGTTTTCTTCGCGCTTCGCAACGGTTTTGCGGTTGATGAGATGTTTGGGGCCGACGTTCTCGGAGATGGAATTGCCGCCCCAAGAACCGCAACCAAGCGTCAGCGACGGCGCCATGCTGAAATTGTAGAGGTCGCCGATGCCGCCGTGCGACGAGGGCATGTTGACCAGGATGCGGGCCGTCTTCATGCGCTTGCCAAAAGCCATCACGCGATCGGGCCGACGGTCCTGATCGGTGTAGAGCACCGATGTGTGGCCGATGCCGCCGAGTGCGACCAGTTCGGCTGCTGCATCGACGGCTGCCGCGAAATCCTTACGACGATAGAGGGCGAGGGTGGGCGACAGCTTTTCGTGGGCAAAGGCCTCGGCTTCGGTGGTCTCTTCCACTTCGCCAATCAGCACTTTGGTATTCGGCGGCACGGTGATGCCTGCCATTGTGGCGATCTTCACCGCCGACTGTCCGACCACGTTCGGGCACAAATGCCCGCCGGGGAACACGGTCTCGCGCACCATGCCGAGCTCGTTGCCGGAGAGAATGTAACCGCCGTGGCTGGCAAAGCGGTCGCGCACCGCGTCATAGGCGGAATCGACCACGACCACCGCTTGTTCGGAGGCGCAGATCATGCCGTTGTCGAAGGTCTTCGACATCAGGATTGAGGCGACGGCGCGCTTGATGTCGGCGAATTCGTCGATCACCACGGGCGCGTTGCCGGCGCCGACGCCGATCGCTGGCTTGCCCGAGGAGTAGGCCGCCTTGACCATGCCGGGGCCGCCAGTGGCCAGGATCAGGTTGATGCCGGGATGGCGCATCAGCGCGTTCGACAGTTCGATCGAGGGCTCGTCGATCCAGCCGATGATGCTTTCCGGTGCACCCGCGGCCACCGCCGCATCGAGCACCAGCTTGGCCGCCGCGACCGTCGACTTCTTGGCGCGCGGATGGGGGCTGAACACAATGCCGTTGCGCGTCTTCAAGGAGATCAGCGCCTTGAAGATCGTCGTCGAGGTGGGGTTGGTGGTGGGAACGATACCGCAGATGGTGCCGATCGGTTCGGCAATCGTCATCGTGCCGCCGACCTCATCGGTTTCCAGCACGCCGCAGGTCTGTTCGTCCTTGTACTTGTTGTAGATGTATTCCGACGCGAAGTGGTTCTTGATCACCTTGTCTTCAACGACGCCCATGCCGGTTTCTTCGGCCGCCATGACGGCGAGCGAAATCCGCGCCTCGGTGGCGGCGAATGCGGCAGCGCGGAAGATGAGATCAACCTTCTCCTGCGAAAAGCCGGCGAACTCCTGTTGCGCGGCGTTGACGCGCGCGACGAGGGCGTCCAGTTCGGGCAGGCTTGCTACAGACATATTCTGTTCCTCTTTCTCTCTTTCCTTCGGATGCCTGTCATATAAGTTCTGTCTGTGCATCTAATTAGGCAAAGAGGTATGTCGAATACGCACATGCGGCAACCTGACTGTCATGGTTGGTAACATCAATCCGTATTGGCACGGAGTGGCCGCATTATTTTTGCTTGCCGTAAGGGCAAAATGCGCATTTTGAATTCGTATTTGCGAAACTTTGCGGCATTTTCTGGAAAAGTACGTCTGCGTGTCCCGCATTGACGTGACGCTGGCCTGCGCGAGACCTTTACCCGAAACATTTCGCAATAGACGGGGAGGTTGGCATGAAGCCAATTTTGACCGCGACTGTCGCGATGATGGTGGTGGTGATTCTGGGATGCGCGGCGCATGCGGGCGCGCGCGACGAAGCCAAAGTGATCATGCCGGACAATCCGAACACGACGACGTGGGAGAGCTGGGGTTTCGGTAAGGCGATTGTTGCCGGTGACGCCGGTTTATGTTTCCGGGCTGGACAGCGGTGCTGGTCGTTCGCCTGCGCATCAATAAGATCGTAGAAGACGAGCCATTCCAACGTATTCACAAGGAAACTTTTGAATGCGTCCAAACAAAACATCAAATATGTGAACAATAAGAGAGCAAACTCTGGACATTTGCCTGCAGAAAAGCCAATATTTATTCAACTTGAGGCTGGGGGTCGCTTCCAATTCTAGGATTGGATTGACGAGAGCCGATATAACCTCAAGCGTGTACCGGGTTGACTTGCTGCAACCCAGGAGCAACCCGGTGGCGGCTCGCGGGACTTGGCCCTTTGGCTAAGTCCCGCAAGTGTTTTGGGCGCCGCGGATATTTTTGCGCACCGCAAAATTGTATCAAGATGTACAACCCTGGCGGGCGGATGCTAGCGGCTTTTGGCTAGCTTATCCGCGGTTCACAGCCGGTGGGCCTCTTTTTTCGCTCGCCACCTGAATATTCCTTAAGACAAATTGCGCGGGAACCGATGGACTTTTCCGGCCAACGCAGCTTACCAACTGTCATATGTGAGGCGCGGCGTTGCGGGGTTCGGTATGGCGGATTTGCGTTCGGTGAAGCTTTATGTGGCAACACCATGTTATGGCGGCATGGTCACGCAACGCTATATGCAGTGCACATGCGGTCTGCTGATCGCGACCGCGGCGCAAGGCGTGCAGGTGCAGCTTGAATTGTTGGGCCGGGAATCGCTGATCACGCGCGGGCGTAATGCGCTGGTGGCCAAGTTCCTCGATGATCCCAACGCGACCCATCTGATCTTCATTGATGCCGATATCGGGTTTGAACCGGCGCAGGTGTTCCGCATGTTGGAATTCGACCGGGACGTCGTGGCGGGCATGTATCCCTTGAAGGAAATCACCTGGGACGCCGCCGCCATCGCACGTGCGCGCCACGGCGAGCCGCTGGAGCATGCCTTCTTGCGCTTTGTTGGCGTCGCTTGCGAAGGGCGCGAGCGCGAAGTCGAAAACGGTTTTGTCACCGGCACCTATGCTGGCGCTGGATTCCTGATGATCAAGCGCTGTGTGTTTGAGAAGATGCGGGCGAGCTATCCCCATCTGCAGTACAAGGCGGCGCATACCACGGCTGAGCCAAGCCTCAGCGCCAATCAGTACGCCTTTTTCGATTGCATCATCGACCAAGCCTCGGGCGAATATTTGAGCGAGGATTACGCCTTCTGCCAGCGCTGGCGTGCGCTCGGCGGCAAGATTTGGCTCGATACCCAGAGCATGCTGGCGCACATCGGTCCGCACGAATTCGTCGGCTCGCCGCGCGACCGCTATCCAGGAACGGCGCCCGAGTAACTGCGGCCATAGTCGGAAAGCCTGGGACGTGGGCTTAGCGCCGGGTTAACGCTACAAATCGAATCCGAAACAGCGCTTGAACGCCGCTTCAACCGGTGTTCGCGCATACTGATGGGGATCGGACCATGCCGGTAAAGCTTGTTCTCGTCGCGGCCTGTGCCCTGATCGATCCCGACGGACGCGTGCTGGTCGCACAACGCCCCGCGGACAAACAAATGGGTGGGCTGTGGGAATTTCCTGGCGGCAAGATGGAGCCGGGCGAACGTCCGGAGGAGACCGTGATCCGAGAACTTCGCGAGGAGTTGGGGATCGAGGTCAAGGAGCCGTGTTTGGCGCCGTTCAGTTTTGCCTCACACAGCTACGCGGACTTTCATTTGCTCATGCCGCTTTACGTCTGCCGCCGGTGGGAGGGAACACCGCTGGCGTTGGAACATCAGGCCCTCAAATGGGTGCGGCCGGCGGAGTTGAAGGACTATCCGATGCCGGCTGCGGATGTGCCATTGGTGCCGATGCTCCGGGACTTGCTTTGAAGCGCAGCCAGGAAAAATGTGAAGCGGTTTTCCGCCAAGCTGCGCGACCAGAATCAACCTGTTTTTTTAGGAACACGAGTGGCGCCACGGCGATCGAATACGCCATGGTGGCGGCCTGCATTGCGATGGTAGTCGTGGCGGCCATAACTCAAATCGGCCAAAGTGTGCTGGGTTTGTTCAGTAGCATCCACTTCTAACCGTCTTTCCACTTGCACTAAGGACCACCCTCGTTAAGTTCGCGGACCATGAGCACGCGCATCCAAGCCGTTTATCGCGTCAAGGCTGAGCCTTCGACCATCGAAGCCCGTGCCCGCGGAATTTCCGTCGAGCAGAGTGTGGAAATGCCGGTCGCGCCGATCGACGATCCGTTCGTCATTAATGACATCATCGGCCGGGTGGAAGAGATCAAGGACCTCGGCGGCGGTGACTACGAAGTGCGCATCGGTCTGGCCTCGATCACCACCGGTTACGACGGCGGCCAGCTTATCAACATGATCCTCGGCAACACGTCGTTGCAGGATGGCGTGTCGCTGATTGATGCTGAGTTCCCGGCTGACATTGTGGAAGCGTTCGGCGGACCGAACCTCGGCGTTGCGGGTGTGCGCGCGCGGGTGGGGGCCAAGGGAGCGCTGTCCGCCACTGCGCTCAAGCCGCAAGGCACGCCGCCAGCCACGCTGGCGCGGCTGGCTTACGACATCGCACTGGGCGGCATCGATTACATCAAGGACGATCACGGTCTTTCCGATCAAGCCTATTGCCCGTTCTCGGCCCGCGTGCCGATGATCGCCGAAGCAGTGCACAAGGCAGGTCAGAAGACCGGCATCCCGACCCGTTATTTGCCGAGTCTCAACGGCACCACCGACAAGATGCGCCAGCAGATTGTGCTTGCCCGTTCGGTCGGTCTCGATGGCGTCTTGATTGCGCCGATGCTATGCGGCTTTTCCACCTTCCAGGCGCTGAAGCAGGAAAACCCCGATTTCCTGTTTATGACCCATCCCTCGATGGCGGGCGGGCCGATGTCACCGCGGTTTTTCTTCGGCAAGTTGATGCGGTTGCTCGGTTCCGATGCGTCGGTATTTTGCAATTACGGCGGCCGTTTCGGTTACAGCCCCGAACTCTGCCGCGCCATCGCCGGTTGGTGCCTGGAAGATGCGCCGGGCCTGAAACCCTGCCTGCCGGTGCCCGCCGGCGGCATGGAGCTGAAACGCGTCCCCGAGTTGCTCGATTTCTTCGGCCGCGACGTGATGCTGCTGATCGGCGGCAGTTTGCTGTCGGCCAAGGACAAGATCACCAAAGAGACAGAGGCGTTCTGCAACGCCGTACGGAGCTATTGATGGCTGGACCGATCCGCCGCTTTTCGGAGTTCCACTGGGAAGACACTGATCTCTTGGCCTACAAGGAAGAAGGCAGCGCGCCATTCAAGGCAATCACGCGCCAAGTCTTGTTCCGTCATCCCGCGTTGAAAAGCGAACTGCGCTACTTCGAAATCGAAGCGGGCGGCTATTCGACCCTCGAACGCCACCAGCATGTGCACGCGGTGCTGACCCTGCGCGGGGAAGGCCAATGCATGATCGGCGGCCAAGTGTTCGGCATCGGCGAGAACGATCTCGTCACCATCGAGCCGATGACCTGGCACCAGTTTCGCGCCAATGCCGGTGAGGCGCTCGGCTTTCTCTGCATGGTCAACGTCGACCGCGACAAGCCGCAACTGCCGACTCCGGACGAACGCAAAGCGTTGGCGGAAAACCCGGCCGTGAAGACGTTCTTTGGGGAATAGCTCTACAGCTTCTGTTCCTTCACCCCCAGCGCATCCGCCAATCGCATCTTGGCGCTGCCGGGGCGCAGCGGTTTGGGCTGACTTTCGTGCGGCGCCCAGCCGGTCAGGTAGATGATATCGAACGTCGCGCGGAGGCGCCCATCGGAATCGGCGTAATGTTCCTGGTAATGCGCCAGCGCCGCCGCCAGCGTGTCGCGCCTGAGGCGTCCCAGCCGTCCGGCGAGCGCATTGGTTTCGCCCATGGCGCGCAGATCCGCTACCAGCGTGAAAAAATCGCGGTAGCGTACCGTGGTGCGTTCGAGATCGGCGACCGGCATGGCAAATCCGGCCCGTTGCAACAGACTGCCGAGATCGCGCACATCCGCCATCGGTGCGACGCGCGGGGATACACCACCGATGGTCGCCGCTTCGCCCGCCGCAAAGCTGTCGCGCAGCTCGGTTAACGTCGCGCCGCCGAACACAGCCGCGAGAAATAGTCCATCCGGCTTCAACGCGCGCCGGATCTGCACCAATGCGCCCGGCAGATCGTTCAAGCTGTGCAGCGACAGAAGGCTCACCGCTAGGTCGAAGCTGCCGTCGACGGTCAACTGCTCATTGTTGTCAAAAGTTACGACCTGCCATGCCGTTGGCGCAGCTTGAAGCGTGGCGGAGGCATACCCATCTAAGGCTAGCGCGGCCCCGAAGCTGCGGTTTACGGGAGCGAGGCGGTCCTTAACCCCCTCTACCGCCTCGCGCACCAAAAACCGCTCACCCGGCAGCCGCGCGGCTCTTTGCCGGTGTAGCGCCAGTGCCTCAGCATCGAAAATCCGCGGCGGCCCGCCGGTTGGGTTAAATTGATCCATTGCGCTAAACTAGCAGAATGAGCGCAGGGCTCCAGGGCGTGTTGCAGCGGGCAGGGCGAGGATTCGTCGACCTGTTCTTTCCCCCGCTGTGCCTTCTCTGCCGCGAGCCCGTCGCTGACCCCGACAGCCTTTGTCCGGCCTGCTGGACCAACATGCAGTTCATCGACGGTCCGGTTTGTGCTCTGTGCGGCCTGCCGTTCGAAATTGACGCTGGTCCGGATACGGTGTGCGGCGCTTGCATCGCCGATCCGCCGCAATTCGATCACGCGCGTGCCATCCTGCGCTACGACGATGCCAGCAAGAAGCCGGTGCTGGCGCTCAAACATGCCGACCGCCTCGATCTGGTTCCCGCCTTCGCCAAATGGCTCGACCGCGCCGGCCGCGATCTCTTTGCCGAGACCGATATGATCGTGCCGGTGCCGTTGCACCGCATGCGGCTGTGGAAGCGCCGCTACAACCAGTCGGCGGAGATCGCCCGTGGCCTGTCGCGGCTGTCTGGTGTGCCGTTGCAACCGCTGGTGTTGGAGCGCCGTAAGCCGACGCCGAGCCAAGGCACCATGCCCTCGGCCGCAGCGCGGCGGAAGAATGTGGCTGGGGCGTTTCGCGTTCCCCAACCGGCGCGGGCCGCGGTGAAGGCCAAGCGCGTGCTCCTGATCGACGACGTCCTGACCACCGGTGCCACCGCCAGCGCTTGCGCCAGGGCTTTGAAACGGGCCGGAGCGGCGTCCGTATACGTATTAGCCCTGGCCCGCGTTGTCCGCGCCTAATCTCATCCTATATGATGAGGATCATGGCCAATGTTCGAATCTACACCACCCCGATCTGCCCCTATTGCGCCCGCGCCAAGGCGTTGCTGACCAAGAAGGGCGTCGCCTTCGAAGAAGTTGACGTCTACATGGACGCCGCTGCCCGTAAAGAGATGCTGGAGAAGTCCGGCGGCAAGCGCACGGTGCCGCAGATATTCATCGGCGAGCGCCACATCGGCGGTTGCGACGACCTCCATGCGCTGGATGCGGAAGGCGGCCTCGACCCGCTTCTGAAGGAATGATCCGCGCCGCTTGCGTTCAGCTTTGCGCCTCCGACGATGTCGCCGCAAATGTCCGCGCAGCGTCCGCTCTGATCCGTGCGGCGCACGGGCAGGGCGCAAGCTTCATCGCCACCCCCGAGAATACCGCTTTGATGGTGCCCGATGCCGGCGCCAAACTGGGAAAGACCTTTGCCGAAGACGCCGATCCGTCGCTGCCGCTTTTCCGCGCCTTGGCGGCGGAGCTGGGCATTTGGCTGTTGATCGGATCGCTCGCCATCAAGATCAGTGACAGCAAGACCGCCAACCGCTCGTTTCTGATCGCGCCGGATGGCGCCATTGCGGCGCGCTACGATAAGATTCACCTCTACGATGTCGATCTGGCCAACGGCGAGCGCTATCGCGAATCCCACACCGTCGCTGGTGGTCATGAAGCGGTCACCGCCGATCTGCCGTTTGGCCGCATCGGACTGACGGTCTGTTACGACCTGCGCTTTCCGCAGCTTTATCGCACCCTGGCGCAGGCAGGCGCCGTTCTCCTCACTGTTCCCGCCGCCTTCACCGCCACCACCGGCAAGGCGCATTGGCATGTTCTGTTGCGGGCGCGGGCAATCGAGAACGGCGCTTTTGTGCTCGCCCCGGCACAGACTGGCATCCATGCCGGTGGGCGGGAAACTTTCGGTCATTCGCTGATTGTCTCGCCTTGGGGCGAGATTCTCGCCGAAGCAGGCGAGGTGCCCGGCGTCATATTCGCCGACATTGATCCGGCTGCAGCGGCTACGGCGCGGGCGCAAATTCCCAGCCTTCGTCATGATCGCGCCTTCGCCCTACGCGATCCTACCCATCTTGCGGAAGCTTCCGTTTCGGCCGAAACTTCGCTGGAAGAGGGTTAGCGCGTGATTGTCTACAGCGTAAAATGTGCCAACGGCCACGAGTTCGAAGGCTGGTTCGGTTCGAGTTCGTCGTTCGACCGTGAGATCGCGGCGGGTGAGTGTGCGTGTCCGGAATGTGGCTCGACCAAAATCGAAAAAGCGCCGATGGCGCCAGCCGTGTCCGGAACCAAAGGTTCGACATCGGTTCCC
>WSSedL1CaDRAFT_10002236_pt1 | contig 10025 bp, 7 predicted proteins | sample WetSurSL1Cattail_FD_9464 | JGI IMG/M metagenome (IMG submission 9464)
CATAAAACAGCGCACTGCGGATTAGCAGTCCACCCATGCTGTGCGCTAGCACGCTGATCTGGCTCAGCGCGGGTACGGGTGGGTTGAGTGTCAAATTGGCCCCTAGTCCTTTTATATCCTGGGCATGTTGCTCCGATAAACGCAGCGTCATCATCAACGCCAGCGGGTTGCCGCTGATGGCCAGCAGCGCCGTCGCACGCCAATCAGAGGCGCGTAAATGTCGGGTCGGTTTGGGGCGGGCAGGGGCAGTCATGCGCCATTGTGGCAAAGCGTGAGGTGCTTGATCAGGACGGGGGTACCAGGGGTGGGTTGCCTTTGTCTGAGATGGCGGGCCAGTGGACGCATCTGATCCGGCATCAAATAACGCAGCGCCTGGCGTGCGCACCTACAATTTATCCATGAAAAAAACCCGTGTTCTCGTTCTCGCCGGTGGGCAATCCGGCGAGCATGACGTGTCGATTAAAAGCGCACTCAGCGTGTTGCAGGCGTTGCCCAAGGATCGCTTTGATGTGACCAGTGTCGTTATCTCGCGCGAAGGTCGCTGGCTATCTGCCTCCGATTCGCAGCGGGCGCTGGAGCGTGGCAGTGCGCCGTCGGGTGGCGAGCTCGTTTTACATCAGGCGCAGACTGCGCAGGGGTTCGATGTGGTGTTCCCTATCCTGCATGGCCCGAACGGCGAGGATGGCACGGTGCAAGGTATGTTGAAACTTGCAGGCATTCCATGCGTTGGCTCCGGCGTGCTCGGCAGCGCCGTGTGCATGGACAAGGTCATGGCCAAGGCCGTGCTTGCATCGCATGGCATTCCGCAGGTTGCCTATCAGCTCGTGACTCGGGCCGAGTTTGCAAGCACGCCGCAAGACGCGCTGGCGCGACTCGCCGAGCTCGGTTTTCCGGTATTTGTGAAGCCTGCGAATCTCGGTTCGAGTGTCGGCATTTCCAAAGCCAAGAACGAAACCGAACTTCGCCATGCTCTGCGCCTTGCGTTCGAGCTGGATCGCCGCGTGATCGTTGAGGCCGCAACTTCCGAAAAGCCACGCGAGATTGAGGTCGGCATCCTCGGCAACGATGATCCACGGGCGAGTCTGGTCGGTGAGCTCACCTTCGACAGCGAGTTCTACGATTACGAAACGAAGTACACGGAGGGCAAAGCGGCTATACATATTCCAGCCAGCCTGCCGCCTGCGATTGCCGAGCGTGCCCGGGCGCTCGCCATCGAGGCTTTCAGTGCGCTGGACTGCGCCGGGCTCGCGCGTGTTGATTTTTTCTACATCGACAGCTCGGGCGAACTGTTTCTGAACGAAGTGAACACCATGCCTGGTTTCACCAAAACATCGATGTACCCGCAGCTGTGGCTCGCGGCGGGCGTGAACTACGACGACCTCGTGTCGCGTCTGGTCGAACTGGCGCAGGAGCGACGCTAGCTGCAACAGCTTTTGAGCAGACAGACGTTCAGGACTTGCCCGCCAGGTGGGGACGCTGAGCAGCTGAAATGCAACGATTGCTGCCGGTCGCGGACCGTCAGTCGCCCTTCAATCCCGCGTCGCAAGCAGTTGGTCGTGAACGGCAGCACTGCAGTAGGTAGACATCGACACTGCTTTGGGCTCGGCAGATCGGGCACCCGGTTTAGGGGGGAGGAGCAAGCTCTGCGTATCGTTTCCGCCGCAATTGCGGCTGTACCGATCGGTACCTACAAGCACCGAGCTCACTGCTGCTTTCAGTATCGGTGGACCGGCCGCTTTGACCCGCTGTTGTATTGGAGCAGGTTGAATTCGACAGAGATCTTGTTCACACCCTGCAGCGGCACACGCTCATCAAGGACTGACGAGGTACAGTCAACACCCGCTTTTCGGGTCTCGATGGTCTCGATCCAGTTAAGGCTCGCCGGCCGAGCTAGGGTCGTACGGCCCCACAACTGATTGAACCGCCGCGGCGAGGACACCGTCTGGACGGCAGCAGGGGCCGACGCTCGCAGTTCGCCATCCTGGAAGACGATCTCGTCGTACGTGAGACTGGCTGAGGCCATGCTGTCGTATATGGCCTGGGACATAGAAGCACCTCGCCTTACTAAGTCATGGCCGAAGCGGTGTTGCAGTAGACAGTTAACCAGCAGCGCGAGCGTGTCGAACCTCGCTTGCATGGACTGACGCTCGGGGCCGTGCGGCGCGTAGAACGTGGAGCCCATCTTGGCATGGAAAGTTGGTAGCCGCCCATACCTGTAGATATCGTCAACGGTGCCGGGCCCGATTACGCCCGATGGCAGGCCGGCAGAGAGCGGGTCGGCAAGCGCGCGCTTCAACCAGTTCAGCTCACTCTCGCTGGCACCTTTCGATGTGGCCTCACTCGCCAGGCACTCCAGCGCCAAGTATGCGTTGCGAAAAGCGTCGAACAGGTCAGCAGACGCATGGGCCAAGCGGTAGAACCGCAAAGCAGGATGGCGGGGCAGCGGAGGCGGCGATGGCGTGGGGACCGCAGTCCCTGCCCCTTCGACTTTTATGCTCATCGACCAAGGCGCGTCGGCCGTGTCGACGAACACGAGTTCGTAGCCAGCGCCGTCCTTAATCCATACCAGATACGTACAGTCGCCTTCGGCTGTCTGGAGCGTGGCCTGCCTTCGCGCTGCGAGCACGTCCAAAGCCTCTTGCAACATGCGCCAAGCGTCGTTCTTGGCGTCCTCTTGGTTCAGATGCCTGACTAGAGAGACCGTCGCGAACGGCGCGTCTTGGCGGATGACCACCAGGCCGTCGGGAAAGCTCAGCGTCAAAGAGACCTTCGCAGGCGCATCGAGGAGGAACGCGGCGCCGCTGCCGCCGGAGAGGATTGGAAATTCATTGTGCATGCCAAAACTACCAAGAATAGACGTTCTATCGAACCAATTGTCGGCGCCGCCAACATAGCAAGAGGGGTGACATTGTGTCTGGATTCTTCGGTGGCAACACCGCATGCTGAGCGAGAGTGTTGAGCGGCAGCTCACCGGCGCCGAATCCGACGAAAGCGATGTCGACAAAGGGCGGATGTCCGTCGTCCGAAGCACGCAATGCGAATGGCTCCAATCAGCCTACTGGCGTCAGTTGTGCAGTGGGAGCCGAAGTTCAGCGATACCCCTATTTTGGGGATACTCAGAACGCAACTCGGCTGTCAGAATTGCAGCTGCGAAAGCAGGCAAGCCATGATCTCACCCAATTGGAAACCGACACACATGAACGAAATAGATACAGCGCTGACACCAACCAAGCCGCCAGAACCCTTGGCCGGTCAGTCGGCGCCGGCGACGAAGTCCATCTCTTGGTCGTCGCTGGCCAAGGCGGGTGCCGCCGCTGTCGGTGCGACAGCCACGGCTTTCAACTTCATTGGTCAAGAAGCCTATGGACGCTATCTTGGTCACTGGGGATTCGACGATGGCATGCTGCCGCTGGACACCAGCAACCGTGTGCACTACGGCTACATGGCCGTTTTCGAGAGCATCCACACGCTGCTGATCGGACAAGTGGGTGTGTTGCTCCTGTTGGCGATTTTCATCATGGGCGGCATCCAGATCTGGGCCACCTCGCTGATGAAGAAAAACCCGCCGAGAGACACCAAGGTGGGCAAATGGTTGAAGCGCAACGCCGATCGCCTGCCCCGGTCGCTCAAGAGCCTTTTCGCGTCCTTCGGCATCTCAGGGCTGATCGTGGCTTTGCTGTACTACCTGGTCTTCGCCGCCTTCATCGCGCTCGCTGTGGCTCCCTTCATCGGTGAGCACGCCGCCGGCAAATGGGCTGAGAAGAAGGAGGGCGATATCCAAAAGGGTTGCCAGCGCAACGGCAAGCACAGCGTCTGTACGGGGCTCACGCGCGACGGAAAGGTGGTCGGGACCGGGCTCATCATCGCGAGCTCGACGACGCACATTGCCTACTTTGACATCACGACCAAGCGTGGACGGCTGATCAAGTTCGAGGATGGCGAGCTGACCGGGTGGATGCCGTGAAGATCGCGCACGCCCTGGAATCCGCACGACGTGTCTGCAAGTCCGATTGTTGAAGGCGCGCACGTGCACGGCGCTGAGGCTGAACCGCGTGACTGCAAACCGCATACAGCACCTTTTGCCAAACTGATGCTTGCCGTTCCGTCCGGGCCTGGAGGGTGTCCAGCCTGACTTCCCCTATTTCTGGCTCACAAAGCAGTCCCTGATGAACGGCTGCTATCAGCCTTGGATTCAACCGGTCGATGCAACACACTAGAGACTGCATGAGCAGAAGGAGTGTTGCAGATGAAGCAAAGACCAAGGATTTACTACACAGACAGCCAGAAGGCTCTGATGTGGGAGCGCTGGAAAAAGGGTGAGTCCCTTCAACAGATTGCCCAACTATTTGATCGCAATCACTCGTCCGTCAGTCGCATCCTGGCTGAGACTGGTGGCATCCGCCCGGCTCAACGCTGTCGTTCCAAATTTGCGTTGAGTTTGGCCGAGCGCGAAGAGATATCACGCGCATTGGCGACGGGAAGATCGATCCGCTCAATTGCTTGCCAGCTTGGACGTGCTCCCTCAACCGTCAGCCGGGAGATCCAGCGCAATGGTGGCCAAGGCTGCTACCGCGCAGCCCAGGCCGACCAAGCGGCTTGGGATCGGGCGCGTCGCCCCAAGACGTGCAAACTGGTGGCCAAGCGAAAGCTGGCCAACATCGTGGCTGGTAAGCTCCAATGTCAATGGGCACCCCAGCAAATTGCTGGATGGCTCAAGCATACTTACCCGTGCGACGAGGACTATCACGTGTCACACGAAACAATCTACCGCAGTCTGTTCATTCAAGCCCGCGGCGCATTGAAGAAGGAACTGCTACAGCATTTGAGGCGTACCAGAGCCATGCGCCGTTCACGCCACCACACACAAAAGACAGACAACCACGGCAAGATCACCAACGCCGTATCCATCAGTGAGCGCCCAGCCTCAGTGGAGGATCGGGCCGTACCAGGCCACTGGGAAGGCGACTTGTTGTTTGGGAGTCTCAACAACCAGATTGCGACACTGGTTGAGCGCCAGACGCGCTACGTGATGCTGGTAAAGGTTGCCAGCAAAGATACCCAGACGGTGGTCAATGCACTGATCAAAAACGCACGCAAGTTGCCCCGGGGAACTCTACAAATCGTTGACTTGGGACCGGGGTCATGAAATGGCGGACCACAAGCGTTTCACATTGGCCACTGACATCAGTGTTTACTTCTGCGAGCCCCACAGCCCTTGGCAGCGTGGAAGCAATGAAAACACGAATGGACTGTTGCGGCAGTATTTCCCCAAGGGGGTCGATATCTCGCATTACTCGCAGGCACAGCTCAATGCCATTGCGAGAAAACTCAACGAGCGCCCAAGGAAAACTCTAGACTACGAAACGCCTGCTGAACGATTCAGCCAACTTGTTGCATCGACCGGTTGAATCCAAGCCCTGAAACAGTCATCCCGAAACAGTTTCCTATGTCGATGGCCGGTGACCTTCCTGCCTGCCGTTGCGGCCTATCAGGCCGCATTGAAGCGGTAAGGTTTGGCACTGCGCACCCGCTGTGCTACAGCGCCAGGGTGTTCACCTTACTTCAGCCACTTGTCCGCAGCTTGTTTGACCCCACCCCGGCTGTCCACCAGGCCCCAGACGAAGTCCATCACACGCACATAGTCGGCGTCGTCCATCGGGAGCATGAAGCCGAGGTAGTTCTTGGGTGTCAGCGGGGCGTCTACAAAGGCGGCGCTCAGTCGCGGGTCGGCCTTGGCGTAGAACAGGGCTTCGTAGGTTTCGGTGATCATCACATCGCCTTTACCCTCTGCGATCAGGCCGGGGATTTCGGCGTTTTTGTCATGGGTGATGACCTGGGCGGCTTTCAAGTTGGCCAGCACAAAGGCTTCGTTGGTGCCACCGGGGTTTTTGATGACACGCACGCTGGGCTGGTTCAGAGATTCGGCGGTGCTGAACTTGGCTTTGTCCGCAGTGCGCACCAGGGCCACTTTGCCAAACGGTGCGTAGCCGGGCAGCATCGCCACCACACGCATGCGGTTGACGTTGCGGGTGATGCCACCCACAGCCACATCGAACTTGTCGGACTGGATGTCTTTCATCAGATTGGGCCATGAGGTTTGCACATACTCGACCTTGACACCCAGCTCCTTGGCCATGGTTTCGATCAGGTCGATGTCGTGGCCCGCGAAGCCAGTGTCGGTCTTGATGGCAAACGGGCGGTAGTCGCCCGGCGTGCCCACACGGATGACCTTGGTCTCCATGATTTTGTCCAACCGGGGGCCGGCTTGCGCGGCTTGGATGAAGGACACGCTGGTCACGATAGCCGCGACGGCCAGGGCAAATATCTTCTTTGTGATCATTTTTGATAACTCTAAACAAGGTGGAAAGGGTTGTGAGGCGAGCGCAGTGACGGATGAAAACCGCAACTGGCAGAGCCGCCCCAACGGGGGTTACCAGCAAGCACAGACCATACCAGGCCTGATCAGTCAAAGGCCGTTTGAGCGCAGCTGACACCTGGCGCAGCCACCCAAGACCACCATAATGGCAAGCCCAAAGGGGTTGCTCAATCATGGCAGCTTCCATGTCCATCGCCTCACTGTTCTGCAAGCTGACATGCTCAAAAAGACGATAGAAAACTACAAAACAGTTCCGCCCTTGGTGTGGAAGGTGTTGGTCACGCAGTTCTTGATGAACTCGTCCCACTTCATGACCGTGTCGCTGCTGGCGGTGTACATGGTCAACACACTCAAGTTTGGTGCTTGGCAGGTGGCCACGGTGATGACTGCCAACCTCATTTCTGCGCAAGTGCTGCCGTTTTTGTTTGGCCTGATGGCAGACAAGCACGGCTTTCGGCTTTTTATGGCCGGGGGGCTGTTGCTGCGTGCATTGGGGCTGCTGGGTTTTGTTTTTGGACACGGCTGGCTCGAGTTGGCGGCGATGGCCTTGGTCATGGGCATTGGTGTGGCCATGTACGAATCGTCGGTGTACCCGTTTTTTTCCAAACAGCCTTTGCCCATTGCCATCCGCGCTTTTGTCCTGAACAACCAGATGTTGAACATGGGTGTGGTGGTGGGGCCGCTGCTGTCGGGGGTTTTGTTGACGTATGACGTGCGGCTGGCGTTTGTCGTGAGCAGTTTTTTGTTTGGCTGTCTGGGGCTGTGGGTGTTTGCGCAGAAGAACATCGACTCTGCGTCTACCAAGGGAACTGTGGTGTTGCTGAGCCTGCAACGGGTGTTGACCGACCGCCGGTTTTTCTTCTTTCTGCTGGCGCTGGTGCCTTGGTATTTTTTGTTCGCCCAACTGTATGTGTCATTCCCGATTTACCTGAGCCAGATCGCGGGTGATGCGGCTGTGCCCAAGATGTTTTTGGTGAATGGTTTGGTGGGCCTGGTGTTTATGGTGGTCACCATGACCGTGATGGAGACGGCCGCACCGCGCACCGTTTTGCCACGGGTGTATGTGATGGCGGCGGTCTTTTTCTTTGCGGCGCCGCTGTTGCCCACGGCCTGGTGGTTTCTTGTGTTCGTGGGGTGTTACACGATGGTGGAGACCTTGATCTTGCCGGCGATTGAAACCCTGGTGACCGAGCTGGCGCCGGACGGCAGCCAAAGCACCTTTTTCGGGGCGCTCAGCGTGGCGTCTGCCATCGGTGGTTCGCTGGGGTATTTCGCGGGCAGCTGGATGACGCTCAACATGCAGGGCCACACCATGTGGTCGATTTTTGCGGGCGTGGCTGCGCTTGGGGCCGCCCTATCTTTCTGGTTTGTCAAAACCCAAAGCGGCTTGCGGCCCGGCTCAAAACAGTTACCTAGATCAACTATATAAATAGTAGCTACTAGCCCTTATTTCAAAAGGGCTAGAGCACGATTTATTGCATAAACACAATGGACAACCAAGCCATGCCGTTGCCACCTGTTACCCAGGCCCCAACAACACACGTTCTGCCCAAAAACAAATGGGCGACAGCCCAAGCCGTCGCCCACTGAAGTGGCTGTGTGGAACGCCGTTTATTTCTTGCGCTCAGCAATCGCCTTTTCGGCGAAGTTCACCAGATCGGCGCCAATGGTGTTTTTCCATTTGTTGTAGACCGGTCGCGTGGCGGTTACAAAAGCCTCGCGCTCGGCCGGGCTGAGTTGGGTCACGGTCACGCCCAGGCCGGCGATCTCCTTGAGCAGGGGTTGGCCGGGTTCGACCAGGCCTTTGCGGGCAATCTCTACCTCTTGTTTGCCGGCTTCAATGGCGGCATCACGCACGATGGCCTGGTCAGCGGGTGTCCAGCTGCCCCAGATTTCTTTGTTGACGACAAAAATCAGCGGGTCGGCCACATAACCCCACATCGTGATGTTTTTCTGGCTGACGTTGTGTAACTTGGCCGCGGTGAAGATTGACAACGGGTTTTCCTGGCCGTCTACCGCGCCGCTGGCAAAAGCGGGTTGGGCGTCGGCCCAGCTCATTTGGGTCGGGTTGGCGCCCAGCGCGGTGAAGGTGTCCAGAAACAGCGGTGAGCCCACCACACGGATCTTCAGGCCTTTGAGGTCGGCCGGGGTGCGCACGGCGCGTTTGGAGTTGCTGAGTTCACGGTAGCCGTTTTCGCCCCAGGCCAGCGGCATCACGCCTGCTTTGTAGAGCGTGGCAAACACCTTCTCACCCACCTCGCCCTTGGTCAGCGCGTCCACCGCGGCATAGTCAGGCATCAGGAACGGCAGCGAGAACAGATTGAGCTGTTTCACCTGGGGTGACCAGTTGATGGTAGAGCCCACCGCCATGTCAATCACACCCTGGCGCAGCGCGCTGAATTCACGCGTCTGGTCGCCCTGGATCAGCGAGACACCGGGGTAGAGTTTGATGTTGATGCGCCCTTTGGTGCGCTCCCTGATCAGGTCGGCCCAGATCTGGCCACCCTTGCCCCAGGGGAAGGCGGTACCCAGCACCAGCGACATGCGGTATTCCGACTTGTACGACTGCGCCAGTGCCGTGGTCGACATCGCCCCCAGCGCCGCCGCAGCCGCCACCAAACCCACCAATGTTCTACGCATCTTCATCATTCTCAGTCTCCTAGAGTTATAAAAAAAGCCCCAAACCGCCATCCCAATTTAATAGCCCAGTCGCGTGGGCAGCCACATGGCCACGGACGGGAAGATGATCACCAGCAGCAGCACACTCAGCAGTGCCACCAGCAGCCAGACCACCCAGCGCACGGTTTCCTCCATGCGCACTCCGGCGATGCGGCAGGTCACCATCAGGTTGACCGCAACGGGTGGGGTGAACTGGCCCAGCGCCACCATCAGCGTCAGCAGCACACCAAACCACACCGGGTCCCAGTGGTAGAAGTTCACGATTGGCAGCAACAGCGGCACAAAGATCAAAAAGATCGAGATGCCGTCCAAAAACATGCCCACGGCCACCAGCATCAGTATCAGCAGCGCCAGCACGCCGTATTCACCCAGCCCCGAATTCACAATCGCCTGGGTGACCGGGTCGATGATGCCCAGGGTGGACAACGAATAGGCAAAAATGCCCGCCAGCGACACCACCAGCAGGATGATGGCAGACAGCTCCCCCGACTCGCGCAATATCTCAAACAGGTCGCGCACTTGGATGCTGCGGTAAATCACCATGCCCACAAACAGCCCGTAGAACACCGCCACCACCGCCGCCTCGGTCGGGGTGAACCAGCCCGCGCGCATGCCGCCCAGGATCAGCAGCGGCGCGGCCAGGCCCCATGAGGCCTCGCGCAGGCTGGCCCAAAACGGTGGGCGCGGCAACTGCGCCTCTTGCTGGCCCATGCCATGTTTGCGCGACAACCAGACCGCTGGCACCATCAGCGCCAACCCAACCAGCAGGCCGGGCACCATGCCCGCAGCAAAAATGGCCGGCACCGACACCCCCGGCACCAGCACCGCATACACGATGAAGGCAATCGACGGCGGAATCAAGATGTCGATGGCCGAGGCCGCCCCCACCACACTGGCCGAGAACGCGGGCACATAACCGGCGCGGGTCATGGCGCCAATCATCACCCCACCCACGGCCGCAGCGGTGGCC
>WSSedL1CaDRAFT_10002237_pt1 | contig 10022 bp, 10 predicted proteins | sample WetSurSL1Cattail_FD_9464 | JGI IMG/M metagenome (IMG submission 9464)
TGCGGAAAAAGGCATTTTCTTACAACACGGTTTGTTTTGCCGCATTCATGATGCTTCTGTATAATCCGTTCGATTTTTTCAACATCGGGTTTCAATTGAGTTTTGTGGCCGTGCTTTCCATCTGTTTTTTCTTGCCTCCTATCTTGAAAATAATTCAGCCCAAAAATAAAGTCGCCAATTTTTTTTGGGAAACATCGGCTGTTTCCTTGGCTGTTCAGTTAGGCACATACCCGATCTGCCTGTTTTATTTTGGAACGTTTCCCACCTATTTCTTCCTCACCAATTTGGTTATTGTTCCTTTATCCACATTGGTGATGTATTCGTCCCTCGGAATCTATTTGGCGGCATGCCTCGTTTGGTTATTGCCTGCCCATTCAGGCGCGGTCTTCTTGGTCCCGGTGTGGACTCTCAATTTTCTTTTGACGCTTTTGCTCCGTTTTGTTTCATTCTTCGAATCCTTGCCTTCTGCATTGATTCAAAAGATTTCACTCAATTTACCTCAAATGTTTTTGCTGATGCTGCTAAGTGTTGTTGTCCTATTATTCTTTCAGAAGAGCCGGCCAAAAACATTGATGTTTGCTTTTGGTACGATTTCCCTATTTTTGTTGATCGGATTGCCTGTTTTTGCAAAAGAGAAAGATCCTTCGGTATATGTCTTCAACCGGAACGACAGACTTGAAATAGGCAGGGTGGGGGAGCCTTGTTTTGTTTCCGACACGACCCGTGCAATGCCCTTTGCTTTTCTGGATATTTCTGGATTAAAAATAGCAGTCGTCAAATCAGATTGTTGGCAAGGATTGAAGGCCGAAAAACCATTCTCTGTTGATTATTTGATCTTGAGTGGTGGAGATTCAATATCGATGTATCATATGAATAAGCTATTTAACATGAAATTAGTTATTTTGGACGGTGTGCTTTCCGCTCGTTCTGCACGTCGGCTGCAAAGGGAATGCAAAAAGTTGTCAATAAGCTCTTATGATGTCAAAGAGAAAGGGGCGTTTAGAATAAAAAATTACTAATTTTGTAGGCTTTATAAAACCGTAAGGGATAAACCTTGTATGATAACAAAAATAATTGCCGAAGAAAAAATCGTTCAGGTACAGCGTTTGCTTGATAAGTATGATAACATTGTGATAGTCACTCATGTGTCTCCAGATGGGGATGCGATAGGGTCCACATTAGGCCTTTATCACTATTTGACAGACATGGGAAACCGGGTACATGTGATTGTTCCGAACTCTTTCCCTCAATTTTTGAAATGGATTTCAGGAACAGAGAGAATAATCCAGTATGACTATCAGCCAGATTTGTCAGCCCGTTTGGTTGCCGAGGCTCAACTCATTTTCTGTCTTGATTTCAATGTCTTGAAAAGGATCAAAGGTTTGGGCGAGTTGGTTCGTGCTGCAAAATCCAAGAAAGTGATGGTGGACCATCACCCTCATCCCGAGGATTTCTCCGATGTGACAATTTCTTATCCGCAAATTTCATCCACCAGTGAATTGATTTTTCGCTTGATTTGCCGGATGGGCGACTTCGACCAGATTTCCAAAGAAGGTGCGGAAGCCATTTACACAGGAATGATGACGGATACGGGGGCGTTTACTTATAATTCAAATAGTCCAGAGATCTATTATATTATAGGAGAATTGCTCTCCAAGGGAATCAATAAGGACCAGATTTACATCAATGTCTATAACAACTATTCGGAGGATCGTTTCCGGATGATGGGGTATATGCTCAGTGAAAAAATGAAGATCTATACCGAACAAAAATCGGCTTTGCTTTGCCTTTCGATTGCCGAGCAGGAGCGATTTAACCGCCAGAAAGGCGACACGGAAGGCTTTGTGAACATCCCTTTGAGCATCAAAGGGATTGTTTTCTCGGCGATGTTTCGGGAGGATGCCGACATGATTAAACTGTCGTTCCGTTCATCCGGGAAATTCCCATCAAACATCTTTGCTGCCGAAAATTTCAATGGTGGAGGGCATTTGAATGCAGCAGGAGGCGAGTTTTATGGCTCTTTGGAGGATGCCGTGTGCCGGTTTGAAGAAGCTTTGCCAGCTTATTTCGAAAAATATTACGAAGGAAACTACTAAATTTATACCAAAAATTGATCGCCTTTTAAATCTTTTGCGTTTATTTGGCAATAAATTTCATACTTAAATATATGTCGCTTATAAAGTCAATTTCCGGAATCAGAGGTACTATTGGTGGCTCTGTTGGTGACGGCCTCAACCCTTTGGATGCCGTTAAGTTTGTGTCAGCTTACGCCCAATTTATTCGTAAAACGACCAAAATCGAAACCCTCAAAATTGTAGTTGGTCGTGATGCCCGTATTTCGGGAGCTATGATGGAACACTTGGTTGTGGGTACACTTATTGGCTCTGGTTTTGATGTCGTAAACATTGGCCTGGCAACCACTCCTACAACCGAAATTGCTGTGGCGAACGAAAAGGCCTGCGGTGGCATTATATTGACAGCCAGCCATAATCCTCGTCAATGGAATGCTTTGAAGCTGTTGAATGAAAAAGGGGAATTTCTGAATGCAGCCGAAGGAGCGGAAGTCTTGAAGATAGCGGAAGATGAAAATTTCGTGTATGCGGATGTGGATCATCTTGGAAAAGTGTATCAGGACAATTACATGGCATTTCATATCAAATCGGTTTTGGATTTGAAGCTGGTGGATGTGGATGCAATCAAAAAAGCAAAATTCAAAGTTGCTGTGGATGCCGTTAATTCTGTGGGGGGAATCATTATTCCCGAACTGCTTTATGCGCTTGGAGTAAAGGAAGTGCTGAAATTACATTGTAATCCGCATGGAAATTTCGCCCACAATCCCGAACCAATTCCCCAGAACTTACACGAAATATCCAACCTGATGAAAAGCTGCAAGGCGGATGTGGGTTTTGTGGTGGACCCAGATGTGGATCGCTTGGCAATTGTGTGTGAAGATGGCGAAATGTTCAATGAAGAATATACTTTGGTGGCAGTTGCCGACTACGTGTTGCAGCATACACCAGGGAATACAGTTTCCAACCTCAGTTCAAGCCGTGCGCTGAGAGATGTCACCCTAAAACATGGCGGAACTTACACCGCCGCTGCTGTTGGCGAAGTGAACGTGGTGGAAAAAATAAAAGCAACAAATGCAGTCATCGGTGGCGAAGGCAATGGCGGGGTTATTTATCCCGAAAGCCATTGCGGACGTGATGCTTTGGTTGGTATCGCTTTGTTCCTAACTCATTTGGCAAAATCGAAGAAAACGGTGAGTGAACTCAAAGCTTCTTATCCTCAGTATTTTATAGCAAAGCAAAAAGTGGAGTTGACTCCCGAAATTGATGTGGACAAAATCCTTTTGGCTGTGAAAGAAAAGTTCTCTGCTTATGACATCACCGACATTGATGGGGTGAAAATCGATTTTCCCGATAAATGGGTCCATCTGCGTAAATCGAACACAGAACCCATCATTCGTGTTTATTCGGAAGCACATTCAATGGAAGAAGCCCAAAAAGTGGCTGCAGAAGTGATGGTTGTGATTTATGCTTTAGCAAAATCTTAAAATAGTGAATTTGTAAAACCTTTGATTCACAAATTTGCAGATTTACAAATTAACAATATGAACCAAATGGTAAAACCCGATATTCAACAAGTAAAGCAACGATTTGGAATTATAGGCAACAGCACCGACCTCAACCGGGCCATTGAGCGCGCTCTTATGGTCTCCCCGGTGGACATGTCGGTGTTGATAACTGGCGAAAGTGGTGTCGGAAAGGAAAGCTTTCCCCAGATCATTCATCAGTTCAGCCACCGCAAGCATGGCTCTTATATTGCCGTCAATTGTGGTTCAATTCCCGAAGGCACAATTGATTCCGAATTGTTTGGACACGAAAAAGGTTCATTCACCGGCGCGACTTCCGACCGAAAGGGGTATTTTGAAGTGGCAAATGGCGGAACGCTCTTTTTGGACGAAGTGGGCGAATTGCCTCTGTCCACTCAAGCTCGGCTGTTGCGTGTGTTGGAATCCGGGGAATTCATTAAAGTGGGTTCATCTAAAGTTGAAAAAACAGATGTCCGCCTGGTGGCTGCAACCAATGTGGATATGGTGGGTGCTGTCAACAAGGGTCGTTTCCGTGAAGATTTGTATTATCGGCTGAACACTGTGCCAATCACGATTCCTCCCTTGAGGCAACGCAAGGAAGACATTGCCTTGTTGTTTCGGAAATTTTCCAGCGATTTTGCGGAGCGATACCGCATGCCTGCCATCACTTTGACGGAGGATGCAAAAGAAGTGCTTAAAAATTACCGCTGGCCGGGAAATATTCGGCAATTGAAGAACATCACCGAACAAATATCCATTATTGAGCAAAGTCGTGAAATAACTCCCGATATACTTCGCTCGTACCTTCCTTCAAATGAAGTTGGGATGATACCCGCATATTCTTTGTCCGAAAAGTCAGACAAAAAGGTGTTTAACAGCGAAAGGGAGATTTTGTATCAAGTGCTTTTCGACATGAAAAGGGATATGACTGAATTGAAAAAAATTGTTCATGGGCTTGTGTCTAAAGGTTCTGTTTCCCCGGAGGTGATTGCCGAACTCAATAAAGACACACATGCTGGAAGTTTTCCTGTAGATTCGGAAGTTCAACTTCCTGCCAAATACGAGAATGCGGTGGCGCCCCTATTTCCCGAACCTGTGTCGGCGAATCAGCACGAAGTGGAAGATGCTATCGTGGAAAATGATTTCCCAGAAGAAACGCTTTCTTTGGAAGAAGTCGAACGGAGCATGATCGTCAAAGCCTTGAGCCGTCATCAGGGAAAACGAAAATTGGCGGCGCAAGATCTGAAAATTTCTGAACGTACGCTCTACCGCAAAATCAAAGAATATAACTTAGACGATTTATGAAATACAATATCCTGTTAGTTCTGCTTTGTTCGTTCGTGTTTGCTGGATGTAAGGTTTCGTACAGTTTCACTGGGACTGACATCGATTATAACGAGACCAAGACGATCAACATTCACCAGTTCACGAATCAGGCTTCGTTGGTTTACCCCACGTTGGCCCAGACCTTGAGTGAAAAGATGCGTGATGTATATACCAAAAGTACAAAGCTGAAATTTACCGAACGTGATCCCGACATTGAAATTGAGGGCGAAATCATTCGCTACGAGTTGAGCCAGCAAGCTGTAAAAGATAATGCTTATGCTTCCGAAACCCGCTTGACAATGGCCGTGAGGATTCGCTACCGCAACAATCGGAATCCGATCAAAAGCAAGAACGACCTTACCTATTCGGCATACAGGGACTTTTCCAACCAATATATGCTGACGGATGTACAAGAACAGCTTGTGGGTGAGCTAACGGAAGATTTAGTAGATCAGATTTTTAACGGAACCATGTCAAACTGGGCAGATAAATAAGCATGTTGAATCAACAAATAAAGAGTTTCTTGGAATTTGGAAATGTGGATAACAATCCCGATTTTCAGTCGATGAAAGAACTTACCTTGAAATATCCTTACTTTCAAGGCCTGTTGTTCTATTATCTTAAAGCGCTCTATCTAGGCAATCGACCAGAATTCTATCCCGAGGTGCGCCGACTAGCGCCTTTGATTTCTGACAGGAAAGCCTTGTTTTATTCCATATTCAGCGAAGAATATGCCGCATTTTTCAGGAAAACAGGAAAGACTGAGCTGTCAGGCGATCGAACTGGTGTCCTGCTGGGAACCTTCTTCAACCAATTCAACGATTCTTCCGAAAAAAATGAAGGCCTCGATGAAAGCATGTTGAATGCCGGCATTGTGTCTGTCGATTATTTTTCGTATTTGAAAAAAATAGATGAACACACTTCCGATTTTCCGCTGCAAGAGGCTAGTGATCACCTCCACATGTCGTTTCGGCATCAGGACATTATAGATGATTTTATAGAGAAATCTGATAAGGGTGAGGATTTCAAGATCAGGCTCAAGCAAGATGCAAACTCGGCGATCCCAGAACCAATAGAGCCACCATTGGAGGATGATTCCTTGGAAGACAGCATGTTTTTTACAGAAACTCTGTCGCGAATCTACATCAAGCAAAAGAAATACGAAAAAGCGTATCGAATTATTAAGCAATTAAGTTTGAATTATCCGGAAAAAAATATTTACTTTGCAGACCAAATCCGTTTTTTGGAAAAATTGATCATTAATACATCGAATAATAAATAATATACAATATAATAAATGGGTACTTTTATTACTTTTCTTGCTGTATTCTTTGCCATCATTTTGGTATTGATTGTTCTTGTGCAAAATTCAAAAGGCGGTGGCCTTTCTGCAAATTTTTCTTCATCCAACCAAATTATGGGTGTTCGGAAAACAACCGATTTTCTTGAAAAAGCAACTTGGGGATTGGCTGGTGCAATTATCATCCTGAGTATTCTTAGTGCAGGTTTTAAAACCAATAGTGCAAAGATTCCTCAATCTGAGGTTACAGCTCCCGCTTCCACTCCTGTAAGCAACACAACATCTCCCGATGTTTCGCTTCCTGGATCACAAACAGCTGCCCCTGCGCAACAAAGCACCCAATCTTCATCGCAACCACAGCAGTCACAAAGTACGAAACCTGCATTTCCTGCTAAACCAGCAAAATAGAGGTTGATTCGAAATAAATAAAAAGGGGGTGACTTTTCTAAGTTACCCCTTTTGTTTGCATATATCCCATTCATATTTATGTAAACGATCTTTTGGATTACACTGTATTTCGTACGGAAAAAGGGAAAAATGCACAAATTTCGGGTACATGCTTGAGGCAGTCATGCTATTCTCCAGAACCACCCATTGTGCTTCACACCAACGGGTGTGTTTGTCCGGCAGGCGATGGAATTGTGCATCAGCAAGTGGGAAAAGGAGGATGAAGGGATCACGGAATTACACCACCCACCTCTTGCTCACCATTGCCACCAGTAATTCTGGAATATTACAGCAACCCGATTCACCAAGGATGTTTTTTTCGGTGGGTGCCGGCCCTATGCAACGAGATCAAAAGATGTTTGGTTGTTTCGTTGCTTGTCTTTCCGTCCACCACCATGCGGAGAATTTGTTTTTCTCGGGGAGCGGATACTTAATCTTCCGCAAATCGAATAAATCCGGACACATTCACATTCAAAAACTGAGGAAATAATCTTATTTTGGTGAATATATTTTTTGTGGATTTGTTCCTTGGTCATTTATGGCATGGGAGGAATAAAATCTCCAGTCAAGCTTTCTTCAGCTCGATTCTGAAAGTCGTTCCTTTGCCAATTTCAGAAGATTTCACATAGATTTTTCCTGTGTGATACGATTCGATGATTCGTTTCACAAGCGATAATCCCAACCCCCAACCTCGGCTTTTGGTGGTGTATCCGGGATTGAATACGGTTTTGAATTTTGATTTTGGAATTCCTTTTCCCGTGTCGGTTATGTCTAAATAGATTGTTGAGTTCTTTTCCGTGATGATGTAATAAATGTCACCTTGCCCTGCCATTGCATCCGCCGCATTTTTGGTGAGGTTCTCTATTACCCAGCTAAATAGCGATTCACTAAGAAGCACTTGAGCACTGATTCTTGGTTCAAAGTGGAGTACCACCTTTTTTGAAATCCTTTTTCCTAAATAGTCCAACGAACTTTGCAGGCACTTGTTCAGATCGCTTGGGATGGGTTTGGGGACAGAGCCTATTTTTGAAAAGCGATCTGTTATCATTTGCAGCCGTGCCACATCTTTCTCCATTTCGGTGACGAGCGAGACATCGATGTTTTTCATCTTAAAATATTCCAGCCATGCCATCAGGGAAGAGATCGGTGTTCCAAGTTGATGAGCAGTTTCCTTAGAAAGGCCTACCCACACCTTGTTTTGCTCTGCTTTTTTGCTGCTGATGAGTGCAAGGAAAGAGACGATCACGAATATCGCTAGCACGCTTAGCTGCACATAAGGGTAGATTTGAAGTCTTTTGAGGGTATATGAATCGTCGTAGTATATGAATTGCTTAAACCCTTCGTCTTTTTTCTCACTGATAACAATCGCATCGTGTTTGTTCTTGAATGATTTAAGCTTTTTGTGCAAGAAATGGAGGCTGTCTTTTCCCGATATGTTTATGTTCACATAATTAATTACATTGTCGTGTTCATCGCAAAGGATGGTTGGAATAGTGGTATTGTTCGACAGTATTTTCAAAATAAGGCTCAGGTCGTTTTTTTCATCACTTTCGGCGAAAGCTTTATTGGCTTCGGCCCACAGTTGGATTTTTTTACGTTCCTCGTTTGCCAAATCTTTCACCAAAGAATTGGATACGATTAATGAAACAATAGCTATCAAGAAAGCTATGGCGATAAAAATATATTTGAAAAGTCCTCTTTTTTCGTAGAATTGCATCCTTATTTGTCGAAACAGTTGTTTAATCTAAACGAATGAATACTAAAAATGTTTCAAAATTAGTAAATTCCCGATATAAACAAAGGCTGCCAAACGGCAGCCTTTAAATGATGGTTCGAATATTCAAAATTATTTTCTACCACCCAATTCTTTATCCAAGAAGAAAATGCCCAAACCATTTCCATTAATACCTTTCAGTGCATCGATAATGGCTGTTGCAGTGCTTTCTTCTTCCACTTGCTCGTCGATGTACCATTTTAGAAATGATTCCGTTGCATAGTCGCTCTCTTCGCGGGTAAGTGCGACCAACTTGTTGATATATCCCGTCACAATTTGTTCATGCTTCAATGTATCCTCAAAAGCTTGCAGTGGAGAATCCCATGATGTTGGCACTTCTTTGATGGGAGCCAAAGTCACTTTGCCGCCACGTGTTATGACGTAGTCGATAAGCTTGGATGCGTGACCTTGTTCTTCGTGAAACTGAGCTTTGAACCATTTCGCAAATCCGGGTTTGCCATCCGACTCGAAATGTACGGAGATTGACAGGTACAAATAGGCAGACCAAAACTCGGCGTTGATTTGTGCATTTAATGCTTCTTCTACTTTTTTTGATAACATAGCTTTAAAAATTTATATGATTGTTAGTAATAGACTATTTTTGTATTAAAATTAGAACGTAAGGATGATATTAAAAGTTTCTCCAAATATACAAAAATATAACCATTTATAGGCCTTTTAGATCGTAAAACTTTTGGTTTCTACCACAATGGCAATTGTTTTTTGTTTGTCTATCTAAGATAGATAATTTATGTTTGTAGTTTTAACATATTATCACGCTGAAATATGTCATTGTGTAATTAATTGGCATATCTTTGTATAATATAAATATCGTCTATATCAATAGAAAATTATTTATGGCAAAAGTAAAAGGAGTAGTTGTAGTCAACGATGAACGTTGTAAAGGCTGCGATTTGTGTGTGGTTTCTTGTCCTTGTGATGTGTTGGAGCTTCATCAACATGAAGTCAATAGCAAAGGGTATCATTATGTGTATATGAAGAATCCTGAAGCATGTATCGGTTGCGCAAATTGTGGTTATGTATGTCCTGACGGATGTTTGACTATATATCGAAAGAAAAATCAATAAAAAGGCTAAGACAGACTATTGCGGTAAACAATTTACTGTAATAGTCTGTTTCTATTTTATAAACATAACAATAATGACAGAGTTCCAAGATATCGTATTAATGAAGGGGAATGAAGCCATTGCTTATGCGGCAATCCGCATTGGCGTTGACGGCTATTTTGGCTATCCAATCACTCCTCAATCCGAAATAATGGAAACCCTCATGAATGAGGCTCCTTGGACAACAACAGGAATGGTTGTCCTGCAAGCAGAAAGTGAAATTGCTGCAATAAACATGGTGTACGGTGGTGCTGCCTGCGGAAAAGCGGTGATGACTTCTTCCTCAAGCCCAGGCATAAGCCTCAAGCAAGAAGGAATTTCATACCTGGCAGGAGCAGAACTGCCTTGTTTGATCGTAAACGTGATGCGTGGAGGACCCGGTCTAGGTACTATCCAACCTTCGCAATCCGACTATTTTCAGGCTGTAAAAGGGGGGGGGCATGGCGACTATCG
>WSSedL1CaDRAFT_10002238_pt1 | contig 10019 bp, 10 predicted proteins | sample WetSurSL1Cattail_FD_9464 | JGI IMG/M metagenome (IMG submission 9464)
AAAGGTGATGCTTTTCAAAATACAAGAGGCGGACAGTACACACACATCCCCTTCGGCGAGCCGAAAAAGAGTGATTTCGCGGCCATCCTCAGAAAGGATATAAGTTCGGAGCGCCCCGCTTTTGATAAGCAGAATACCAACACAATCATTTTCGCCGCTATGAATGTTTTCACCCTGCCTGTACCGTACAGGGGCTGTATTGCATAGAATGAGTGCTTGTTCCTGTGACCTTAGCTTATCCCAGAACGGCAATACTTTGCGAATGAAAGCCTGATTTTCATCTTCTAACATAGTGTCCCCCCGTACTTTTTTGTGTTTTTGTATGGCACTAAAATTAAGATATCCATGAAATATGTATCCATTCGAAAGCTTGAATCATTCACTGATTATATTATCTTACAGATGAATCAAAATAACAATAGCGGACTTTTGAATTCTGACCTTTATATATTATTAGTTTATGCCGGTGATCTGACTTCTTCTTTCCATCAACACGGTGCTGCGCCATTGGCCGTTACTGCCCCGGCCTATTCTTTCACGGTATCCAACCATGCGGAACCCACACTTTTCATGCAGCTTGATGCTGGAAACGTTATCTTCCATAATCCCGGATTGAAGCAGCCAAAATCCAGCCTTTTCGGATTCCTGAATTAAGTAGTTGAGAAGAATTTGCCCGGCTCCCATTCCTCGCGCATTTTCCGCTATGTAGATGCTCAGCTCGGCAACACCTGCGTAGACGCATCGGCTGCTGACTCCGGAAAGGGCGGCCCAGCCTACAATATTTTCACCGTCGGTTGCGACAAATCTGCATAGGGGGATATGGGCGGTATTCCATTCTTTATAATTTGGTATTTCACTCTGAAACGTGGCCTTTCCGGTTGCAATACCCTGACGGTATATTTCAGCGACAACGGGCCAGTCTTCTTGTTCCATATTACGTATTGCAATATTCATCTTTGCATTTCCTCTTTTATTAAAGTCAATTACGCTCTATTAGGCGAACGCAGTATGAATTTGCACTTCGCGTTCTAGCCGAGGGTAATTGACTTAGCATTTTGATATGGCATCCAATAAAACCTGAATGCTGTCAAGCACCTGTTCCCGTTTTATTTCTGGGATTGCGGCGAATATATTATTAAAGTACAGGTTCATGTTCTGTTCTACATCTTCGAACTGTTTCATTCCGCTTTCCGTGAGAGATATAGTTACATAGCGCCGGTCCGTCTGGTCGGTCTCTCTTGCTGCCAAACCGCCCGTAACTAATTTATTTACGGTTCTGCTCATGGAACTGTTTTCAATGTCTAATTTTTCGGCAAGCTCATTTAATGAGATTCTTCCGGCCCGGCCGATTTCAACCAACGCATGGCATTGAGTCAGCGTAATACTGCAGCAAGAACTCTGGCTTTCCTGTAAGATACCAAGTTTCCGTTCCAGTTCCCGAATCAGTTCACGCAGTTGGCTTGATTTTTCATCCTGATTCACATAATCACCTCTTGCAATTATTGTATCACACAACAGTTGTGTATTACAAGTATTACTCAAAAAAGTGAGGTGCAAATACCTCACTGTTTTTATACTTATAAATTATAGTCAGAAATATAAGCCTTTAGCTCAAAAATCTTTTCTTTTATGATTACGGCAGTTTTGATAAAATCCTCTTCCGATTTACCGGTAGGGTCTTCCAAACCCCAGTCTTCACGGTGTTTACAGGGAAGATAGGGGCATTGAACACCACAGCCCATTGTGACAACAATGTCAACCGGCGGAAGGTCTGTCAGAAGTTTCGGGTGTTGGCTTTGGGATAGATCAATCCCGTAGAGCTTTTGAATCGTCCTTACTGCATCCGGATTAATCTGTTTCTTAATTTCAGTTCCTGCCGAATACGCTTCAAAAATATCGGCGGCGATGGCTTTGCTGATGGCTTCCGCCATTTGAGAGCGGCAGGAATTATGGGTGCAGATAAACGCGACTTTAGGTTTTATACTCATTGCTTCACCTCTGTTTTCTTTAACGGCATACCGTCTTGATCAAAGTACTTATTTTTAAAATGGAGCGCCAACCGAACCAGCAGAATCATGACCGGTACTTCAATCAATGGGCCGATTACGGCTGCAAACGCCTGCCCGGAGCCGATGCCGAAAACAGCGACGGAAACTGCAATCGCAAGTTCAAAGTTATTGCTTGCTGAGGTAAGTGAAAGGGTAGCTGTTTGATCGTATCTGAATCCACCCTTATACGAAATAAAAAAGCTGATTAAAAACATCAATACAAAGTAGATCAGCAGCGGAACGGCAATGCGCACCACATCAAAAGGAAGCTCTACAATCAATTGGCCTTTCAGCATAAACATAAGGACGATGGTATAAAGGAGTGAAATCAGCGCAAGCGGGGAAATTTTCGGAATAAAGGCCGTATTCAGCCACTCTTTCCCTTTTAGACGGATCACCGAAAATCGGGTAATGAGTCCCGCCGCAAACGGAATACCGAGATAAATCAAAACGCTGCGCGCAATATCCAGCATGGAGATATGAATTGCATTGCCGCCCCACGAAAGGTGCAGTACTTGGGGCAGAACTGTGACGAAAAACCAGATATAAACAGAATAGAGCAGAATTTGAAAAATAGCATTCATCGCGACCAGCGCCGCACAGTATTCGTTATCGCCTTTTGCCAGCGTATTCCAGATGATAACCATTGCGATGCAACGGGCAAGCCCGATCACAATAATTCCGATTGCGTATTCCGGTTTATCCGGTAAAAAGATGGCGGCAAGTACAAACATCAGTATAGGGCCGATTACCCAGTTTTGCCATAACGAAAAGCCAAATACTTTTTTATTATTTGCAACTTTTCCTATTTCCTCATATTTCACTTTGATAAGCGGGGGATACATCATTAAAATTAAGCCGATTGCGATCGGCCACGATATGGTACCGGTACTCAGATTGCTGATTGCGGTTGCCGCGGAAGAGAATAGATTTCCCAATATAACGCCCAGCGCCATAGCGGTAAAAATCCACAGTGTTAAGAAACGGTCTAAAAACGAGAGTCTGCCTCCGGTCTTTTCCATGTTTATCCTCCATAAATATACTTGCTATCTAGAATCAATCGTCTGATACAAGTTCCAATAGCTTTTCGCCCTTCACTTCAAAAGGTTTCCATGGAACGACTGCATAATTGCCTTTTGAAATTTGATCAACTTTTTGAATCCACTGCGACTCATTTGCCGCTTTGGCTTTTAAAAATTGGCTTGTCGTATCGGTCAGGGAATAACTTGCGTTGATCACCCACCATCTGACAGAAAGCCCCGCGCGTTTTAAATCATCAGCGAGCCGCTGGGCTTCGTAAAACGGCGTCGTTTCCGCAAGCGTGACAATAATCACTTCGGTTTCATCCGGGTTTTTCAGCCTTGGGAGAAGTGCTTTTGCCGATTCTGAAACATCACCACCGGAGTTTTCAATCTGCTGATTGTAGCTTTGTGTGGATTCCAGCAAAAGAATCGTATGGCCGGTTGGAGCGGTGTCAATTACCACCGTTTCCTCTTTGCTTTTTGCAACGATTTCAGCGAAAGCACGAAAAACGGCAATTTCCTGTGTACATGGGGAACGAAGGTCTTCCTTTACATATTCAAGGTCTTCTTCGGACATCGTCTGCCGTGCTTTGGAGAGTACTTCTTCCTGATATCTTTTCAATTCTCCCTGCTCGTCAATATGGCTCACCGAAATGCGGCTTTCCCGTCCCATTATAAAATTTAAATGGTCGGCAGGGTCTGTGGTCGCAAGCCGGACTTTTTGCCCTTTTTGACTTAATCCAAAAGCGATTGCGGCGGCAACCGTAGTCTTGCCAACGCCGCCTTTTCCCATTGTAAAAATCACTTTTTTACCGGACTGATGAATTTCATTGACGAGATCAGCAAGCTTGCAGGCATTTTTTAGGTTTGATACTGTTCCCGTATCGGCGATACCGGAATAGGACAGCATATGCCTTACATTTTCAATCCCCGTGATATTGTAAGCCCTGAGCGGTACCATCGTAACCGGGTACTGTAAAAGGCTCTCAGGAATCTTTTGGATTGCGGTCTGCTGCTTTTCAAACAGAGCGGTTTCCACTCCGTCGTTTGAATCATGAGCTTCCAAAATTCCGTTAATCACAAGCATTTGGTTGTTGATTCCCAGTTCGCCAAGTTCTTCGGAAGCTCGTTTTGCTTCCAGAATCGGTGCGGTTTCCGGTTTTGCAACAAGGATCAGTGTCGTAAGGCTGCCGTCTGCCAATGTATCTACCGCCTTTTTATAGACAGCCTTTTTGCTTTCCAGACCGGACAACTGCCCAAGACAGGAAGCACCGTGTTTACTTTCGCTGATGAAACCGCTCCACGCGGAAGGAAGCTGGAGCATCCGCAGTGTGTGCCCGGTGGGGGCCGTATCAAAAATAATGTGGTCGAATTGCTTCGCTTTCGCTTCATCCGTCAGAAACGATGAAAATTCATTAAATGCCGCAATTTCAACGGTACAGGAGCCGGAAAGCTGTTCTTCCATGCTTTGAATCGCAGAATCGGGAAGTTTTCCGCGATACGGTCCGACAACCGATTCACGGTATTCCGCGGCGGCAGCTAAAGGATCAAGATTAGCCACCAAAAGCCCGGGAACCTCTTTAATATCAGAGCCTTTATTATCAAGTTCTAGGCCAAATACATCTTGAAGGTTGGATGCGGGGTCGGTGCTGACAAGAAGCACTTTTTCTCCGGAATCCGCAAGAGATACCGCAGTAGCACAGGCAACAGAGGTTTTACCGACGCCGCCTTTTCCTGTAAAAAACAAATATTTCGTCATTGCGGCCTTTGACGGACTATATAATTCCATATTCATAAGTTTTTATCCTTAGTTGCAGCCATTTGGGCCGCAATTACATTTGTGAATCTGTGTCTTAACAGGAATGGACTGTATCTTATTCAGAGCAACACCGAGATAAACTGCAAATTCCTCATTGGTCGGATAACCGGTTTCCTTCACGATCTTCCCGTCAACAACGGTGATTGGCAAAACTTTGGTTCCTTTGGTGTTCAACTCCTTGCTAATTGCCGCACTGTTCGTATATGCCTGCGGCTCAGAGGAAAGATTATGCCTTTTTATTTCAATCCCGTTCTTTTTCAAATTTTCTACTACCGCTGAAACCCGAATTAGTTCCGGATTTACGGCTGGGCCGCATATACCGGTGGAACAGCACATGGCAGGATCATAAATTTCCATTTTACTCATAATAAGCAGCTCCTAATATTAATATTTTTCTATTACATAGATTATTATCTATATCTATGATATGCAATTGAATATGATTCGTTCTTATGATTAACAGAATGAAACTCAAAATTCCAAATAATTATTCGTGATTAAATTGATATAATTAACAATTAGTTTCTTTTTGTCCACTGTGGCAAATGCAGTCGTCCTTTGTACTTGTTATCAGTTTCCAGTATTCTGAAATATGGGTTGCAGTTTCATGATTTAAAGTATAATGCATCCATGCGCCTTCACGGACGCCATTTACAATGCCGCATTCGGTCAGCATTTTCATGTGATAAGAGAGCGTAGGTTGGGTGATATTGAAAGATTTTAAAATGTCACAGGCGCAGAGTTCTCCGCAGGAGAGCATATCAACAATTCTTAGCCTTGTTTCATCTGAAAGTGCTTTGAAAAGTAGGGCATAATCCGCATAACTCTTTTCCATTGTCTCCTCCTAAATTAATATAGATAATGATGAATGATATTGATTATTATCTATATGATAACTGATAGTGATTTATATGTCAATATTAAATATGTAGTAATATTGAAAATATTCTCAAAAACTGATTGATTATATCAGGGATGAGTACTTACCGCCATATTGTTTTGCGTTAAGATGAGGTGATCGTACAAAAAAGAGGGTGTTAACCCTCTTTTTTGCAGCGTTTTTCTTACTGTATTTCAAATGTTTCGGCAACATCCTTGAGTAAAGTTGTAATCGGCAGATGCTGAGGACAAATTTTCTCGCATTGCCTGCATTGAATGCAATCAGACGCTTTGCCATATGTTTGCGTATGATTGCTGTAATAAGCATTTTCTATTGAAAATCCTTTTTTAGTGGACTGCTTCTTTGCATTATACAAGGAGAAGTATTTCGGAATTGGGATATTTTTCGGGCAGCCTTCAACACAATAACCGCAAGCGGTACATGGAATGACGATGGAATCATGAATGGTGGCAACTGCCTTTTCTACGATGCTGAATTCTTCCTCAGTCATCGGCTTGAAATCCTTCATGTATCCGGTGTTGTCAAGAAGCTGCTCCATATTGCTCATGCCGCTTAGTACGACCATGATGCCATCATGGCTTGCTGCAAAGCGGATTGCCCAGGAAGGCACGGACATGTCCGGAGCGTAGTCCTTGAATAACTTTTCCGCTTTTTCCGGAATATTTGCCAGCGCACCGCCTTTGACAGGCTCCATGATGATCACATCTTTATTGTGCTTTCTTACCACTTCATAGCATTTGCGGGACTGAATACTTTCGTTATCCCAATCCAAGTAGTTTAGCTGAATCTGTACCACATCCACCTCCGGATGTGCGGTTAGGATTTCATCAAGCAGGTCGGCGTTATCATGAAAAGAAAAGCCCATTTTCCGGATTTTGCCTTCCTGCTTCTTTTTCTGAACGAACGCAAAGCTGTCGAGATTTTGTGCAATGGCATAATGGGATACATCAAGACTGTGAATCAGATAGTAATCAAAAAACTCCACACCGCATTTTTCAAGCTGCTCGTTAAAAATGCGTTCCATATCCTCTTTCGTTTTCAAAAACATGGTTGGTAATTTCGACGTCAGCGTAAAGCTGTCACGTGGATGCCTTTTTACAAGCGTTTCCCTAATCGTATTTTCGCTTTTAAAATTGTGGTACATATAAGCCGTATCGAAATAGGTAAAGCCTCTCTCAAGAAAAGTATCAACCATACGGTTTATCTCGTCCATGTTGAAGCTTGTCTGGTCACTTTCATCTTTTAACGGCAAGCGCATAAAACCAAATCCTAATTTTTTCATTGTCAATTTTCCTTCCCTTTTCGCTGTAAAGTTCAACTGTGTTTTAGAAAGCCCACAAGGCCATACGCCACCAGTTCAAGTACTATGAACCAGCAGAATTTCGGTGGTTGGCATACCGGAGATTAAAAGCTGGTTTTTTATCTCTTTTAATGATTTGATGTTTTTCCGTACCTGAAATTGCATCCTTCTTTCTTGTTACTAAAGTCAATTGGCATTGTTCTTAGCATTAGATGAAGCATTTCTTCTATTCATATTACATGTGAAGAAATTTCCGCTTTGTGAACAGTGTAACACTTGGAGTTAACTCTAAGTCAAGAGAAAATAAATAAAAAGATAAAATAAATAACACCCGCAAGGTTTGATGAACCTTGCAGGCGTTATTGTGTGAAAGGATTGCTTTTTCAGAGCGTATAATTTTTTGGGCCTTCTGTAGAGCTGAAGGTTTGCACTTCTTTTGTATCAATGTAGAAGAGTTTGAATACCGGATTTTCCGGAGTATTATAGATTCCTTTAATACCGGGATTTTCATCCAATGCGCGTGTCTTTAATGAGATATCTTCCACAAAGACCGCTTTCCCGTTCACCGAAACGACAGGGGAGTAGTTTGCCGGAAAAGTACAGAAAGAAACATTCGGGTCTGCCTTGAGCTGAGCATAAACAGGTTTTTCACTGCTGGTACAAAAATAGATCTTGTTGCCGTCGGCAAACAAAAACTGAAACACGCGGGTGTCCAGCTTTTCTCCGTTTTTTGTAGCGAGCACACCATTGGGGTTTTCTGTTAGCACGGATACATAATCAATCATTATTAATACCTCCAAAAATAGTTTGTGCGAATGTTTGTCCTGTATTCATAATAATGGTGAACCATCCGAATGTAAAGTAAGCACTTTAAAGTGCGATAGTTACTTTTTAGATACTAAGAGGGTGTTACCAAATAAATGAGAATTCATTTGGTAACACCCTCTTAGTAAAATCTTTGGTTTCATATTTCACATTCGTTTTTTTGTAATAGCTTTTTTACTTTAAATTTGCTTTGTATTCCTGACCCCATTGAGACATGGAATCAAGAATTGGCTTCAGGCTGCACCCTAAATCCGTCAAACTGTATTCCACTTTGGGAGGAACCTCAGCGTAAACCTTGCGATTAATCAGACCATTTTCTTCCATCATACGAAGATTCTGCGTTAAAACTTTTTGTGAAATGCTGCCGACTGATTTTTTTAGTTCACCGAATCGTTTAGTCCCGGTGAGCAGGTCACGCATGATCAGTACTTTCCACTTATCGCCGATCAGCAGAAGAGTAGTTTCCACGGGGCAGAGCGGTAATTCTTTGGTGTGTATCATTTCTTTTCTCCGATCCGAGCCTAATAGTATCTATTGGAATGCTATGTTACTTTTAGGTACTTAATTTACAATGATTCGTTTTGATTTATTATAAAGAACTGAAAATAAAATGTCAAATAACACATTTTGCCTACCTACTGATTCCAATTGATTAAGATGAGAAGCGAAAGCTTCTGTGTGCCCTGATAATTACACAGACTGACATGGAGCTTTTTTTGCATTTCATCGGTTGAAGTTAATTTTTAAAATATATTGATAACTAATACAAATTTAAATTAACCGATTAAAAAAGTAAAACGGTGACACCAGCTGAATTAACCCTAAAAAAAGAAAGTATAAGTGGTTTACGCTTATCATGGTAAAGTCAAACAACATCAATTGAGAATTTTAAACGTAAAAATGAAATATCTATTTACCTTTGGATTTTAGAGTGTTATGGTTGCCTCATGAGAAACGAATGGCTCAACAAAACGTAGAAATGAGGCTATCAAACATGAAATCAAGAATCGAATTCGATTCAATTGGAAGCTTGCGCGTCCCCGAAAGCGCATATTATGGGGTGCAGGCGCTAAGGGCGAAAAATAATTTTCATATAACAGGGAGACACCTGAACCCTACATTTATCGTTTGTCTGGCGCAAATTAAAAAAGCGGCGGCTATCACCAACAGAAATTCTGGTGAACTAAGTGCGGGCATTGCCAATGCGATTATCTCCGCCTGCGATGAAATTATCGCCGGGAGGCTGCACAGCCAGTTTATCGTCGATCCGATTCAGGGCGGTGCGGGTACTTCGGCTAACATGAATGCGAATGAAGTCATTGCAAACCGCGCGATTGAACTGTTCGGCGGAGTGAAGGGCGATTACAGCGTTGTTCACCCGAACGATCATGTCAATATGTCACAGTCTACCAATGATGTTTTCCCCACTGCGGGGAAGCTAACCGTGTTGGAACGTTTGCCAGGCGTGATTACACAGCTTGAACGTCTCGAGTCAGCACTTGAAGAAAAAGCGGTTGAATTCAACGATGTGATCAAGATGGGGAGAACGCAATTGCAGGATGCCGTCCCAATTCGTCTGGGGCAGGAATTTCATGCTTATGCCTGTGCCGTGAAGCGGGATATTTCGCGTTTGAGTAAAGTACAGAATGAAATGAGAAGCATCAATATGGGTGGTACGGCAATCGGCACGGCAGTGAATGCCAGTTCCGCCTATCTTCATAACATCACCTCGAACCTGCAAAAGGTAAGCGGTGTTCAACTTATTCAGGCAGAAGATTTAATTGATGCAACGCAGAATCTGGACGGATTTGTCAGTGTTTCGGGTGCGTTAAAAACCTGTGCGGTCAGCCTTTCTAAGATGGCGAACGACTTGCGTCTGCTTTCGAGCGGTCCGCGCACAGGAATTATGGAGATTAACCTGCCGGCAATGCAGAACGGCTCCTCCATAATGCCCGGCAAGGTGAATCCGGTTATTCCGGAGGTGGTGTCACAGGTGGCGTTTGACATTATTGGGAACGATTATGCAATCACCATGGCTGCTGAGGCGGGTCAGCTGGAACTGAATGCCTTTGAGCCGGTGCTTTTTTACAAAATATTTGAATCT
>WSSedL1CaDRAFT_10002239_pt1 | contig 10016 bp, 11 predicted proteins | sample WetSurSL1Cattail_FD_9464 | JGI IMG/M metagenome (IMG submission 9464)
AGTGCATTGGTGACTTAAACCAATACGATACGCATTGGAATCCTTCCAATTTTTTCCAATAGGTCTATCAAATGTTGCTAAGCTTCCACTAAGTGCATAATCATAGTCAAAGTCTAAGTCTTTGTACGATGACCAATACGTTCGCTCATAGACAAACTCTACCGTTGTTTTATCATACGTATATGCAGCCGCTAAAGCTAATGAGGCAGGAAGAGGAATCGATACACTAGCGCCACCATCTGGGTATAAAGAGCCTCCATAACCACTTAATGTTGCATCACCTTCAACGGTTAAATCTACTTTGGAACGATACGTTGCGGCAAATGTTAGATCTTTAATTGGTTTGTAACTAAGCGCTACGTTATAGCCAAAATCAATCGAATCTCCCGTTAAATCTCTAGAAGTTGTAACGGCAGGATAGTTACTTTTAACAACACCATCGGTGTAAACACCGCGTAAACCAAAACCAACAGAGAATTGATCGGTCACCAAATAACTTACAGTTGGATTGACTTCGATGACTTTGAGTGTAAACTCTTCAGCTGTTCTTTTTGCAAAGGCTTCATCCCAACGTTTTGAAAGTCCTGCTGGAGCAGTGATTGAGAGACCATAACGCCAATTGCCCACCATTGGAGAAACATAATGCAAATTTGGCATTAAAAACTTTTCTTCTTTAGAATCGCCACTGTAAGCACTATTGAGCGAATCCGTGTAGCTTACTTCTGGTAGATTGATATAAGTCAAAGCAACCTCAGTATAAGCACCATTTTCCATAAAAGACATGTTTGCTGGGTTGTAGTAACTCGCATCGGCACCATTGGCACCTGCTACATACGCTGCACTGAGTGCTACTGAGTTTAAAGATTGTTCAGGGATACGGTATCCTGAAGCCAAAAGCGTCGCTGCACTCAGACTGAGTAACGTAGCAACTCTTACCGTTTGTGTCATAGGTTGTCCTTAGAATATTTTATTGGACAAGACTATAAAGCAGTGCAATTTCTTCTGCCCATATAGAATCATCAATCGTTTCAAGCACTAAAGGAATGTCATCCATGCGTTCATCGTTCATGATAAACTTAAATGGTTCTAACCCTAATTTCCCCTTGCCAATAGAGTCATGTCTATCAACGTGAGTCCCCAAATCTGGCTTAGAATCATTGAGATGCATCCCTTTGAGATACTTAAATCCGACGATTGTAGCAAATTTTTCCATCGTTTGCCTATACGCCTCTTCACTTCTGATATCGTAACCTGAGGTAAACAGATGGCAAGTATCGATGCAAACCCCGACACGCTCTTTATCGATGGAATGCTCCATTAAGTAGCCTAAGTGTTCCATTTTGTAACCCATATTGCTTCCTTGCCCTGCGGTATTTTCCACAACCAAGCTCACACCGTTTGTTTGACGTAACACTTCGTTCATGGAAGCACTAATGAGCTCCAAACAGGCTTCTTCGCTGATCTGTTTGAGATGACTGCCTGGATGGAAATTGAGTTTATCAAGCCCCAAAGCTTCACAGCGTTTTACCTCATCCAAAAAAGCATTGAGTGATTTTTCACGTGCTTCAATCTCCGGATGACCAAGGTTGATCAAATAACTATCATGCGGTAACACATGTTTAGGTAAAATCTGCGCTTTCTCTAACTCGGCTTTAAAACGATCAATCTCATCTTGGGTTAAAGACTTTCCTTCCCATTGACGTTGATTTTTTGTAAAGAGAGCAAACGCTTTGGCTCCAATTTTTGTGGCATTGATGGGAGCATTAAAAACCCCGCCACTGGCACTCACATGTGCCCCAACAAATTTCATGAAAATTCCTTTATGGTAGTGGTTTTAGGCGTATCAAGATACCATTTTTGGTATCTCTAAAAGTAAGGTTTGAACCTTCGACTTTGTAGATAAGATGGCTGTTTGAACGTTCGATCTCTTGTTCAAAACCATTGGACGTTTGATGCAGATTTTGCCCTTCATAAATAGGCTTTTTAGCGATAATCTCCTGCATCAATCCTGCGTAGTGCTCGTCTTGAAAAAACTGTTGATTGAAAGAAAGTTTATCCAAACAACGCCCTTCTAAGCAGATATTGTTTCCCATAATTTCAAGATTAAAAAGCACACTGCCTGCTGTGAAGATTTGCACATTGGTGTAGTCATTTCCTTGGTTAACAAAGCCCGTATCGGAAAGGGCTACTTGCTTATTTTTAATGGTAATCACATATGTTTCGGAAGAGGTAATCTCCTGCTTAAAGGCACATCCACTCAAAAAGAATAGGGCTAAAAAGCTTACATGTAAAAGTTTGTTCATGAGTGACACTCTTTACATGTACCTTTTAAAACGATGCTGGTCACTTCGCCCTCAACGTTACCAAGATCGACCTCCATACAGGTGATTTTATGGCACTGCTCGCAAATAAAATGCGCGTGCGTCGTACGGGAGAGTTCAAAGTACCATTTACGATCATCGGATTCAAATTTATGCACCATACCTAATGCTTCAAACTTCGCAATGTTGCGATAAAAAGTCGCTTTGTCCATTTTCACGCACATTTTTTCTTTGATCTGTTCGTAGCTTAGGGGATTTTTGGCAACTTTGAGCACTTCTAAAATCGAAGCGCGCGCGGCTGTAAATTTAATGTTGTATTCTTGAAACACTTTTTGAAGCTGTTCGCTCATGGTTTCCTCTTTAGTATGGATCTAAGAATATAATATCTAATTTTTTTTCATATCCAAATGAAACGTCGTAGGAGCATCATACTACAGTAGATTAATTAAAAACTAGAGCGTACCTTTGCGTCTTTGATACTGTTCTATAAAGTAAGATCCTAGCTCGGCAATAAGCATGCCTGCCAATATCATCATTGCACCACATATTTGGGAAAACGTTAAAAGTTCATTGGCAAAAAAGTAACCAAACACACCGGCACTGACAGGCTCCATCGTAAAGATAATGGCTGTTTTTGCCGCTGTCGTAAANCGTTGCATCGCTGTTTGCACCCAAAAAGCAAAGATGGTTGCAAAAATCACCGTAATGGCTATGGCATTGACAAATAACGCATCCGTTCGAGGGGGGACAATAGAACCTTCGAGCACAAAACCCCCGATGAAAGAGCAAAAACCTACGGTTAAAAACTGAATGCTTACTAATAAGTAAATATTGTGTTGGCGGGAAAGCTGCCCGGTAAAGACGATATGCAGTGCAAACATCATCGCACAAATAAACGCATAAAACTCGCCGAGCGAAAAACCAATTTCACTATTGAGCGTTAAAAAATAGAGTCCAACGGCGGCAATAATGGCACCCAGTGTTGAGAAAATAGAAGCTTTGTGTTTAAAAATAAGATAGGAAACAAAAGGAACCACAATCACGCTAAGTCCTGTAATGAATCCAACCGTTGAAGAGTAGGTATAGGTGAGTGCAAACGTTTGAAAAGCGTAGCCTAAAAACATAAAAAGCCCCAAAAGCATACCCGCTTTTAAAACCTCTTTATTCAGGAATCGAAGTTGTTTCAATGAAATAAGAACCATTAAAAGACCTGCAAGAAAAAAGCGCCAAAATAAAAATGTGTACACCGGTGTTTCGTTTACCGCAGCTTGTACCACAAAAAAGGTACTTCCCCAGGCTACTGCGACCATTAAGAGTAAAAAATCTGCACCCAATTCACGTAATTTATGACGAATCAACACACACCTCGTAGTTAGATAAAACCGGCATTGTAGCACAATGAAGTGTGGAAATACAGAGTACTTCTCTCAAAAGTTTCCTGAAGTAGAAAATTTTATTTACCTCATTTGTCAGAACATGCTATAATCCAAATGTAGTATAATATTTTTATGACTATTTAATATTTGGAGGCTTTGAGTTATGGTGCAACACATTAAAATCTCTTTTTTTTCTGTTTTTATGCTCTGCTCATTTTTACAAGCTGGAAGTAATGGAGAAACTCTCTTTAAACAGTGTGCAGGGTGCCATGGTCCAGATGGTCGAAATAAGGCTTTTGGTAAAAGTGGTATTATTGCAGGACAAGATCCTGAAGTACTTATAGAGAGTCTCAAATATTATAAAGAGACTGAATTCAAAACACACGGAACCTCTTTGGTCATGTCCAAGCAAGTTAAAAATATGAACATGGAAGATTTACTTGAGGTCGTAGGGTATGTCTCTAAATTGCAAAAATAACTTTTAAAATAGATTTAATGCCTTTTTGGAGTCAGAACCTTGACAATTTTCTCTGTAATTATCAAGGTTCTGACGCTTTTTTACATGTAAAAACTCCTTTATCTTACTTTTATATTCTACTGCTACAATTATGCGCAACGCCACTTAAATAGACTTCTTGCAAAACGGCAAAAGTCTTCTGCCTCTTAGGAGGCAAGCTTTAGTGCTACAGCGGCTTATCGTGGGTTTTTGGGTTTGCCTAAAAACCGTAATAAAAAGAGTTCTACACGAACCCTTTTAAATGAAAGGTTTGAATGAGTCAAGCGATCGTGCGCATGGAAAATGTCAATAAATATTATGACGCGTTTCATGTGCTTAAAAATATTAATTTTTCCGTTACCGAAGGTGAAATCGTTGTCATTTGCGGTCCTAGTGGCAGTGGCAAATCAACACTTATTCGCTGTATGAATAAACTTGAAGAGATTGACAGCGGTGAGATTGTTATCGACGACTACAATCTTTACAGTAAAAAAACCAATATCAATCAAGTTCGTGCTGAGACAGGAATGGTCTTTCAGCACTTCAATCTTTTTCCCCATTTAACGATTCTTGAAAACATCACCATCGCTCAACGTAAAGTGAAAGGGATGAGCAAACACGATGCCAACGAAGCTGCGCTTAAATTATTGGAGCGCGTTGGACTGGTGCATAAAGCAGAAGGCTATCCTAATGAGCTGAGTGGTGGTCAAAAACAGCGTGTTGCCATTGCACGAACGCTTGCAATGAAACCCAAAATTATTCTCTTTGATGAACCAACCAGTGCCCTTGATCCTGAGATGATCGGTGGTGTTTTGGATGTTATGCGAGAACTTGCTCATGAGAACTATACGATTGTTTGTGTGACACATGAAATGGGTTTTGCCAAAGAAGTGAGCGATCGCATCGTCTTTATGGACGAGGGTGTTATTATAGAAGAGGCAACCCCTGAAGCTTTTTTTGCCAACCCCAAAACAGAACGTGCTCAAAAATTTTTACAAGAGATATTAACACACTAAAAACCAAATCTTTAAGGAGTAGCAATGAAAAAACTTTTAGCTGCATTACTTGTAATGCTAGGCATTAACGCTATGGCTGATGATATCAACCTATGGCAAAAATCAACCCTCAACAGTATCGTGCAAAAAGGGGTTTTAACAGTAGGCTTGGAGCCTGGTTATATGCCATTTGAGATGAAAGACAAACAAGGAAATATCATCGGTTTTGATGTTGATATGGCAAATGAAATGGCAAAAGCAATGGGTGTCAAACTCCAACTGGTTCCAACCGCATGGGATGGCATTATTGCAGGACTTTTGACAGGCAAATATGACATCATTATGTCTGGTATGACGATTACTCAAGAGAGAAANCTCAAAATCAATTTTGCTGATCCTTACATCAGTGTGGGTCAAACCATTCTTGCTAGCAAAAAACATGCGGGTAAAAAATGGAGTGATTTGGATAAACCAGAATACACCATCGTCACAAAAATTGGTGTAACCGGCGAAATCGCGACACGTAAAATGTTTAAAAAAGCAAAAATCAGAACCTTTGAAACAGAGGCAGATGCTGCACAAGAAGTGCTTAATGGCAATGCAGATGGAATGGTCTATGACAAACCTTACAATGCTATCTTCTTTGCTGAAAAAGGTGCCGATAAATTAGCACACCTTAGTGATGAACTTACCTATGAACCTCTTGGTTTTGCCATTCGTAAAGGCGATCCAGATTTTCTTAACTGGCTCAATAACTTCCTAAATCAAGCTAAAAATGATGGTACATACAAAAAAATCTACGACAGATGGTTTGCAGATACCGCTTGGCAAAAAAAGGTAATGTAACCAGTGGCAAAGACAAAACAAAATCTTTTGCACAATAAAGCATTCGGCCATTTTATGGCCGTTGCTTTTTATGTTGCATTTGGCTACTTGCTCTTTACGGCAGCTTCTAATATGAACTACATTTGGAAGTGGACGAGCGTGCCACAATACTTTGCCTATGAAAAAACGCAAACTATTACAGCACCGCTTGATGGTATCATCCAAGTGCGAGGATCTGCACTGGTTATTCAAGGACGTGATGANAGCAAAGAGATTACCATTGACTCAGGGTACTCTTTGAGTGTCAAAGAGGGTGATAGTGTTTATGAAAATGACACTCTTGCTAAAAAAACATCCATGCAAATGGGGCCTTTGCTGGAGGGCTTAATTGTCACACTTGAGATTTCAGGTCTTGCTGCAATCTTAGCCTTTTCGATAGGCGCACTGCTTGCCTTTATGCGTATCTCGAATTACCAATTTTTAAAAGATATTGCAACCGTTTACATTGCAGTCATCAGAGGAACGCCTCTTCTGGTTCAAATTTTTATCTTCTATTTTATTATTGCTACAATCTTTGAGCTTGAACGCTTTCTAGCAGGTGCCATATCACTCGGACTCTTCTTTGGAGCTTACATTGCAGAGGTTTTACGAGGTGCGATTCAATCCATCGATAAAGGGCAGTATGAAGCTGCAAAATCTTTGGGCATGAATTATACACAGACAATGATTTATATTATTATGCCTCAAGCACTCAAACGTGCCCTTCCAACCTTAGTAGGAGAGATGATCGCTCTTATTAAGGACTCTTCACTCGTCTCTGTTATCTCCATTACCGATCTAACCAAAGTAGGTCGCGAGATCGTTGCTAACACCTTTTCACCCTTTGAAACATGGCTTATTATTGCAGCAGTTTATTTTGCAATTACATTTTTACTCTCAGTACTCGGACATAAAATTGAAATGAAAATGAAAAAACAAGGTGGTATGTAAGCCTAAGCTTACGTACCATCACACCCGATATTCGTTTAGCTCGCTATTCAAATCTTCTAAAATTTCACGCTCACGTTTGGTAATATAGAGCAGTATTTTTTCACTCATTTCTCGATTAGGAACAATACGCATACAATAGCGGTATGAGTCTTTATACTCAATCACATTAATAACTTCACCTTGAACTTCTACCTTTTTATCTCCATTCATCGGTATAGAAGCACTGTTAAGCTCAAAAGCAACCAACACTTTTGCCCCTACAAAAATACCATTGTTCTCACTACTTACAACACCCAACCCATTCATTGAAAGGTCATATAAACGCCCCTTCGTTTGTGTATTACCAAATTGGTGAAGATAAACATTGGCAATAATATCAGGATGGACTCGAATAAACTCCCTCTGTAGTGCTGGCATATTTAAAAGATAAATAAAGTTTTTTAACACCACTGTATTGTTCTGAAAATCGCTGTGAGCAATATCGGCTTTGAGGTGTTTATTAAAATAGTCGTTTTTAACAATAAACGCTTGCCCATCAAGTTTCATTGCGATTTCTTGTAATTGATCGATGCAAAAGGTCACCTGCTCACCCTCAATTGCTACAATGCTTGCTTCGGAACTGATTGGAACACCTTTGTAGAGATTGAGAAAAGTAACACTTTGATTCTCTTCTTTCATCGTATAAAAAGTTTCAATAATAGTGTTCGTCGGCGTGAACATCACATCACTGCTGAAACTGACATCAAAGACCGCAGTAGCGTTACACACTTTAGGCGTTGCTTCACTTTCAATGACATTGATAAAATGGCTTATGCAACGAATTAGAAGTTCTACTTGCGGTTCAATATCCTCTTTACGCGAAAAGGAAAGATAGTTTTCAATCAAATAAAAGAAACTACGATTGATCACAAAGCCCATCATAACCTCATTGTGTCGCATGCGTACAACAAGATCTTCTCTTAGTTCTTCATTATCGTGGTCACATTTAAAAAGTCCATGATACGTGGTTAAAGCGATCTCTTTTGCCTCATCTTTGCTCATAGTCTTATCGGAATTGACACATAAGCAGGTAAAATATTCTACGAAAGAGAGTTCAAACTCTTTCAAAAAAAGCGCAGAAGCAGCTAAAAATTTCTCTTTGTCGCTGGAGGAGATAACTTCTTTTTCCATCGTAGTGTCCCATTGATGATGATTTTGGCTTGATTATATCATTTTTTATTCAGAAGATGTGAAATATCCAAGATGACTTCTGTGCCCACATTTTTTTGTGAATTGATCCGCATAATAATTTTAGATTCATCGCAATACGCTTTCACCAAACTCAGCCCAATACCATAGCCTTCCTTGGTCGTATCGGCTTGGTAATAGCGATCAAACGCCAAGAAAAGTTCCGCTTCACTCATGCCCATTCCTTGATCTTTAATGATCAGATTCTCTTTTTCTTGAAAAATACGAATCTCATTATGATCTTTATTGTATTTCAACGCATTATGCACCAAGTTTGAAATGACTTTAGCAAAGCCGTGTTTATCGGCAAAAATTTCTACATGTAAAACGCTAGCGATGATGCTAATTCCCTCCGCCATCTCTTTTTGTTTTTCAACGACACTGACAATGAGCTCATCAAGGTAAAATTTTTCACGCACATCTTCTTGAATCTCTTTTTTGATGTAATAATCCACCTCTTTGTAAAGCGCATACAGATCTTTACTCGCCAAATCAATGCGCCCTAGACGTTTGAGCTTCTTTTCATCCTGCTCATCGGCTTGAAGCATCTGAAGGTTGGCGTTGATGACAGAAAGAGGAATGTTGAGCTCATGGAGTGTATCTTTGAGTAAAATATCTAAAAAACGGTTGGTTTTGAACAACGATGAGAGCGTGTAAGAGACAATCAAATAGCCGCCAATGAGTGACGCTATAAAGATTAAGAAAACCACTCCACTTTTAGTTTCGCCTGAGTATTCCCACAAAGCAATTCCAAAGGCGACAAGCAAACACATCGCAAAGCTAAACGCGATGATAGAGCGAATAAAAAAGATTCGGTCACTACTTCTCAAAACGGTACCCAATTCCTCGAATATTGACGATGACCTCTTTACCAAAAATCTTTTTAAGATTGTTGATGTAGACGCGAATGGAGCCTTCATTAATCTCTTCACTGCTGCTCCAAAGACGCTCATGAATCATCTCTTTGGTGACCACATGCCCTCGTTCTTTGACGAGTAAATAGAGCAGTTCAAAATCTTTGAGATTAATATCAAGCTCTTCTTGCTGACAAAAAAGACGTTTGCGTGCAAGATTGAGTTTATAGGCTTCATCGATTACAAGCCAATCATCCACAATCCCTTTTGCTCGCGCTAACAGCGCTTTAATACGCAACAATACCTCTTCCAAATCAAACGGTTTTTTAATGTAATCATCCCCACCCAACATAAAACCTTTTGTAAGGCTTTCTTGGTCATTCAAGGATGTTACGAAAATAGCAGGTGTGCGATCTCCCGAAGCACGAAGCTCTTTTAAGAACTCAAAACCATTCATATCCGGTACTTTGACATCTAAAAGGTAAAGATCAAATTTATGCTCATAACACTGCTTCAGCGCTTCTTTACCACTTTTTACTAATGTACATTCATACCCATTTCCACTCAAAAAATCTTCGAGCGTTTGAAGCAGTAGCGTGTTATCTTCTAAGATGAGAATTTTATAGGACATGTTTGATACTCCAAGCTAATGTTTCGTTTGCAAACATAGGAACAACGTCACCATAACTGTGTGTGACAACAAAAGGAATTTTTTCTAAAGCGACCTCTTTATATGGGGCTTTGTAACCATAAATGGTTTGTGCATTGTTACTCACAAACGCTTGTAGGTTTGCTAAGGCGTTATGTTTGTCAAATAACTCAACCAATGCTTGCAGTGCAATTGGTGCTGTAAAAACACCCGCTGCACATCCACAACACTCTTTTTTATGAATCGGATGTGGCGCGGAATCCGAACCAAACATCACTTTAGG
>WSSedL1CaDRAFT_10002240_pt1 | contig 10015 bp, 4 predicted proteins | sample WetSurSL1Cattail_FD_9464 | JGI IMG/M metagenome (IMG submission 9464)
CGTAATAATTAAGGTAAGCGGCGTTCGGAATTCATGGCTGACATTGGTAAAAAAACTAAATTTCATTTCATTTAGTTTTTCTTCATTCTTACGTGTTAATTGTTGGTGAGTCCAGCGTTTATAATACGATAACGACAAATAAAGCAACAACAAGGTAATTGCTAAATACAATACATAAGCAATTGGTCTTTTCCAGAAAGGCGGATTTACAACAATTTTAATTTCGGCATACTCCTTCGACCATTCTCTGCTATTACTGGCAGCTTTTACTTTTAAAACGTAAGTTCCGGGAGCCAAATTAGTATAAGAAGCACTTCCAGTTCCATTTTTCGCCACTATTTCACGCCAATTATCATCAACCCCTTCCAAACGATAGCGGTAATAGGTTTGTGTGGGATTAACATAATTCAATGCTGAAAAGGCAACATTTATAAAGTTCTGATTGTAATTTAACGCTATGCGATTGGTTGTAGCAATTGCATTTTTCAATATAACATTTCCATCATAGGATTCACCTAGTTTTACTGGATTTTCAAAGAGATTTAAACCCGTAAATAATGGTTTAGACAATGGTTTAGACAACCAAGTTTTTTGTAAATTGATACTGTTAAAACCATTTACCCCACCCATCAGCAGCAGTCCTTTTTTAGAAACAAAAGTAGCGGAAACAGAAAATTCATTCTCGATTACCCCATCCAAATGATTAAAATTAGTTATCGAAAACCGAAGTTTTTTTTCTTTAGTATCTACAACAATTCGTGAAACCCCACCCGCAGTGGTGACCCAAATGAGTCCTTGTTTATCCTCCACAATTCCTTTGATACTATTATTAACTAAACCATCATCAGTAAAAAGCGTATGCAATTCAGTTTTTAACGGCTGCCAAATGTGTAATCCATCCTGTGTTCCAATCCAGATAATTCCGCGACTGTCTTTAAAAATAGTTGTATAGTGTTGATTTTCGTTTTTAAGTAGTGGCTTCAGTGGCTGTCTGATGCTATTTTTTTTATCATTATAAACAAACAATCCAATATTGCAAACTCCCAAGAAAGATTCTTTATCTAAAGAAATTAATTGAGAAACGGAACCCAACGATTCTGAATTCAATTCCAATCGCAACAGTTGAAATTTCCCAGTAGCGACATTAAAATTGGCTAACCCATTAGATGTTGCGACTAAAAATTGACCATCCTGTTTTTCAACCATGTAACGGCAGTCTCTCCCTAGTAAACCAATATGCTTAAGCTGATTGTTTTGCAAACAATAGACTCCTTTATTCTGGGTACAAATCCAAATTCTATTTTGGGAATCTTTCTTCATCGAAAGACAATCTGCATCGGCTGGTAAACCAGAGAAAACGGAAAGTTTTGAAGTTTCAACTGAATAGGTGTACAAACCGCTTTTAGTTCCAACCAAAATTGTATTTTGTGCGGTTTGTTCAAAACAAGTTACATCAATATCTTTTGGTGTTCCAAAAAACGTTTTTCCAATATTCTTAAATTTGAATCGGTCAGGATGGTAATACAACAAGCCACGATTAAATGTACCAATCCAGAGTCCGCCTTGTGAATCGTTATAAAGTGTGCTGGCTTCAGTATTTACTGCGGTTCCATCAACCAATTTGAATGATGAAATCAATTTTTTCTCTTGCAGATTTTTGTCAATAAACCACAATCCAATAGCGCAACTCACCCATAAATTCCCTTTGTTATCCACTGAAATGGTATTGAGCCAATAATCAGTTTCAAGTATTTTTGTATGCGTCCGTTTCTTACTATCATACCCCAACATAACGCCTTTGGATCCATTTCGTATCTGATACAATGAATTGCCCGACTGTACCACCATCAGCGTATTATTGTATTTCGATTGCTCTTCATTTGATAAAGAGTTGGTTTTGTACAATTCTTTGGCTGTTTTTAAGTCATAACAAATGATTAATCCATTTTTATAAAATATAAAAAGTTGATGCTGGATTACAGCTATGTCATACAGTTGGTCTTTTGTTGCGTTAGGAGTCGAAACATTTTTAAGAAAAACGGAAGTTTTTCCACTTCTGGTATTTCGAAATAATAACTTATCAGAAGAGGTAAGTACCCAATAATTTTGAGAAGCATCTACAAAAAAGTCTGCAATGGATTCCCGAATTCCCATCTGAGATAAAACGCTATCCGGATTAGAAACAAAACGTTCCTGTTTTATATCAATAGCCATCAACTTTCCTTTGTCCTTTATCCAGACATAATCTTTATCCATATAGCCATGGTGAAATCCAGTGTAACCTGTTAACCGGGAAATGTTACTGCCTTTTAAATGTAAATATTTAAAGGAAGTTCCATCATAAATATTGGTTACACCTTCTGTAGCAATAACCATTCGACCGTCCTGAAGTTGCAAAATAGTTCGTACTCTATTTTCCGAAAGTCCGTTTTTAGAATCAATAACTGTAAACACAAAGGATTGTTGTGCGTTTAGAGATATACCGAAGCACAAAAAAACACCAAGTAAAAGATATCGATAACAAGAAATGCTCATGTAATACAACTATTTATTTTATTTTCAGTTACCAATTAAAAAAATTAAATTACGTTTAGGACGCTACTGAATAGAGATAATAATACAATTGTCATTTGACTTAACTTCATCATCGTTATAACACGGATTTAATATTTTTTTGCAGGAATACTGATACCTTCCCGTGTTAAAGTAATTGGTTTGATACTACCATCCTTGTTGAAATACAAATATTCAACGCAAACCTGACGACGAGTATCGCCTCCCGGAGTTCCGTTCAATGTATATCCTCCGTCGTGGTAAAAGAAATACCATTGTCCTTTAAATTCAATAACTGAAGGATGAATCGTAAATCCCTGTTTTGCAGGACCCGTAAGTAATCCTCTATATGTCCAAGGTCCTGTTATACTTGATGCTGTTGCGTAAGCAATTTGTTCGGGCTGAACACCGGGAGCATCAGATGCATATACATTGTAATATAAGTTGCCACGTTTAAAAAGCCACGGTCCTTCAGCAACATTTCTAAAAGGAACTTTAAAAAATTCTCCATCCAATTCTACCATGTTGCGGTTAAGTTTTACCATATAGAAATCACCGTTACCCCACATCATCCAGGGAGTGCCATCATCATCAATAAAAACGGTTGGGTCAATATCAGAATTAGACCTGTGCGAATCAGTTGTCATAGCATCGGTAATGAGAGGTTTACCTGGGAGAGCTTCTTTGAAAGGACCTGTTGGACTATCGCTGACAGCTACCGTAATGGAACGTCCTTCTTTATTGTCCAATGTTACATAGAAATAATACTTTTCGTCTTTTTTAACAACCTGAGCAGCCCATGCAGCTCCACTGCTGGCACCTTGAAAGTCTGTTGCTTTCAGAACCGATCCATGTGCAGTCCAGTTTTTCATATCGGTGGAGGAATAACAGAGCCATTCAGGCATATAAAACCAACCACCGGGAGATGCTTTATCATGACCAACATAAACATATACTTTGTCTCCTACAACCAGTGCTGCAGGATCGGCTGTAAATGTGTCAGTAAAAATTGGGTTTTGTCCAGAAATCCGGGGCATGGCTTCACCCGATATTTTCACTTCATCGATACCACCATCAAGTACAGCTAAACTGTTTGGAAAACCACCAGGATACCCGCGTCCGATTACCCATAAGCCTGCGCCATTTCGAAGGGCAGGACCTTTGAATGTAGTTGAATTCGATTTTGCAAAACTCTTTTCTGATGAGGCTTTAACCTCAATTTGTAAGGACGTCAGACCTTTTTTAATGTTGTAGTTGGCTTGTGCACGCACATCGTACCATTTACCGGCAACAACTTCATCGCCAGCTGCAATGCGGTGAGATTTGCCATTAGCATCCACTACTTCAACAAAATATCTTTTTAGCATATTGTCGAACCCAATGGAGACATCGCCCCCGATTTGTCCCTTCGCCCCTTCTTTGGTGAGATAAACTTGTTCGGTCCCCAATAAGTTGCACATCAGGCTGGCCTCTATCACCCAACCTTTTTGCAGGTCGTAAAATGGCAATGAACGATGGGTTGTAACGACGTACTCTCCGCGCTTGATGGACAACGAACGAGTATTTGGCTTTCCATCAACCATAGCAACTGGAACATTGTCTGAAAAAACAATACTTGATGCCTTATCGCCACGTACCTGTAAAAAGTTTCCCTTCCCAGTTTCATCATACACATAAGGCTGAGGTTCTATCGGGTTACGGTTATCTGCTGTAAGTGGTTGTCCAACATTAGGTGTTGAAAAAGACTCACCTTTAAGGTGCTCAATTTGTTCGAAATTCCAGTGAACAAGAACCTCACTCTGGCAATAAACATTACTATTTACTAAGAATAATGCAAAAGCACTGAAAGCTAGTGTTATTTTGTAATAGCTACGATTTTTAATTCTCATAAATTATTTAGTTAGTTAATTATTTTAGTTTCCACCAATCGAAATTAAATAAATCATTATTATTACTCCCTTTGAAAATCAAATAGATATCGTGAATACCGCGTGTTTTTTTTACATTACAACTTACTGTTGACCACTTTTGCAAATCACCAGTATTTTCAATTTTACATGTACCGATCAATTCCCCATCAATACTACCAAGCCGAAGTTCAATGCTCGCATTTCCAACAGAAGCAACACTTGCTGTAAAGTTTTTTGCACCTTTCCTAAAATCAACATCACGCACTTTGATGTAATCACTGTTATTAATGCCTGAAACGTAAACACCAATTTCTTTGTTATCTGCGGTCTTAACCCCTTCAGACCAAGCCATGGTCTCTGCCTCAACCCTTTTATAAGGATTCAGTTTTGATACACTTTGTTTAACCCCTTCTTTTGTAGGCTTTATCATAGGTATGCTACCATCGGGATTAAACGAAAATTCATCAATACAAACAGAGCGTCTAAAACTCCCTCCCTCAGGCAAGATACCATTATGATAAACCAGATACCATTTCCCTTTAAATTCTGTAATTGCCTGATGGCTGGTTGCACAATTATCTACAATTTCGAGAATTCTTTTTTGGTATTCCCATGGACCTTTTGCACTCGGTGCCGTAGCATACTCGATGGTGGATGGAGAATTGGAAGAATAGGACAAGTAATAGATATCTTTGATTTTTTGAAGCCAGGGGGCTTCACCGTATCTCGGTATTTTCATCTCATTGATTTCACCTGAAAAGCTTATCATATCTTTGTTCAATTTCACATATTTACAAACTCCATTCCCCCAATACATATAAGCTTGTCCATCATCGTCAACAAATACAGTCGGGTCTATTTCAGAGAATCCGCCTTTGGATTTAGACATTGCACTAGTAATGAGAGGTTTTTCGTTTGCTACAACAAAAGGTCCGGTGGGACTATCACTCACTGCAACTCCAATAGCTTTCGTTTTCAGCTCCTTATGATGAGCACTTATATACCAGTAAAACTTTCCGTTATGAAAAATGCACTGAGAAGCCCATGCATCCCCACTTGCCCAACTAAAATCTGTCGGACGAAGTTTTGGACCATGGTCAGTCCAGTTTACCATATCGTCCGACGAATAGATTCGCCATTCGCGCATATGGTACCAGCGCCCGGTGGTTGATGCTTCATCACGCCCTGCATATATATAAAATCGTCCATTATGAACTAACGAAGCCGCATCAGCAGTGTAGTTGGTTTGAATGATAGGATTTTGTGCGAATGTCTTAATAATTAAAGCGATAACAACAAAAAACATTAAAATAAATCTTTTTTTCTTCATTTTCCAGACTATTATTTTAATTTCCAAAAATCAAAGTTGAACAATTGGCCATCGCCTCCTTTAAAAACAAAATAGAGATCATGAACTCCTTTCACTCCTTTAATCTTGGTGGATTGAACTTCCCATTTTGATACATCATTTGTATTTTTAACCTCTAGTCTTCCCAATAAGGGACCATCCAGACTATCTACATGAATTTCTATAGTACCATTCTTTGAATTAGAGGCTACATTCGCCCGAAAAAATTTTGCTTTTTTTCTAAAATTTACATTCCTAACTTTTATATAATCGCCGTTGTCAATATCAGTAACATAAATTCCTACTTTATCACTTTTAGTAGTTTCAATTCCTGATTCCCAAGCAATTGTTTCAGCTTCAACGCGAGCAAAAGGATTTATCTCACCTGCTGCCTCAACAATCCCTGATGTAGGTGTAATTCGCGGAATTGAACCGTCAGCATTAAACTTGACTTCATCTACGCAAACCGAACGTGTAAAACCACCTCCGCCAGCTAATGCACCATTGTGATAAAAGAAATACGACTTTCCTTTATAGTCAATAATCCCAGGATGATTTGTAAACGCCCCTCCTTTCTTAATAACGGGCATTATAGTATCCCCATAAATCCATGGACCTGTGGGCTTTGTACTCGTGGAATAAGCTAAGTGTTCAGGAACTCCACCAGCGGCATAAAGCAAATAGTATATATCGTTTCGTTTATACAACCATGGTGCTTCTTCATAGGTCGTTTGCCGTTTTTCATTACTATTTTCAGCAGACTTTATTTTGGAAACAAACCAATCTTTTTTATCTGCTGAAATTTGCTTAATTCCCATAACTTTATCGTACGAAACCATATCTTCATTTAACTTTACATGCCAAAGCGGTGATGTACCCCAGGTTAAATGAGTCTGTTTGGTATTATCTATAATAACAGTCGGATTTATATTGCCATCGCCACAGTTTTCAGTAATAAAAGCTTTCCCGAGTATATCAATAAATGGACCTCTTGGGTTGCTTCCCTCTGCCACAGCAATAGTTTTCTTATTTGTATTTTTGTCAATAGCACTAACATACCAATAATACTTATTATTTGCTGAATTTTTCACACATTGTGCAGCTTCACAATCGATAGATTTAGCCCATGCAAATGTTTTTTCAGCATTAATGATACGAGGCATAAAACCTTTGGTAGTTAACGGTTCCTTAACAACACCCACATTCTGGTCATAAGAAATCATGTCCTCATTAAGTTTGACATAATAAAGATGCGGATTTCCCCAATATAAATAAGCTTGCCCATCATCATCAATAAAAACACTCGGGTCAATATATCCCCAGCCACCAGAAATCATTGGTTTACCCAATACATCTTTAAATGGTCCTTCTGGTCTATCAGATACTGCTACCCCGATAGCCATTCCATCTCCATTAGACTGGTTCACGGGCACATACCAATAAAACTTACCATTCCTAAAAATACACTGTCCTGCCCATGCATCTTTATTAGCCCAGTCGAAAGTTTTGAGGGAAAGAGCTGCTCCTCTATCTGTCCAATTTACCATATCTGTAGTAGAATAGCAATACCAGTCTTTCATTGTAAACCATGTTGATTTATCCTCATCATGCCCTGTGTATAAATAAAGAGTATCATTATATACCATTGGTGCCGGATCGGCAGTATAAATAGTTTGAACAACTGGGTTTTGCGCCTTCATTATAAAAGGCAGCAGTACTAAGGCGACTATAATAACTGATTTTTTTAACATTTTGTGTTGTTTTTTTTCTATTGTAAACTTTTAAACTGTAATTCAATTTGACCTTAAACGATTTATTTAGTGTCCGAAAATTTATAGAGTACCACCCCGTGAGCAGGTACATTAAGCAATAGTTCTCCTGTTTTGGTTTCTATATTTTTGATATCTATTTGTCTCCATACATCACGTACAACAAGCTTTCCGTTTATACCAATTTTTTCAAAATCCTTATAGGAAAAATTTACTTTTTCAAGTCCAAAGTTGCAGAATCCAACTGCTTTACTTCCATCTTCCAATTCCTTTACATAGATACGTAGTTCACCAATTGTTTGAAGGCATGTAGCCTGTTTACCTAGTGGATCTTGATTAATTTCGATTACTTCGTCATTTGTTAGTAAATTTAATGTGAAGTCATCTAATTTTTCCATGTCACACCCAATCAAGAGTGGTGCAGCAAACAAGCTCCAAAGACTGATATGAAGATATTGTTCATCGGGTTTAAGCTTACTTGGATGTGGATTACCCCAACCAACATGCCCAACAACCAACATATCAGGGTCATTCCAGTTTCCGGGTTTGGCATAAGGAGCTGACTTGTCCTGATCAAGCGCAATATTCTTTACGCTTACCCAAGTGTCATTAATATCATTGGTGGTGCGCCAGCAATTTCCGTTTACGGAGTCACCCCATTTCCATACATCCGACATGCCGTACTGACACACGCTGTAAACAATATCGCGTGGCTGTTGGCGAAGGTAATCCCCCATAACCTTAAACGGTTTTATAGCGGTATTCAAATCGTCACCACCTTTATAGGATAAAGACGATATTTTTGTTGGGTCGTTGTCTGGCAATCCATTGATTACATGACCATAGCTACACCAGTCATATTTCAGGTAATCAAATCCCCAATTGGCATAACTTTCAGCATCTTCTTTTTCATAACCATAACTTCCTGCACATCCACCGCATGTCCATGGACCAGGACTTGAATATAGTCCGATTTTTAATCCTAAACCGTGTACATAGTCGGCTAAGGATTTCATGTCACCGAATCTGGAATTGGTAATAATCTTACCCGCTTCATCACGTAACTCACCACGTAACGATTGATCTTTTGAGTCGCGATGATTTTCCCAAAAATCATCAATATTGATATAAGTCCATCCATGGTTGATAAGCCCACTTTTAACCATAGCGTTAGCTGCACGTTTTACTTTATCCGCCGAAACTTCGTTGGCAAAACAGTTCCAGCTATTCCATCCCATTGGTGGAGTGAGTGCAATTTGATCACCACATTCAATACGGAATTTTCTTTTATTTTCACCTTTGTCGTTTTTAGCTTTCAAGGTTACATTATATGTTCCTACTTTAGTAAGCATCCCTGTAATCAAACCGGTTTTCGGGTTGATTTTCAGACCTTTTGGCAATCCTTTGGCTGAAAAAGTCATTGATCTCTCACCTGTTGCGGTTACAAGAAATTGAAATGGTGAACCAGGGCGGACTCCAAAAACTTTAGCCCCAGTAATTTTAGGTTCTGCCTTTGGTTTAGGCGTAAGAATATACGGTTCATTTGCTATAGGACTATACGTTTTAAAAGTATTCACACCTGTTGTTTCAAATTTAGCATCTACCCAGTCCACATGGTCATAATAATTCCCATTACCCCCATCAGTAACCACCAATTCCAGTTTTTTAATTCCATCAAGTTTTACCGAACAAGATCTAGCAACATCACCCAGATGCATTACACCACTAGACCATATTTTTTGGTTATCTCCATATACAACAAATTCTGCTGCTGGTTTTTGTCCTTTAACCTCATCATCAATACCCACTTGAGCGGTAAACAAAGTTGCTTTTCCTTCCAGCAAAATAGTTAAAGAACTCTCCGAATGACTTCCAAAACCTCGTTCGTAAGTTTTTCCAGCAATGGTCAAAGTTTTTCCATCAACTGATTTGTTTCTCTTGGGAGTTCCATGCCCTTGAGTAGCTGTACTAAGGTCTAATTGATCAAGCCATACCGTTTGAGCAGATACACTATTGATTCCCAAAAAACTAAATGCGAATAAGAAACCAATGATGGTTATAAATCTTAATTTATTTATTACTTTCATTACTATTGTTTTAAATTATTATTATAAGTTATAAATTTACTTGCTCCATTATTTGATTATGATAGATTTTTTTGTAAAATATAGTTTCTTTGACAACAATCTTTAATTCTAAAATATAATTCATCAGAATAGGTTTGAAAATGCTATTGCTGACATTAATTAGAACATATTATATTAAATATTTCATATAAAAAAACAAAATATGTATTGGATGAAGATACTATCTGTGTTTCTACTTACGTTTTGTAAAAGGTGAAGCTGGTAAGCCTTCTTTATTTTTTAAGTTTGCAAAAGCTGGATTATCATCCCAAGCATATCGAACAATAGTTGGGTTTGTTATTTTTTTAT
>WSSedL1CaDRAFT_10002241_pt1 | contig 10012 bp, 12 predicted proteins | sample WetSurSL1Cattail_FD_9464 | JGI IMG/M metagenome (IMG submission 9464)
GGGTTCGTGCTACTTGGCAGGTCGGATTCCCGCTCGATTTTCTTTGTCGTCCCGACAGAAAATCTCCCGCAAACCGCCCGTGCCCATAGCCTCGGTCGTTATGTGCAAGTGTAAAAAAACTTAGAATCAATACATACTTAAAAAAACTAAATTGAAATATCATGAAAAAACTATTTTTCTGTTCTTTATTTATCATTGTATTCATTTCGTGTTCCAAAGCAAAGGTTTCTGTTTCTGAAAAGAAATTTCCTCCAACAAGTTTAATAAACCATTTTGAGTATTTTGAAGGAGAACATGAGTTTAATCAATTAGGAAGTGCATTTTTACTAAAATATAAAAATGACACTTTTGCAGTTACAGCTAAACATATTCTTGCTATTCTTAAACCAGATAGCTTGAAAAATCTCACACTTGATAATTTTATAAAGAATTGGACAATGTCTCCATTAAATAAAAAAAGTGAAGTTATAATTGTTGATAAATTATTAAATGAAGATAAATCTGAAAATTTAAAATCGGAAAGTTTATATGAAAAAGATTGGCTTGTGTTTAAAATAAAAGAAAACAGGTCAAATGTTATTCCTCTTGAATTTAGAGACACACCATTAATTAAAGGAGAAAAATTATATGTTATCGGTTGGACCCGACACATGAAAGAGGGTGCACAACGTGTATATGAATTTGAATTTTATAAAACTCATGGAACTCACTTGTTAATGAAGAAAATAATTGTTCCTGAAAAAATAGGAGGCTTGAGTGGTGGGCCAGTAGTTGACATAAATGGCAAATTAGTAGGAATTGTATCAAATAGTGAATTTAGTTTTTGGAACATGGAAAAGTTGATTTCACCTGTTGGTATAGTTGAATTAAAACAGTTTCTTGACAACTATTTGAACAAATAACAGATGGAAAGTAATAGTCTTTTCAAAAATGACAATATTTTGACTCAGCTTTATAAATACGAATAATGACAAAATGAGATTCTAATGAATATCAACATAAACACTGTATGAAACGAAAGCACAAACACCTAACGCATAACACGCCTCTGCGCATTGGCTGGTTGACCCCGTTAAGACGGGGCAGCCAATGCATTCCGGCAGTTTTGCTCCCGCATTAGCTTCGCTGATTTGCAATTCACTTTGTCCGCCGAGGCGGACAGCGAATGCTCCCGCAAATGGAACATTCCGTGCAACGGATACCGCCAATGACAGTTAGCCACCTATGTTAGCTGCAAGCAAATAATCCCCACATAAAATGATCATATTTAGAATTTTATAGCATGAAAAAGAGGATAATAATAGTAGTTTGGATGTTTTTATTTATGCCTTCATTAAAAGCCCAAAATTATATTGATAGATATGTAAAAACCATAAAGCCCCAAATATTTGAAACACATTTAAAAATATTGACTTCAGATTCCTGTTCAGGTAGAGCTATAGGAACCAATGGTATTAGCATTGCCCAAACCTATATTGTCAATCAATTTAAAGAAAGTCCAAGTCTTAAACCTTATATAAATGGAAATTGGTTACAATCTTTTCCTTTGGTGTGTTCAGGTAGCAAAGTAACCCACATAAATACAAACGGTATTGATTTAGAAAATTTTAAAGATTATAAGTATGTTGGTTTATATGATGGATTAAATGCAGAGTTTCCAGTAGTTTTCACTGGAAATGGCACAGATGAAGATTATAAAAATCTTGATGTAAAGGGCAAGGCGGTCCTTTCCTTCAACAATAATTTGGATGCTGCATTGAAGAATGCTGAAATTGCTGTTAAATATGGAGCTAAATTTACTATTATCGCCAACCCCAAAAATCAAAGTCAATTTGAGTCAATTATTAAACAAACTAGAGATAACTTCAATGGTATTAATTACAGATCTCCAAGTGATACTCTTCATAACTGGATTTTGAGTAAATTATTTGACAAAAGATATATCATCATCAGTTCTGAAGGGATAAAAAAGTTAACCTCTTATAATATAAATCATTGGAAAAAATCTTGTAATGAAAAAACTGGCACTATAGCGACACTCAGGATTGTTGTTGAGAAACAGCATATTGATACTGTGACAGCAGATAATATAGTTGGTTTCATAACTGGGACTAATCCAAAAGAGTCAATAATTATAGGTGCACATTATGATCATTTGGGAATTAATGGTGATAAGATTTATTATGGAGCTGATGATAATGCATCAGGGGTAGCAGCACTGATTTTACTCGCTAAAGTATTTGGTGAAGCTTATAAAGATGGTTATAAACCTGAAAAGAACATAGTGTTTATCGCTTTTTCTGCTGAAGAACCCGGATTGTTTGGTTCAAGTTACTTTGTTGAACACCTTGAACATAACAATGAAATTAAACTTATGATAAACCTGGATATGATTGGTCGATCGGATACTCAACATACCGATAATGATGGATATTTTTATTATATTGGTAAAAATTTGGCAGATACATTTTATACCCAGAATAGGATGTTGTGTAAAAAATACAATCTAACCCCAGATTATACATCCAATGAAGATGCTTCTGATCAAAAATCGTTCTCAGCAATTGGAATACCTACTATCTTTTATTTCGACGGTAAGAATCTGGATTTGCATAAGCCAACAGATACTGCAGATAAGATAGATTATTACAGAATCCAGAAAATGACAAAAATGATTTTTGAGACTATATGGTTAAATGCAGGGGTTAAAAAACCGGAAATTATATTGGGGATTAAATAGATATAAATTGCCAGCTGGTAACATGCAATATAAAAAATTGGGGTTTAATAGGTTATTCAAGAGTTTCGACTCGCATCAAGTGCCGTGTAGCTTGATAATGAATCGCTCCGTGCTCCCCAACTTTTCATATTGCCACTGTTATATGTAATTTTAAAAAGCACATTCACAGCAGATTAATCAATAGACAATAAATTTATGAGAACGCATTTTGAGGAATTAATGACTAAAAAGACAGTTGAAGAACTAACGGAATTTATTGACAATTTCGACCGATATTCACCTGAGGCTTTGACTTCCGCAATTAATGAATTAAAAGTAAGAGGGAGAGACTTTTCAGATGAAGAACTCAAATCACTGAATGAGAGAATTGAAAAAAAAAAGAAATTGAAGAGGAAGAAAGTCTCTTTGGTTCTTCAAAATCTATGAGAAAAAATGTTGTAACTGACCCTAATGCTCCATTGCTATATTCGAAAGTTTCGATAATGATTTTTTCGACAATTTTTACAGTGATTTTCGGTGCAATACTATTATCAATAAATGTTGATAATAAAATCTCAAAACTAAAAATTATAGGATTTGGAGTTTTATTTACGACTTTGGCTATATTGATTGGTAATTTAGCCCCTCAATCAACTTTATATGTATATTTCATTAATGGTATTGGAGGTTATTTTCTAACGTCTGAGTTTTGGAATAGATACCTTGGACGGGAAACAAAATATCGGACTAAACCAATTTGGATACCATTGGTGATTTCGGTAATAATATCAGTATTATTATTAATTGCAATGATTTATGGATAAAAAAACTGCTGCTAACCCAAACTATATGTCAATTGGGGTTTCGGTGCGGACAACAAAGTTAGCAGCCCGCAACAACGGCATCGGGGTTCGACAGGAACGAAGCCCGCAATCCCCACCTGCATATAGTTCCGTACGTTAGCACCAATTGTAGAAAAAAATAAAGACTGAATTCATGCTCACAAAACCAACAAAAATCACGAAATATCTAATCATTCTTTTGACTGTTTTAAACTTTTCCATAAACGCTCAAACGACAAGTCAAAAGGAATTGATTAATCGTTCGACTAAAACACAAAGAACAGACTCTGTAAATCGAATGGAAAACAAACTGATTGGTGAATGGAGCATATATGAGCATACTTACACGACAACAATAAAGAAAAAACACTCGACAATCAGAGAAACAACAAGTACTGTTTGTAATTCTTGTCCAAAGGTGACGTTCAAAGACTCCCTGACTGCTACAATTGTTTATCCCGTAGGAAAGGAAGATATTAAATGGAAAGTCAAGAACGACAAATTGACTATAATCAAAAACGAAAATAATACGAATAGAGCTTTTTCAGACTCAATTTACGAAATGACTTTTACTCAATTCGACAAATCGTTAGAACTAAAGTTAGTACAAAAGGACAAAGACTATTATATTATTTTGAGACGACAATACTAAACAACTGGTGGTAACACGCGCCTATGTCCATTGGCTGGCTGACCCCGTTAAGACGGGGCAGGCAGTGCATTTCGGCAGTTTTGCTCCCGCATTAGCTACGTTGATTTGCAATTCACTTTGTCCGCCGAGGCGGACAGCGAATGCTCCCGCAAATGGAACATTCCGTGCAACGGATACCGCCAAATGCCCATCGTCTCGGTCGTTAGGTGGCAGCTTAAAAATGAAAAAAACAGTATTCCTTTGCCTTTTTGCAGTCTTGACATTTTGAATCTGTCGCTAAGATAAAAATGAATATTTAACATAACTAAAAAATAAACGCAATATTGAGTATGCAACATTATCTGACAATTACAAAATAGAATATAATGAGACAAACAATTTTAATAATCATTTCTATTTTGACAATGAGTAGCTTAAATGCACAATTGGGTTGGCAAGTAGGGTATATCAATACTATTTCAAAATTTGATAATCAGAAGCTAATAGATTTATCATACGAATATCATCCGGCTACAGGAATAGATTGGAATTATACATATGAAACTTATCGAGATAAAACATATGAAAGTGGGATTCAGGGAGGGATAACTTACGATCTGATGTTTAATCATAATCTTAGTTTTTTACATGTTGGATTACTACCCATTATATCATACAGCAATTCCCAAATTCAATTAACTGACGAATTGGGAAATAATTCTGTCGCTACTATAAACACGTTCCGTAATACTTTTCAAGTACCGGTTGAGTTAGTTGGTGTAATTCCAAAATCGAAAGATGTAAATGTAATAGTATTTGTCGGGCCTACCATATCGGTTGGAGTTATTATGCTTGGTAATAGCAATGGTTCGAACTGGTTTGCAGAATGGTATGGACAAAGGCTAAATCTTGAGCTTGGTGGCGGTATCGGTATACAAATTAAGAAAATAACACTGAAAGTAGCGTACGATTTTGGCTTATTGAAATATGGAAGTAACAATACATATACAGATGGACTTAAAGTCTCTTTAGGATTTAAAATATAACTTTTATTTCTTAGAGAACTATTTACTAGTGTAGAATATTAATGTGTGTCATATTATCTAGGCTACAAAAGATAACTGAGAGTAATAATGATATGAAAAGATTTGAAAAAAACGACCACATAACATACGCCTATGGTCACTGGCTGGCTGACGTGCATTTAGCAGGTTTTGCTCCCGCATTCACTTTGTCGTTTCACGACAGCGAATGCTCCCGCAAATGGAACATTCCGTACAACGGATACCGCCAAATGCCCATAGCCTCGGTTGTTAGCGGCCTATAGTGAAAAAAATACAAATCTTATCGAAACTAGAATCTTTTATGAATAAAGTCGCATTGAAAATTCATATCATTAAACCAAAAAATATTTTCTGACAATTTAAAACATATCGAAATGAATAATATCCTTGAACTAAAGTACGGTTGCAACCCTTATCAAAAAAACGCTAAAGTAATCTTTAATAGTGCCATATCACCACTAAAAATTTTGAATGGAATTCCCAGTTATATAAACATTTTAGATGCATTAGCAGCATGGCAATTAGTGAAAGAATTAAAAGCTGCAACAGGCATAGCAAGTGCAGCTTCGTTTAAGCATGTAAGTCCTGCCGGCGCTGCAATCGCAAAACAACTTGATGTTACATTTCTGAAATCGCAATTTATTTCTGAGACTAATTTATCTCAAGTCTCTACAGCCTATATTCGTGCCAGAGGTGGTGATAGAATGTGTGCATTTGGCGACGCAGCTGCCGTGAGTGAAACAGTAGATGTTTCGTTGGCGAATATAATAAAATCGGAAGTATCAGACTTAATTATTGCTCCAAGTTACGATCCAGAAGCACTTGAAATACTGAAATCAAAGAAAAAAGGAGGTTATTTAATTCTGCAAATGGATCCAAATTACGAACCAGTTGACATAGAAACAAAAAGTGTTTATGGCTTCACATTACAACAGTCAAGGAATAATGCCATTATTGATAAAAATCTTTTCAACACTATTGTTACAGCGAATAAAAACGTATCAAATGAGGCATTACAGTCTCTTATTGTGGCTACCATTGCACTAAAATACACACAATCAAATTCTATAACCGTTGCTTACGATGGACAGTTAATTGGTGTTGGTGCTGGGCAACAATCCAGAGTTCATTGTCTTAGACTGGCTTGCAGCAAAGCTGACAAATGGTTTCTGCAACAGCACCCAAAAGTGCTTGGGCTTGAATTTATTGAGGGCTTAAAAAAACCTGAAAAAGCAAATATTGTAGACCAATTCCTGCTTTGGGATGAACTATCAGAAAATGAAAAACAATTAATGGCAACACAACTAAAAACTACTCCTGAACCTATTTCATTTGAAGAAAGAAGTAGTTTTATTCAACAATATAATGGAATAAGCCTTTCTTCGGATGCCTATTTCCCGTTCCGAGATAATATAGACCGTGCAAACCGTAGTAATGTTCAATACATTGCTCAACCGGGAGGCTCAGTTCGAGATGAAATTTGTATAGTAGCAGCAAATGAATATAACATGGTTATGTTTAATACTGAAACTCGGTTGTTTACTCATTAATTTGTGACAGTTTTACGCCTCGTTAGGGGCAATCCAAAAAAAAAAATTTCCTTTGACCCTGTTTGGCGTAGTCTCCGGACTACGTCAAGCTAAAAGGAAAGCTCCGGCTTTCCACATTATTCTGCTTCCGTGTGATTATCATTGCGTGGAAATGAGAAGATAAAATAATTGAAAGTTGTACAAACTTGCTTGCCACAGTATAAGAATGGTGTGCGGCAGCGAAGGAAAGAAAAATAAGATTATGGAAGAAGATTTGAAAAAACCGAAAAGTTATACTCGTAAGAAATTAGTTGCATTTTTATTGTCAGCATTTATACCAGGTTTAGGTCAGCTTTATAATGGACAACTCAAAAAATCAGTTATTTATTCAATTGGTTTGTTGATATTGCCAATTGGATTTAATTTAATGGGATTAAAACAGTATTTTTGGATATATGCTACTCTGATTATTTTAATTATTGCATTGAGAATAGCTATAGCAATTGAAGCAATGGTAGTTGCAGGACGGACAAAAGAATATCAACTTAAAATATTCAATAAATGGTATATTTATATATTAATTATTATTATTTGGCACGTGACTGTTTATACTGGTTTTAGAATATCGGAATCAACCCGATATCAATCATTTATAATTAAAACTGATTCGGGCAATCCAAACTTAATGGCAGGAGATTATGTTTTAGGTGACTTTGAATTTTACAAGTCTAAACAACCTCATTACGGTGAATTAGTTATTGTTTCAATGGAGACTGGGAGTTATGTTTATAGAATTGTGGGATTGCCTTACGATACTTTTAATATTGAAAATAACATTGTAAAATATAAAAACAAGAAATCAATCTCAACTATGATTTCTTCTTTGAATTGGAACAATGTTGAAACAGAAGAATTTGTTGAAACTTTACCGAATGGTTTTAAATATCACATATATAAGAACAAAACACCTTTTGACACAGCTACTGCAACGATAAAAAACATTATAGTTCCAAATGAATATTATTATGTATTAGGAGACAACCGTGATTTTTCAGCCGACAGTAGATTTGTCGGTTTTATTCATAGACAACAAATTCAGGGAAAATTATTGCGTATATATTATAGTACTGACTTTAGCAGAATAAATAAAAGTCTTGAAAAGTAACCTCTGTTTGGCGTAGTCTCCGGACTACGTCAAGCTAAAAGGAAAGCTCCGGCTTTCCATATTAAAAAGAATACTTGGGGGTGGGAATAAGAAGATAATATAAATGAAAGTTGAACAGACTTGTTTGCCACACGATGAAAATTGTGCGGCAGCGAAGGAATTGTTGACTTAAAGGAAAACTAATAAACTACTTAAATACAAAAATTTCATATAAATGAAAAAGGAAATAATACTTATCGTTCTATTTATAGCAATTGGGCTACAAGCTAAATCTCAGCAATTTACAGAAAATGAAATTATTGGCACATGGTCAGTTATGAAAGTGCAATTTTTGAATGACAAAATTCCAAATGACAAGAAACAAATGATTGAAATATTGAAAGAATCATTTCTCAAATCAAAATTTATATTTAAGGCAGACCACAACTTCACTTTTGACTTTTCGTTTGACGAAATGAGAATAAAAAATGGACATTGGAAATATAATCCGACAACAAACACAATTTTGATTCAAGACTGGAAAGACAAAGAAAAAAACAACTCGGGTTTAATGGAGATTTTCGTAAAAAAAGTTGGTGACATAATTATATTTGATCTTTCAGAAACAATGTTATCTTTAGAAATGAAAAATGAAAGCCCAAACCGCTAACACATTTCACCCGTTTGGCGTAGTCTCAGCACTACGTCAAGCTAAAAGGAAAGCTCCGGCTTTCCATATTAAAAAGAATGCACTTGTAAACTGTCAAATGCTCAAAGCCTCGGTCGTTAGCGGGTATTATGAGTCGTCCTGAAAAATGTCTACACAATTTAGAGTAGATATGTATCAAAATGGACATGTATTGCGTCGCTTTAGCGAGAGTTTCAAACTCAAAATTTTAGCCGAGTTAAGTACCGGCAAGTATAGTAAAAGAGAATTGTCCCGCCTGTACGGTGTTGCCTCCAGTACCATTAACGACTGGGTGCGAAAGTACGACAGAAAGGACTTAATGAACACAAGAGTTATCGTGGAAACTAAAGACGAAATCAGCCGTTTGAAAGAACTTCAAAAGGAAATTGATCAACTCAAGAAGTTGTTGGTCAAAAAGGATCTGGAGCAACTTATGAACGATTCCTATATGGAAATCGCAGCAAAGAAACTTGGTTATAAGAGTGTGCAGGAATTCAAAAAAAAAACAGACACCAGTCTTTAAACAACTGTATAGTAAAGGTTCTGCAATTAGAGTTTCCTGCCAGCGTGCAGGATGTCTGTGATTGCTACGGCATGAACAGGGATGCGTTTTACAAGTATCGGAAACGGGACAACAAACGTAAAGCGGTAGAAGAAAAGGTAGTGAATTTGGTGCAGATCCAGCGAAGGGAACAACCTCGTATGGGTACACGCAAGTTACATTTTATGTTGAAAGAACAACTCAATTCTCCGGAGATAAAAGTAGGCAGAGACCGCCTTTTTGATATTCTCAGGGACAATAAAATGCTTGTAAAACGTAAAAAAACATACACCAAGACCACCAATTCTTTTCACAGGTTCTACAAATATAAGAATCTGATTAAAGACATACAGATTACAAGACCTAATCAGGTGTGGGTAGCGGATATTACTTATCTGAGAACACATACCGGATTCTGTTATCTGGCTTTGATAACTGATTTATTTTCAAGAAGAATTGTCGGATACGATGTCAGCAACACGTTGGAACTGGCGGGCTGTACACGGGCCTTCAAACGAGCCCTGGTTAAGGCCCAGCCAGTTGCCAGCGTCATCCACCATTCGGACAGAGGAATTCAGTATTGCAGCAATCAGTACGTGGAACTTCTCGTGAAGAATGGTTTTCAAATCAGTATGACAGAGGAAAACCATTGCTACGAAAATGCAGTGGCTGAAAGAGTTAACGGAATCCTTAAAGACGAATTCTTTCTCGATCAGATTTTCTTTAATATCCAACATGCTAAACAGGCTGTCAAAAATGCTATCGATATTTATAACAATAAAAGATTTCATTTATCTTTACAGATGAAGACTCCAAATAGGGCGTTCTTCAACAACCAAAATTAACGTTTAACC
>WSSedL1CaDRAFT_10002242_pt1 | contig 10010 bp, 9 predicted proteins | sample WetSurSL1Cattail_FD_9464 | JGI IMG/M metagenome (IMG submission 9464)
AGAGACGCTGCTTACCAATTATTGAAAGACTATAACAAATCTGATGTTTTCCCCTCTGAGTTTTACACTATTATAAGCGCAGCGGAAAGTAGCCTGATCAATTGGTTGGAATTTCCAACTGAGTTGGATGCTATTCCTGACGAAATTGAACATGTTAAACGGGTTACAATCGATTTTGATGGTCAGGATGAACAAAAAACATTTTTTCATTATGAAGTGTTTAAGTTTAGGATTAATGAAACCCATTGGGCAGCAAAAAATGGTTGGATGCTTGGTGTTGTTGGCCCATACTTTGATGACAGTAATCCTTACGACCATGCGGGTGCATTTAGCCGACTTAGTAGCAGGTCTGAAACAACTTTGCCAGAGGAAGAAGCAAAATGGATTCACGAAAATATAACCTTAAGAGGATGACACAAATATAGTTTTTATGAACAGATTAGTAAACATTTCAAGTACCGACGACATCTTTCCTGAATACCGACAAACACCCATCGGGCTTCTTCTGGAATTTCAAAATCTAAACCGTTCTTTGGATAACTATTCGCAAGCACAGATGCTTATAGGCATGTGCATGGACAACCGAAAACATTTACGTATTCCTGATAACTTTGCATTTATTATCAGGTCTGGTGGCGCTAATTTACGATATAGCGAATTCAAAGTGTCATATGCAATTGCAATCGGCGACATTCAACACATTGCTATTATCGCTCACAACAATTGTGGTATGGTGAATCTCATTTCACGCAAAAATCAATTTATAAACGGATTGATTAACAAGGCAGGTTGGGAAAAGGAGTGGGCCGAAGACCATTTCATGCACTTTGCACCAATGTTTGAAATAGGAAATGAAATCGATTTTGTAATAAGCGAAGCAAAGCGACTACGATTAAGATATCCCAAAATTACGGTTGCCCCATTATATTATAGGGTTGAGGACAATCGATTATATTTGCTTAAAGAAAATTGAATTGCTTTTTTTAACCAAAACAGAAAAACTTGCATTAACAATATGGCCAAAAATTATTTTATTGACACAGAAAAATTCCCCATCGATAAATTCAGGAATATTCTAGAAACAAAGGCTATTTTACCTGGACGAATAGTGTTAAAAGATCAGATTGACGAACGTTTTGATTTGCTTAAGTCCAAAGGGATTTTGACGCTTGCAGATTTACTGAATGCACTCAAAACAAAAATAAAAATCGATAAATTTGCAAAGGACTCCGGACTTAGCATTGATTATTTAACGATTCTGAGACGGGAAGCGAATAGTTATGTTTCGGTGCCGGTAAGATTAATTGATTTGCCTTTTGTTGAGGCAGACATTATTAAAAAACTTGAATTAAACGGTATCAAAGATTCAAAGCAATTATTTGATAATTCCGCAAAAAAGGCGGATAGAGAAAAGCTTGCAGACAGAATGAAACTGCCCGTTAATAAATTGTTGGAATTACTTCAGCTATGCGATTTGGTAAGAATTACAGGAGTGGGGCCGGTATTCGCAAGGATTATCTACGATTCAGGGATTCACAGCGTACGGGAATTTTTATCAATTGAAGCATCAGAGTTGTTTTTAAGACTATTGAATACAAATAATGATAAAGGATTAACAAAAGCTAAATTCTCTATCAAGGACATTGAGTATTGTTTAGAGTTAGGCAAGGATTTACCTTTGGTGGTTGAATGAGGAAATTTGCATCCGCCTATATATTGTAAAAATTGAATCAAGAATATTACTTCAAATGATAACCATTGACAAATTAGCCTATGATGATTTAAATAGCCTTAAATTATTATATGAAGATGGATTTGAGAATTCTGCCTCCGATTATAGCAAGATGGTAGAAACATATAATACAATTAAGGACAACACAAGCTACATCATATTATGTGCAAAAATTGACGGCAGGGTAGTGGGTTCCGTAATGGGAATTGTTTGTAGTGAATTGTTTGGAAAATGTTTACCATTCATGGTAGTTGAGAATGTTGTAGTTTTAAATGGTTTCAGGAGATTGGGGATTGCAAAACAATTGATGCAAAAATTAGAAGAGTATGCAAAAATGAATCGATGCACCACCATTTTATTTGTATCAAGCGAACATAGAAAAGGAGCTCACAAATTGTATGAGTCCCTGGGATATGGAATTGACAAAGTAAATGGGTATAGGAAGAGATTGAAGTAACCACTAAACACCCTGTTAGAAAGGAAGTTTAGATAGAAACAATAGTACAACAGTGGCCGAATTTTCGGCAGCTAGCTTGCCGAAAGTATGAGATTCGTTCGTGCCCCGACCTCCGCCAGCAAGATCAGAAAGAGATCTGAAGGCAATAAAAGGCACACGATGAACATATGCTACGAAGGCTACAGCGGCAGTTTCCATGTCCAGAGCGTCAGCCTGAAAGGTGTTCCACACATATTTGCGGTATTCGGCATTATCCACGAAGGTTGGGCCACTCACTCCGTTGCCACCCACCACTAAACGTGGCTGATGATCCAGGCAGTCTTTATCATTGGCGCAACGCTTGAGGGGAATATCCTTGGATAGATTCTTAGCTACAGCTAACAAACTGCTGTCCACAGGAAACCAAAACCGGCTTTCCAGGCTATCAGGTGTGCAGCCCTCGCGAGTCACAGATGAGTTTTTGGGGAACATCATCCCAAAGTTGGGAAAATCACAATGGTGAGCACTGGTATCCCAACCTGAATCAGTCTTGCGTGCAAAGCGCTGTTCCTGATAGTTGCCCCACTGGGAAACCACCGTAACATCTCCCACCTGCAGGTTGGGATTCACTCCACCTGCAATCCCCGAAAACACAATTGAGGTGATTCGAAACTTATTGAGAAGAGACTCGGTAGTCATTGTGGCATTCACAATGCTGTAACCACTCAAGAGCAATACCACGTTATGACCTTTCAACCTGCCCAGCCAAAGTGTGCGTCCGTTGACAACTGTATGGGAGGTCAGTTCAGCGCTATCGCGAAGCTTGGATAGTTCGGCATCGAAGGCAGAAATAATGGCTATACGGGGAATCGTATCACACCACACTGTTGTAAGCAAATTATTTCTTGCGGAAACACTTAGTGTCGAAAAAAGAGACATAAGTAAAACTAGATTCTTCATACATTTTTTGTTAGTAGTAATTAAATTATTTCAAAAATCCCCTTCACAAGGGTAATTTCCTATATAAAATTGGAAGGCTATGCAGAATACAAAAATATGATAAAATACAGACTAATTCCTTATGTGTGGTGATCACTGTAGATTATTCAACATATAAAACCAATCCTTTCAAATATTCTCCTTCAGGATGGTATATGTTGATCGGGTGATCAGGTGATTGCGAAAGTTGGTGCATAATACTTACTTCGCGTTTGGCAATAGTAGCGGCGGAGAACACTGCCTGCCGGAATTGATCCTTATTGATTACCTGAGAACATGAAAAAGTGAATAAAATCCCCCCTGGTTTAATTTTCGATATTGCCTTGGCGTTAATTCGTTTATATCCTTGCAGGGCATTGCTTAATGCACCCTGGTGCTTGGCAAAGGCCGGTGGATCCAAAATGATAAGGTCGTACTGATTATCAATATTATTTAAAAACTCGAATGCATCTGCTTCGTAGGCAGTATGATTTGAGGAGCTGAAGTTCAGGCTGACATTTTGATTGGTAAGTTCGATCGCTTTTTCAGAGCTGTCTACCGAATGTACCATTTTGGCTGAGCCTCTTAAAGCATACACTGAAAAACCTCCCGTATAACAGAACATATTCAAAACACTTTTATCTTTTGAATAAAACTCAATTAGTTTGCGATTTTCCCGTTGATCAATAAAGAAGCCTGTTTTCTGACCTTCTACCCAATTCACGAAAAATTTGTTTCCATATTCGACCACTTCTCCACTTGGGTTTGATCCTAATATAAATTCATTTTTGGCGCCTACATTCGCTTTGTGAGGTAAGGTGCCCTCGCTTTTATCATAAATGGCAATTAACCGGTCCCCATAAATTTCTTTAATTACCTGGGCAATCTGATTCCTGATATGGTACATTCCAATTGAATGAGCCTGTATAATAGCCGTGTTGTCATATACATCAACAATTAGTCCGGGCATACCATCGCCTTCACCATGAACAAGCCGGTAAACATTTGTTTGAGGGTTTTCGGCAAGTCCCAGTCTTTTACGCATCTGATATGCTTTACTTATTTTATTTCTCCAGAAGTCATCATTAATCTCCACCTGTTCAAAGGAGATAATTCTTACTGTAATAGAGCCTATCTGATAGTGTCCGATTGCAAGAAATTCATCTTTTTCGGAGTATACTGCAACCAAATCTCCTTCAGTGGGTTTACCTTCAATTTTTTTGATTGCTCCGGAAAATATCCAGGGGTGATATCTAAGAATTGATTGTTCTTTCCCTGACTTTAATGTGATTTTTATCATTCAGACTTTAACTCCGTTAATGTTTTGTAAATTTCATATGCTGCCCAGGCATCAGTAGCAGCGTATAGTTGCTGTGCATCAGTAAGAACTTCATTTTCCCAATTCGATAGTTGTTGCGATTTGGAAATCCGAAAATTTAAAATGATCCCTGTTAATTTTGATAATCCGCTATTTTCGATGCCAAAATCTTTGACTAGGTTTTGTAATTCGATAAAACCATCCGGTTTGAATGCGCTAATAATTGCCAGGTGCCGTATATCATCGCGTATTGCAATACCAGCTTTTATAATAGCAGGATCTGATAATACTTTCATCAAAATATCAGGGAACCCGGTTTTGTTCAATCTAAAAAGGTAAGCATCTTCGGATGTGGCTAGTTGCAAAAGCGAAACACGATTTGAGCATCCTTTTTTGAATGAAGGCTTAGTTTCAGTGTCGAAGCCTAAAATCGGTTCCTTGAGCAATTTCTTGCAAACCTGTTTCACTTGTGAAGCCTCTTCGATAAGATGAATTCTTCCTTTGAATTGTCCTAACGGTAACAGATGAAGCTCTTCCCTGTTAATACTTGGTATAAACATTTTATATTTCTTCGTTCAGGAATTCATCCAATGCCTCTGAGTCCATAACTTCATCACTATCCACAACGGCTGCAGGCGTATCATCTTCATCATCGCTTAATGGATCGCGGAAAATCGTTCCGTCTTTTTTCAGGTATCTGATTACATGAATAGCACGTAAAGCGTTTAATAGTTTCACGCCCCAATATTTCTCATAGTTATTCATGCATTCGATCAGCGAGTCATTTACACTCTCAAATGTGCCCAGTGAATGCCATTTCACAAAGTCATACAAATCCTGATAAATATCCGTTAAATCTTCCGAAAGACTAGCTTGGAATATATTCTGACTGGTAGGTTTGTTAGGGTCAAGTATTTCAGTGTATTCATCCTTTTTTTCAAAAAGATTCATTAAAGTAAGTCTTACATTATTATATTGTTTTTCTGTAAGATATTTCTGCGTTTCACTTTCGTATCTGGTTTGAAATCGGGGAATAGCAAATGTTTTTTGGTAAACTGCCATCAGAGATTCGGAAATTTTATCGAATAATTCGTGCAGTGGGAGTTTGTCAGCATTATCAAGGATCTTGCAATAAGTGACTCCGCATTTGACAAATTCAAGTCCCTCGTCTTTTTTGTGAGTCTTAGTCTTTTCCATGCTTCTAAAATATATAAATTGCGGTATAAAATTAATACAAAAACAAATAATCTCAAGTTAAATTTTTCAACGAAATGGTTTGATCCTCCATGTAGCAAAGATAGTCGTTATCGAGCAACCAACGTATAACTTTAATTACTTTTTCTTCATTTAAGTTAAGAACATCCACTAATTGTTGTAATTGCAACGATGATTGAACAAGTTTTTCGCTGATTATTTTTTTAATTTGTTCAAATTCGTAGTAACTCAGCCCCATCTCATTTTTTGCAATGCAAACATCACAAATTCCGCAATTTTCAGCATGCTGCTGTCCAAAGTAGGCCAACAACATACGACTTCGACATTCATCCTGAGAAAAGGCATACCGGATCATCTTTTGTATTCTTGTGGTAAAATTATTCTTTCGGTGATTGAAATTCTCATGTGAGATATACAAGGTTTTGTCGTCAAGCCGCTCTTCCGTATAAGTAACAAGTGGTGTGTTTTTATGAGGTATATATTTAATTACTTTCAAAGAAGTTAGTTTGTTCAGAAATCGTCTGATTTCATCTAGGCTAACCTTTGATCGCTTTGCCAGAGATAGTTCGTCGATAATAACATAATCGGTAAACAATCCGGCATAGGAACGAAGCATCAACTTTATAAAACCATCAAAGGCAGCATTGGCGACCTGAAATTTATAAAGATCATTCCTTCCAACCACAAAATGAACTTTTGAAGGATTGTTAACATCTTCATTAAATTCGATGTAGCCTTCATTCTGTAAAATTTTAAGACTGTTATAGGTTGTAATGATGGCCAGGTTATAGGAAGCACAAAAGCTCGCCAGGTCAAAATCAAAAACCAGATCTTTTCCTCCGCCATAAGGTATATTAAGGAAATTACCCAGCATCTGATAAATGCTTTTGATCGACGATATTTCCGGGAATTGCACGTCAATAGACTTTTCCAGTTTTACCTGATCCTTCTCGTCACAAAGCATAATGGCAAATGATTTTTGTCCATCACGTCCGGCACGTCCGGCCTCCTGAAAATACGACTCAAGAGAGTCAGGTGGTTCATAGTGGATTACGAATCTTACATCCGGCTTATCGATACCCATACCAAACGCATTGGTGGCTACTATAATCCGTGTAGAATTGTTCTTCCACTGGTCTTGTCGCGCAGCTCGTTCTTTGTCGTTCAGTCCTGCATGGTAATAATTAGCAGAAACGCCTTGTTTTTTAAGAAAATAGGCTATCTCTTTTGTCTTTTTTCGATTGCGAACATATATAATACCACACCCCTGCACGCGCTTGATAATTTTTAAAATTTGATTTTGTTTATCAGGCGTTTGCCTGACCACATAAGCCAGGTTTTTGCGTTCGAAGCTTTTACTCAGTAAATTGGGTTGTACAAACCTGAGCTTATCCATGATATCTTCAGCAACCTTTGGAGTAGCTGTAGCTGTGAGTGCCAGGATTGTAACGTTGGGTAAATGCTCTCTTAATTCTGCGATTTTTAAGTATGAAGGGCGGAAATCATAGCCCCATTGTGAGATGCAGTGAGCCTCGTCAACAGCAATTAGGTTAACTTTCATCTTTTGCATCCGAACCTTTAATATTTCGGTGCTCAATCGCTCGGGTGAGAGATATAGAAATTTAACAGCTCCATAAATGCAATTATTTAAGGCAACATCAATCTCATCACGAGTCATGCCTGAATGGATTGCAATAGCCTTGATTTGTCGCTTACAAAGGTTTTCCACCTGGTCTTTCATGAGGGAAATCAGAGGTGTAATAACAAGGCAAATACCCTCCATGGCTAAGGCTGGAACCTGAAAGGTAATTGATTTTCCACCGCCTGTGGGCATCAAGGCGAGAGTGTCCTTCCCGTCAATTACAGAACGGATTATGTCCTCCTGCAAAGGCCGGAACTCCGAATAGCCCCAATATTGATGCAATATGTCATGAATCGATGAATTCACTTGGATTTTTTTAGACATTAGGCTATTGACCTAATACGTGTATCATTGTTAATACCTAATTTGACAATTCAACCCGCTTCGGGCTTGTTTAATTCGTTGAAAATTATAGCCCCCGGTTGCGCCAGGGGGTTATTCAAATTTAATCCTTACGGGTAAGTCCGAAGGACTTAAATATGAATAACCCCCAATGAAATTGGGGGGCAGATAAAAAGTTATAATTAGTTACAACCCCGTAGCGGGTTGAACTAAAATTGTAAAATAACTTAGGTAAACAGATATACATATTACCTAAATTAAACGCTAAATTATCAATTTCTTTTGGTCTCCTTGCATTAACTTTTGATCTCTGTTGGAGACAAATAGACCATAATAATTGTTAAGAATGGCTTTAACATTACATTTTAAAGCGCAGAAAACACCAACATTGGCCATGTTCATTTCCTAAAAAAATATAAAAATCAACTTCGTTATCCTTATTTTTTGTAATTTGGCGCAATTTTAAATGCACATAAAACTTTTGAATATGTCGTTTCTGGAAGATAAAATCGCAGGTGAAGGATTAACATTTGATGATGTATTATTGGTACCAGCATATTCTGAGGTTTTGCCCCGCGATGTTTTACTTCCAACAAAATTCTCGAGGAATATATCGCTTAATATTCCGATCGTTTCCGCGGCTATGGATACGGTAACTGAGGCTCCGATGGCTATTGCACTTGCTCGCATGGGAGGCATCGGAGTTATCCATAAAAACATGAGCATCCAAGAGCAGTCTAAGCAGGTGAAAATCGTAAAACGTGCTGAAAACGGTATGATTTATGATCCCATTACAATTCACCGCGATAGTCTTGTGGGCGATGCTTTAAAACTCATGCAGGAATTTAAAATTGGAGGTATACCTGTTGTAAATGAGCAGTATGAGTTGGTAGGTATTGTCACCAACCGCGACCTTCGTTTTGAACAAAACATGCAACGGCCGGTTAGCGAAATCATGACAAGCGAACACATCATCACAACATCTCAGGAAACAACGCTTGAAAAAGCAGCCTATATTCTGCAAAAATACAAGATTGAAAAATTGCCGGTAGTTGACGAAAAAAACAGACTTATCGGCTTAATTACATATAAAGATATTACCAAGGCAAAAGATCAGCCTAATTCATGCAAAGACCAACTGGGTCGTTTAAGAGTAGCTGCTGCTGTTGGTACCGGTGCTGATGCCATTGAGCGCATGGACGCACTCATCAAATCGGATGTTGATGCTATTGTCATTGACACTGCTCATGGCCATTCCATGGATGTTATTAATATATTGAAGAAGGCAAAATCTTTATATCCATACATAGATATCGTAGTTGGAAATATTGCTACAGCCGAAGCCGCAAAAATGCTTATTGAAAATGGCGCCGATGCTGTAAAAGTCGGAATTGGACCTGGCTCAATTTGTACAACAAGGATAATAGCAGGTATTGGAGTACCTCAGTTGACGGCCATCTATGAAGTGGCAAAAACGCTGAAAAACTCAGGGGTTCCTTTAATAGCCGATGGAGGTATTCGTTATTCGGGCGATATTGTTAAAGCTCTTGCAGCTGGTGCATTTTCTATTATGGCAGGATCACTTTTTGCAGGAACAGAGGAATCACCCGGGGATACCATCATATATAATGGAAGAAAATACAAAGAATATCGTGGAATGGGTTCAATCGAAGCCATGAATCAGGGTTCTAAGGATCGTTATTTCCAGGAAGACGAAGATGATATTTCAAAATTTGTTCCTGAGGGAATCGAAGCCAGGGTACCTTATAAAGGAACACTCACGGAAGTTGTTTATCAGTTAATAGGCGGATTGCGTGCTGGTATGGGATATTGCGGAGCAGGTACTATCGAAAAGCTCCACAACGCAATGTTTGTAAGAATTACTCAATCGGGTATTATTGAAAGCCATCCGCATGATGTTACCATTACCCGTGAAGCTCCCAATTATAGCAGATAATAATTTTTGAATCTATACGTTTGATGTTAAAATAAGCCGTTTTTAAAATGAAAAAATTAATTTATACAGTACTATTTGTATTTGGCTATTTATCTGTAGTTTCCGCACAGTATTCACCTAATGATGCTCTTTTAACCATTGGTAACAGAAAAATCTCTTCTGGTGAATTTGAACGCATTTTCAATAAAAATTACAATGTTAATAGTAATGAAAAACAGAGTGTTGAATCTTATTTTAATTTATTTTTAAAATTTGAGCTCAAAGTATCCGCAGCACTCGACGCTGGAATTGACACCCTGGCTTCTTTTAAAAACGAATTAAAGGGCTATCGTAATCAACTTGCAAAGTCGTATTTAACCGATAATGACTTAACTAATAAGTTGATAGAAG
>WSSedL1CaDRAFT_10002243_pt1 | contig 10009 bp, 9 predicted proteins | sample WetSurSL1Cattail_FD_9464 | JGI IMG/M metagenome (IMG submission 9464)
GCGGGCAATCCCAACGCGGCTGCTATCCTGTTCGTGGTCGGTGGGGCGGCGCCGCCTGATTGGGCCTCCGAGGCCGCCAAATCGCTCACCCGGATTGTCCTGTTGTTCGACGGCCACGACCCGTCGGCGGTGCAAACGGCGCGTGACGCCTGGAAAGCGGCCAAGGCGGCTGGGCACGATGTCACCTATTGGAAAGAAAGCCCCACTGGAAAGTGGGAAAAGCAGGGTTGATTGGCAGTTCCAGGCTGCCTATCTCTGGCGGGGGGGATAGGAACAACGCATGCTGTACGGATACGGCTTCGGCTGGGTGCTGGTTTCGCTCGCGCTCGCCTATCATTGCATTCGCTCCGGGCGGCCGTGGTGGTGGATTCTTGTCATCGGCATGGTGCCGCCGCCGTTTGGCTGGATCGCTTATGTGATCTTCGCCGTCATTCCCGATGTGTTCGGCAGCGCCTCGGCGCGCAGATTTACCGACAACGTCTCGACCATGGCCGATCCTGGCCGCAGCTATCGCGAGAAACTGCACGAGGTCGAGCGGGTCGGTTCGGCCGATGCCAAGCGCGCGCTGGCGGAAGAGTGCATCAAACGCGGTCTGTTCCAGGATGCGGTGGAGCTTTATCAGGGTGCGATGAACGGCCCGATCGGCGACGGCGATCCGACCCTGTTGAAGGGGATCGCACGCGCGAAACTGCTGGCGGGCGACGGACCTGGTGCGGCGGCGGCCTATGAAAAATTGCGCGCCATGGACCGCGCCGCCTTCGATGCCGATACCGAACTCGATTATGCCCGCGCGCTCCATCTGGCCGGGCGCACCGACGATGCGCTGCGCCAGTATGAAACCGTGGTGCCGCGCTATCCCGGCGAAGAAGCCCGCTGCCGTTTCGCCTTGCTGCTGAAGCAACTCGGCCAGACCGAACGCGCGCGTGCGCTGTTCCGCGAGATCATCGAGTCCGTCAAACACGCCCCCAGCTATTACCGCACCCGCCAACGCGAGTGGTCCCGCATCGCCAAGGACGAGCTGGCGTCCTGAACACCGCAAATTGATCCGTATGACCGCAAGTGCCACGCGCGGTGCGCCTCTGGCTGGCATAGAATGGCGCCCGACAAATCGCACCCGGGGCCACCGCCATGACCAATCGCCGTCAGCTTCTTTCCACCCTTGGTGCGGGTGCCGCGGCCGCGGCGCTGCTCGAACCGGCGTTTGCCGCCAAAACGGCCCCGACGACGAAACCGATCATCCAGAAGCGCGTGCTCGGCCGCACCGGCCATATGGTTGGCCCGCTCGGGCTTGGCGGTCAGGCCTCGCTGCAATGGACGCCGGAGGGTGTCGATGCTGCCGACATCATCTGCCGCGCGGTCGAGCTTGGCGTGAACTATCTCGACACCGCCAATGCCTATGGCCCCAGCCAGACCAATTACGGCAAGGCCTTTCAGCGGCTGAACCTGATCCCCGGCAAGCCCGGTTACAATGCGGCGCTGCGCGAGCGTCTGTACCTCAATTCCAAGACCACGCGGCGCTTCGCCAAGAATCCGGCTGACGACAAGGGCCCGTTCGCCATCGACGAATTGAAGCGCACGCTGACGCAAATCTTCGGCGACGGGCAGGGCTTCATTCCTGAAGGGGCCTATCTCGATTGCATCCAGATGCATGCGATCGGTACTCTCGATCAGGTGGCGCAGAGCTATATCGGCATGGCGGACCGCGGCGGCAAGATGGGCGATCAGATCGGCGCCTTCGCGGCGCTGCTCGATTACCGCGACGGCACCAACTACACCGGTTTGAACCCCGAGCATAAACACTGGGTGCGCCATGTCGGCGTCACCGGCCATCTCGATTCCACCGTGCTGTCCCGGCTGATCCGCATGGACGAGGGAGGCGAACTCGACACCCTGCTGGTGGCGCTCAACGTCAACGACAAGCTTTATTTGCCGCATCAATACAACGTGCTGCCGCTGGCGGTTGCCAAAGGCATGGGCGTTATCGCCATGAAGGTGTTCGCTGACGGTGCGTTCGTCGGCAAAGAGGCGCATTGGACCCGCGGGCCGCAGGAGGTCGTCACCAATGTCGGTGACGCGCAGGGCCGCATCAATACGCACGATATGGTGCGCTACACGGTTTCGCTGCCGGGCGTCTGCACCACCATCATCGGGACCGGCCACATCGACCGCAAGGACCCGTCAAAAGATCAGATCGTCGCCAATCTCGCCGCCGCCACCGATGTGACGATGACGCGGGCCGAACGCGAAGCGCTGGAGAAAGAAGCCGCGGCGCAATACGGCGCCACCACCAATTATTTCCAGCAAAAGGCACAAGGCCTGATCCAGCCGACCGAGGTGAAAGTCAGCAAAGATGGCGGCCGCGTGAAAGTCACTTGGCAAGCGGCGGTGGCGGGTGCGAAGCCTCTGGCGGCCTATCAGATCAAGGCCGGTGGCAAAGCGATCCTCACCATTCCTGCCCGCCCGCAACTGACGCTGGCGCCGTTGTATGCGTATCTTGCCAACGAAACTTTGCCCGATGGTCCGGTGGACGTGGTGGCGGTGGAAGAGGAGTGAAAGCCGCGTTCGTATCGCAGCGGAATGCGTCGTGTGTGGCGAAGGCGGGCGACGAAGCAACGATGCCGGGCGTTTGAAGTGGACGTTTTCTCTGAGCCCGGTTGCCTTATTCGAAATTTGGACGATTGAATGGGCTAGGCATTTGACGGTCTATCCCCGATAGGCCGTTTCACCCTCGCATGAGGAGGACGTTGTGGGGTTGTGCGTCTGCTAGCCAGATCTGCAAAAGGAGAGTCAAATCAGGTGCTTGCAACAGCAATATCGGCGTTCTGGCAGTGGCCGATCGCAGTAGATGCAAATAGCATTTGAAATCCAGTCCTTAACAGCGATACTCGTGGCGCTTCGAAGTAGTCACATGCACAGTATGGAGTCAGGAATTGTCGGCCAAACAGCTCTTCACGATCGGATATGAAGGCGCCGAGTTGGCTGACTTTCTGGTGACGTTGGCCGCGTGCGGCATCACCCAGATCATTGACGTGCGCGATGTTCCGGTTTCCCGAAAACGTGGTTTTTCTAAGAACGTCCTGGCGGAGGCTTTGGCTGCTAAAGGGATTGCATACATCCACCTAAAAGACTTGGGCGACCCCAAGCCTGGTCGTGAGGCGGCCCGCCGCGGCGACTATAGTCTATTCAGCACGATTTATGCCGCGCATCTTAAGACAGATGCGGCGCAAGCCGCGCTTACCGTTGCGGCGAATGAGGCTGGGCAGCGCGTTTCGTGCTTACTGTGTTTTGAGCGCGCGCATGAACACTGCCACCGCAATATGGTCGCCGTTGCGCTCGCCCAATCGGCTGGGTTTTCCATTCGCCATGTTGGGGTCAAAAAGAACATTTCCGTAGGGCGCGGGGGGCGCTATGGGCACAGCAACGAACCTGAATTTGCATTCGGGTGAAGCTGAAGCAATCGTAATTGTTAAGGCTGTTCCTCACGCGAGCAAGAAGCACGGGGAAACTGTTTGTTGTGCGGGCATTGATCTTCACGGCAACTGGCTGCGGCTCTACCCTGTATCGTTTCGCTCGCTGGATGAGGGGCAGAAGTTCGGTCGTTGGGATCGGATTCGCTTTAAGTGGAGAAAACCCAGCGACGATCATCGTATTGAAAGCCACCGTGTTGATCAGGATAGTCTCGAAATCGTCGGTGAGATCAAACGGTCTGAGCGTCAGAGCTTTCTCTCCAATCTTATTGTCACAAGTTTAGAACGGGAGCGGGCCGCTGGACGAAGTTTGGCGCTCCTGAAAGCCAAGATTCTAGACTTCAAGATCGAAAAGCGCTCGGACAAAGAGATTGCGTCCGAGACGGTAAGGTTTGCGGCTCTTCACAGTCAGAAGGACTTATTCAATACCAAGTCGATTATTCCGTACCAGCCATGTCGTTATAGCTTCAAATACCGCTATCAGACGGATGACGGAATTCGAGAAGGCACGTGTCAAGACTGGGAGACAGAAGCAACGTTCTACAATTGGGAAAAGCGGTATGGCGAGACGCAGGCGCTCACTGCGATACAGCGTATTTTTGGTGAAGAATGGCCAAGCAAGGGGATGCTGCTCGCTATGGGGACGCATTCCCTGTATCCCGATGTTTGGTTGATTAACGGGGTTGTGCGCCTTGACGAAGTGAATCAGCCTACCCTGTTCTGATTTTCATGTTCTTTTGGCTTAGTTTCGAGAGATGAGGTTCTCTAGGCGCGGCTAAAGGATCACGCCGCGGCTCCAGCGGGTGGCAGAAATCCACGACTACTCCACCTTCGCCCGCACCTTCACGCCCATGCGCTTCATATCGGTGATGAGGCGGCGGGGGTCGGCGAGGTGGCCCATCATCCACAGGCCGGGGCTGCGCCCCAATCCTTCGAGATATTGCAGGATCGCGGCGGCAACCGGGATGGCGGTGAGTTCGTAGGCGTCGCGATGCGCCACTGCCGCCTCGAACTGCGTCTTCTGTCCGGCGTGGATGCCGCTCGCCTGGACGATCAGTTCGGTGCGGAACGGCGGTTTCTGGAAGCGCGTCATGCCCCACCAGAGCAGTCTGCCGGTCATTCTGCGGGCCTTGGGCAGCAGCTTCAACAGAACGAACACAAGCGGCGTAATGACCGTATCGACGAACCAGTTCGTACCGGCGATAAAAAAGCCGGTCTCGCGGAGCGAGGAATAGCGCTCCGGCAGCGGCCCCAGTTCCTCGAAGAACATCGAATAGCAGGTGCGGGGGCCGATATCGCCGCCGAAATCGATCTTCCGGATCTGGTATGCCTTGGGATTGGTCCAATATCCGTTCGTGAACACCTGCGCCTGATAATCGCGGAAGACATCCACCAGTTCGTCGACCGCTTCGGAATAGGGCTGGTCTTTGGGGAAACTGACATACCCGGCCGTGGTGGCGGTTTCGATCTTGTCAAAATGTTCGGCGGCAAAGCGCACCAGCGCTGCGGGCAGACCGGGATGAAAGCCCGCTTCGGTGATGAAGCAGCGGCCCTTGGCTTCAATCTCACCCGCGATCGATTTCAGATAGGCGAACTTCTTGGCGCCAAGTTGCACGTCGAGATAATCGACGCCGAGGTCCAGCGCCAGCCGCGCCACTATCTCGACATAGGTCGTGGTCGACGCCGCCACCACGATCAGCGTCTGGCCCGCCATCGCGGTGCGCAAGGACGCGGCATCGGCGGCATCGGCATGCGCTGCGCGCACGCGGCCCGGCCGGTCGCGGCCAAGATCGCCGGCCACTTCCTGCGCCTTTTCGAGGCGGCGGCTGGCAATCGTAATGATGGCGTCAGAGCGCTCCAAGAGATGGCGCGCGATCAGCCGTCCGGTGAATCCGGTACCGCCCAGAATAAAAATTTTTGCCGGCATTTTTTCACCCACAATCCGACCCGAACCCAGTGTAGCATGCCGCAGGACGTGGAATTTTGACGTTTGGTCGCGCCGAGGCCCCGAATCGCGGCAAAAAGTGTGTCGCACCTCAGCGGAGGAACCGTATGACCCGTACCGCCATCGCGCTTCGCCATGTCGCTTTTGAGGACCTCGGCCTGATCGAGCCGTTGCTGACCGCGCTGGGCTGGAGCATCAGCTACCGCGATGCGAGCCTCGACGATCTTGCCGATCCGGCGCTGCAACAGGCTGATCTTGTGGCGGTTTTGGGTGGGCCGATCGGCATTTACGAGGGCGATAGCTATCCCTTCCTCAAGGGCGAATTGGCGGCGATCGAACGGCGGCTCAAAGCGAACAAGCCGACGCTCGGCATTTGTCTCGGGGCGCAGGCGATGGCGCAGGTTTTGGGTGCGCGGGTTGCGTTCGGCGGCACCAAGGAAATCGGGTTTGGCCGCGTTAGCCTCACACCCGAAGGCGCGGCGTCCGCGCTGGCGCCGCTGGTCGATCCGCACGCGGCGGTGTTGCATTGGCATGGCGACACCTTCGACTTGCCGCACGGCGCAACGCGGTTGGCCGCGAACGAGACCTATCCCAACCAGGCGTTCGCCTATGGCCCCGGCGCGCTGGCGTTGCAATTTCACCTCGAAGCCGATCCCAGCAAGCTGGAGCGCTGGCTGGTTGGTCATGCGGTCGAGTTGGCGAAGGCCGGAATCGACATCCCCGCCTTGCGCAAAGACGCCGCCCAGCGCGCACCAACCTATGCCGCGCAAGCCATCGCGGTGTTCGGCCGTTGGCTGAATGAGATCGTCCGCGACTGACGGTCAGTGGATGCCGTGCGCGTTGAAGTGGCGGCAGGCGTCCTTGTCGGCACTGAGCATGTGGTCGTTGAGCCACTGGCGAAGGAAGTGCAGCAGGTCAGACGCCAGGACGATGTCGTGATTGCCGCGGCTGGCTTCGCGAAAATCGGCGATGCGTCGGCGCAGCGACTCGTGCTCGGCGCGATGCTCGTCTGCCTTGGGATATTGGGTCTCAGCGAACAGGGCTTCCTCGTAGTCGAGATGCTGGACCATATAAGATGCCAGCTTGTCGAACACCCGTTCGAGCGAAGCGTTGATATCCTTGTCGATGACGATCGCATAGAGTTCGTTGAGGATATCGATCATCCGGGCATGCTGGCTGTCGATCTCGGCGACACCGTCGACCATTTTGTCGGTGAAGACCATGAACCGCATGGCGCGCCCTCCGCTCAATTTTCGCACGCACGTTAGTAGAATGCGTCCCCCTAATTTCGTCTTAAGCAAATTCGGCGGACCGAACGTTCACCCCTATCATGGTGCCGTCAACACTGCCGTTGCGGCGTCGAGGCGGGCGGGCCTTTGGTCCAAGGTTCGGTCAGGGTTGCAGCGAACGGCTTTTCGCCCAGTAAGCGTCAGGCTTTCGGTCACCGGCGTCGGGTAAAGCACCAGGTAGGTTTCGATGCGCGTTCCAGCCCCAATCCTAGCAAGACGCGTGCGGCCGTGCACACAGAACAAAAGCCGCCGAATTTCACAAGCAAGTGTGCGGGGAAGGAGGGCGAGGCGGCTTTTATTCTGCCGCGGCTTGTTCGTAGTCCTCGTGCACCGCGAGCCAGCGTTCTTCGGCGGCTTCGAGTTTTTTTACCGCATCGGCGCGTTTTTTGGAGACCGCGGTGCCTTTCTTGGGGTCGTGGACGAACAGCAGCGGATCGGCCAGCGCGGCGTCGAGCTTTTTGATTTCCGCCGTCAGGGCGTTGATCTGATGTTCGGCGGCATCGACCTTGTCTTTCAGCGGTTTCAGGCGCCGCCGTTTCTCCGCCGCGTCGCGCCGCGCATCTTCCTTGGTCTGCTTCGGCTCGGCCGCGGCTGTTTTTGGCGCCGCATCGGGAGTGAGCAGGAAGCGGCGATAATCGTCGAGATCGCCATCAAACGGCAGCGCACGCCCGTCCGCCACCAGCATCAGGCGATCGGCGGTGGCTTCCAACAAGCGACGGTCATGGCTGACCAGGATGACGGCGCCATCGAAATCGTTGAGCGCATTCAAAAGCTCATTGCGCGCGTCGATGTCGAGATGGTTGGTCGGTTCGTCGAGGATGAGCAAATTGGGATGATCGAGCGTCGCCAGCGCCAGCATCAGCCGCGCCCGTTCGCCACCGGAAAGATTGCTTACCCTGGTCAGCGCCTTGTCGGCGGAGAAGCCGAACCCGCCCAAGGCATTGCGCACTTGCAACAGCGACAGCGCGGGGCGCAGCCGGCTCAGGGTATCGACCGGCGTGATGTCGCCGTTCAATTCTTCAAGCTGATGTTGGGCGAAATAACCCGGGATCATTTTCTTGGCGCGGGTCATCACCCCGTCCATCGGCTCCAGCTTGCCCGCCAGCAGTTTCGCCAGAGTCGATTTGCCGTTGCCGTTCTTGCCGAGCAGCGCAATGCGGTCGTCGGGATCGAAGCGCAGGTTCAGCCCGGTCAGCACGGGCTTGCCTTCGACATAGCCGACCGAAGCATTCTCCATGGTGATCAGCGGCGGGCTGGCACCAGTGGCTTTGGGCAGGCGGATCGGCGCGACGTGCTCGTCCATCGGCAGGTCGATGGTTTGCAGCCGCTCCAGCATCTTGATGCGGCTTTGCGCCTGACTGGCTTTGGACGCCTTGTAGCGGAAACGTTCGACGAAAGCCTGCAGGTGTTTTCTCTGCGCATCGACCTTCTTCGCGGAAGCTTCATCCAGCGCCCGTTTCATGGCGCGGGTTTCGACGAAAGTGTCGTAGCCGCCGGTGTAAAGCGTCAGCTTGCCGTGTTCGAGATGCAGGATGAATTCGGCGACGGTGTTGAGCAGATCGCGGTCGTGCGAGACGATCAGCACCGTGCCGCGATAGCGCTTCAAATAATCTTCAAGCCACATCACGCCTTCGAGATCGAGGTAGTTGGTCGGCTCGTCGAGGAGGAGCAGATCGGGCGCCGAGAACAGCACCGCGGCCAGCGCCACGCGCATCCGCCAGCCGCCGGAGAATTCCGAACACGGGCGTTGCTGATCGGGTTCCGGGAATCCGAGGCCGGCCAGAATCTCGGCCGCGCGTGCCGGGGCGGAATAGGAATCGATGGTGTGCAGCCGGGCGTGAATCTCGGCGATGGCGTGCGGGTCTTTTTCGGTCTCGGCGCGCGCCAGAAGGACGGTGCGTTCCTTGTCCGCCGACAGCACGGTTTCGAGCAGCGATTGCGGGCCCGAAGGCGCCTCTTGCGCCAAAGCACCGATGCGCCAGTCCTTCGGGGTGGAGGTTTCGCCGTCATCGGGGTGGATGAGCCCCAGGATGACCTTGAGCAAGGTCGACTTGCCGCACCCGTTGCGCCCCACCAGGCCGACGCGCCGCCCGGCCGGCACACTGGCGCTGGCACCGTCCAGAATGACGCGCCCCGCGATCCGTACTGTCACATTGTCGATCGTCAGCATGATGCGGGGCTTGTAGCATGCCTTGCGCCCGTGCAAAGGCCGTGGCTATAACCCGCGCAACTTTTCAAAAATTAAGGGAGTGGGACCATGGCTATTGAACGCACGCTTTCGATCATCAAACCCGACGCAACCCGCCGCAATCTGACCGGCGAAATCGTTGCGCGGTTCGAGAAGGCAGGCCTTCGGGTCGTGGCGTCCCGCCGCATCCGCCTTTCCGAGATGCAAGCCAAGGCGTTTTACGCCGTTCACGCCGAAAAGCCGTTTTACGGCAGCTTGGTCGCCTTTATGACCTCAGGCCCGGTGGTGGTGCAGGTGCTGGAAGGCGAAAGCGCCATCGCCAAGAACCGCGAAGTGATGGGCGCCACCAACCCCGCCAAGGCCGCGGCCGGAACCATCCGCGCCGACTTCGCCGAGTCGATGGAAGCCAATTCGGTGCACGGCTCCGACGCCCCCGAAACCGCCGCGGGCGAGATCAAATTCTTCTTCTCCGATCTCGATATCGTCGGCTGATCACCAGAGACTATTTTCCTCTGTAAGACTTTTCGCACCGATCCGACTACCTTGGTGAGACAGGGAAGCCGGGCCGGTGCGATGTTTCGTGCAGACCAGGATGAGCGCTACGTCAGCGCCGTGGCCGGATACGGCCGCGCGCTCGTGCGCTTGCAACAGCAAATTTATGTCTATGATACCCGGCCGCGTTGAATCCGCGCCGGCTGCACTTACACGTCTGTGGTTCTATGATGCCGGCGACGAGTCCGCGCTGTCCGCGGCCCCTAGGTTTGTCAGGGGGAGGGGCCAGAAGAACGTGGATTTTCGAGCCGTGAAGATCACGATCAAGGAATGCAGGCAATGACGCCACTAGGGATTGTTCATAGGGGTTAACCAGGAAGGGGTCTGACATGCGCTTTGCGATCGCAACCGCAGCCGTAGCCGTAGTGTTGCTGAACAGTTCGGCCTTTGCCGCAGGGTTGGTGCCTGAGCGCGTCGAGACGGCCATTCAGGAGCGCATCGCCGCCGATCAGTATCCGGTGGTGGTGATCGCGGTCGTCGATGGCGACAAATCCGAAGTGCGCGGCTTCGGCAAACTGCCGGGCGGCAAACCCGCCGATGGCAACACCGTGTTCGAGATCGGCTCCGC
>WSSedL1CaDRAFT_10002244_pt1 | contig 9992 bp, 10 predicted proteins | sample WetSurSL1Cattail_FD_9464 | JGI IMG/M metagenome (IMG submission 9464)
TTTTGTCATCAGTCTGACATAAAGTTCCAGCCTCTACGGTAATTTGATGATCACGATCAATCATACCCGATTCCAGTGTTCCGGTTTTTGTGAAGGGTTGTTTTGTTTTTATATATAACTGATTGTCAGATATCGAAAATTCGATATCAGGTTTTTGATTATAATTGGCAAATCCGAATTTTACTTCATTTGCAGTTTTTGTTTCATTGCCAAACAAGGTAAAATCTATACTTTCTTCAGCGCCACTCATCAGAAAAACACCTACAGCCGGTTCTCCGTTAGCACTTTCATTTAAAGTTTCTATCGCATTCGGGACGAAGAGAACATTTTCGATATGGATTTTTTGATTATTTATTTCTATATCCTGTGAAAAATTATTTGCTTTACCGGCGGCGAAGTTTACTTCATAATTTTTGTTTACTTTTTGTCCGGCATTTTCAAGTTCTACATTCACTGCGGTTTTTTCCACTGAAATTACGTTGGATGTTTCGCCTTCGCGGATATGCAGAGTGCCTTCATATCCAAAGTAACGTGTAATGGCGGAACCGATAAGAATACAGATAAACGCTAAATGGAACATCAAAACAGTCCATTTTTTCCGGTTAATCAATTTGTGTTTAAAAATGCTTCCACTCAGATTTACAATGAGTAGTAATAATAGAATCTCGAACCATTTGGCGTTGTAAACCAGTTCTTTTGCATGTGCGGTTCCTGAGTTGTTTTCAACGAAGGTAGCATAACCTATGCTGAAAGCAAAAATGACCAGCAATACTACACTGCCAGTCATTGAGAAAAATATATCTTTAATTTTTTTCACTTTGTTAGTCAATTTATTGTTATAAATCGGAGCAAAGATATGAAATTGATTTAAAGTTGTATGTTTTCCATGTATTAAAAAACATCATAAAACATTTAATATAAACTTTTTTCTTCTGATTGTTAAGGTGTTATTTTCTGTTTTTGTTTGTTATTGCCAGTTGCTTTTCATAGCTATTTATTATATTGGATGTATTTCTTTCCTCTAAAGGTCTACAAACAACTACCGTAATATGAAAACAGGATTGTTTTCTTTCTCTCACAGCCATTAATTTACATTCTTTACGCATTTCGAGCAGTGTTTTTGTTAATTCCTGTATTACTTCCCAGCTTGGTTCAATCGAATCGGTCTTCAGATTATAAAAATGTTTGTACGAAATATCAATCGTAGTGCCGTAAAAATGAGCGGAGGTATCGGTTGCATTTCCGTTTCTGTGACTGAGTTTCTGTTGGGTTTCTTCTGTTCGCAACAGCGATGTTAAGAAAAAACAATATTTGCCGAGTTTTTTCTCTTCTAACTTTTTCTGAAATCGTATGGCGATTTCATCAAGCATACAAACAGCCTCGGGGATGAGATAAGGATGCGAATGTTTTAATGATTTCAAATGATATAAGCGACAGTCTTTTACCTCAATTAATGTGTGTGTTTTGATAAGAGAGGAAATAACGGAATCGAATTCCTGATTGGTTTTGATCGGTTGTTTTAATCCATTTTTCTTAGCATGTACCAATTGGACTTCATTCAAATCGTGAATAACGTTGCTGGGTTCAATGGGTACGTTTGCGTATTTTACATGATCGCAACCGGTGTAGTTTTCTACTATTTTCGGGGGTTCAATACTTTCTTTTTTATGTTGTAGGATGATAATTATAGCTATGACTGTCAGTAAAATAGAGGCGTAAAAAATAATTTTTAAAGTAATGGTAGATCTATATTTCATAATTTTAATGTCTTCAGAAACAAAGTTACCTTATACATAATAAATACACAAGTAACATTTGATTGAAGTTATCAACAATCTAATTTAAGTGATAAGATATGCAGGCTATTCAGCATTGTTGAAAAGAAATAACGATATAAGTCCAATACAAAGTAAATTTTAAAAAGATTTCTGTATTTTTGCACCGGAAAAAATATAACATTATTGTATTAAATATGAAACCTACGTTGTTTGTATTGGCAGCCGGAATGGGCAGTCGTTATGGAGGTCTTAAACAATTAGATGGGCTTGGCCCTAATGGCGAAACTATTATGGATTATTCTATTTATGATGCCATAAAAGCAGGTTTTGGTAAAATTGTTTTTGTAATTCGCGAAAGTTTTGAAGTTGATTTCAGAAAAGTAGTGGTAAATAAATTCAAAGACCTCGTTGATGTGGAAGTGGTATTTCAGAATATTACTAAAGTGCCAGAGGGTAGTACATTTAATCCTGAACGTGAAAAACCATGGGGAACCAACCATGCTGTTCTGATGGGAAAAGAAGTAATTAAAGAACCTTTTGCTGTGATTAATGCCGACGATTTTTATGGTCAGGAATCATTTGCTATTTTGGCTGATTTTTTAAAAAGTGTTGAAGGAAAGAAGAATGAATATTGCATGATAGGCTATCGTGTAGGCAATACGCTTTCTGAAAGTGGTTCTGTTAGTCGTGGGGTATGTGTGGTTGACGAAAACTTATATCTCAAAAATGTAGTTGAGCGTACCCATATCGAAGAAAAAGGTGGAACGATAATATATATTGATGAAAATGGAGAAGAAGTTGCTTTAGCTCCAAATACGCCGGTTTCGATGAATATGTGGGGATTTACACCTGATTATTTCGATTACTCTCAGGAATATTTTAAAGAGTTTTTAACTGAACATGGACAAAAGTTGAAATCGGAATTTTATATTCCGTTGGCTGTTAATAATTTAATAGTCGAAGGCAAAGTAACTTGTAAAGTTTTAGATACTCCATCTAAATGGTTTGGTGTGACTTATGCCGAGGATCGTCCTCAGGTGGTTTTGAAAATTAATGAGTTGATTAAAAAGGGTATTTATCCGAATAAATTATTCTAATTGAATATGGCAAAAGTTTTGGTAACCGGTGGCACCGGATATATTGGTTCTCATACTGTCGTCGAACTGATTAACGAAGGATATGAAGTTATTATTGTTGATAATTTATCCAATTCTAATATTGATGTTCTGAATGGTATTGAGAAAATTACCGGAGTTCGTCCCGCTTTCGAAAACATTGATTGTATAGATTATGTAAATCTGGACAGAATGTTTGAAAAGCATCATAATATTGATGCCATCATACACTTTGCAGCCAGCAAAGCCGTAGGAGAATCTGTTGAAAAGCCGTTATTATATTATAGAAACAATTTAGTTTCAATGATCAATATTTTGCAATTGATGCCGGTTCATAAAATCAATAACTTTGTTTTTTCTTCTTCGTGTACGGTATACGGACAGCCCGATATTTTACCGGTAACTGAAAATGCTCCCATTAAACCGGCCATATCACCTTATGGCAATACTAAACAGATCGGTGAAGAGATTATCAGGGATACTATTCATGCAAATCCTAATTATAAAAGTATAATTCTGCGTTATTTTAATCCGATTGGAGCGCATTCTACTGCTGAAATAGGAGAATTGCCTAACGGAGTACCTGGTAACTTATTGCCGTTTGTAACGCAAACAGCCATTGGTATTCGTAAACAACTTCAGGTTTTTGGAAATGACTACAACACTCCTGATGGTTCCTGTATCCGTGATTATATTAATATAGTGGATTTGGCAAAAGCTCACGTAATTGCTGTGAAAAGGTTGTTGGAAGGAAATGGAAAATCAAATGTTGAAATTTTCAATCTGGGTACCGGTCGTGGTTTATCGGTTTTGGAAATTATTAATACTTTTGAAAAAGTAACCGGCGTATCGGTTCCTTATCGCATAGTAGGTAGAAGAGAAGGAGATATTGAAAAAGTTTGGGCCGATCCTACTTATGCAAATACCGAACTTGGCTGGAAAGCAACAGAGACGGTTGAAGAAACTTTAAGAAGTGCATGGGCATGGGAATTGAAACTTGCCCAGAGAGCAAAAGTTGAATAAATAAAATTTAGAATCGAATGATAAAAAGAACAATTAATAAGTAAGTATGTCTTGTTAATTGTTCTTTTTGTTTTATGAAAAACTCATAAAATCTCGCTACTTTTACAAACATAACATGAAACAATAAACTATATGAATAAATTGTATCCTTTAAAATTTGAACCTGTTCTGAAAGACAGAATATGGGGTGGCAACAAATTAAACAGACTTTTCGGTAAAAGTTCTGACAGCGGTAAACTTGGCGAAAGTTGGGAGTTGTCGGGTATTGAGGATGCTGAATCTGTTGTTACAAATGGTTTTTTAGCTGGTAATAATATCTGTGAACTTCTTGAAATTTATATGGGAGAGTTGGTCGGAGACAAAGTATGCGGTGCGTATGGATTGACTTTTCCTCTGCTTTTCAAACTGATAGATGCTAACGATAATCTATCTATTCAGGTACATCCGAATGATGAGATAGCAGCCGAAAGGCATAATTCGTTTGGTAAAACTGAGATGTGGTATGTGGTGGATGCCGAACCCGAAGCCGAGTTAATCATTGGATTTGCCAAAGATTGTGATCGCGATGAGTATCTTGATGCTTTGGATGCAGGCGAGATAGAAAGCCTTTTGCAAAAAGTTCCGGTAGCCAAAGGCGATGTGTTCTTTATTCCGGCAGGTTTGGTTCATGCAATTGGTAAAGGCGTTTTAGTAGCAGAAATTCAACAAAGCAGCGACTGGACTTATCGTATCTACGATTATAAAAGAAAAGATGATAAGGGGAATGAGCGGGAGTTGCATACCGAACTCGCTTTGGATGTGATTGATTTCAGCGAAAAGAAAAATCCGAAAACGCAATATTTCATTCAGAAAAATAATATTACTCCACTTGTTCAATGCGAATATTTTACTACCAATCTTTTGAAATTCGATAAGGGAATTATCCGAAATTATGCAGCTATCGACTCTTTTACCACTTATATGTGTCTTGATGGCAGTTTTGTAATAGAATATGAGGATACTAAAACAACGGTGAAAAAGGGTGATACTGTTTTGTTGCCGGCTACTATCGACGAAGTGGAACTATATCCCGAATCGGAAGTGACCTTGCTGGAAGTTTATATTGATTAATGCTCAATAAATCGCTGAAAAACAATAATGTTTTCGTAACCATCGATGTTTTTTATCCAGTTTTTCAGAAGTCCGTTTTGTTCATATCCTTCTTTTTCGAACATTTTTTTGCTGGCGCTATTTTTATCGGAAATNCNTTTTGTTCATATCCTTCTTTTTCGAACATTTTTTTGCTGGCGCTATTTTTGTCGGAAATGTGACAATATATCTGATTTATTTTTAAAAAGCTGAACACATAATTTTCAATCAGGTGAAGGGCTTCGGTTGCGAAACCTTTTCCCTGATAGGCGGCATCAATATATAACCCCAGAGCAACGCGACTGTTGTGAATATCAAAGTCAAACAAATCAATTGTCCCGACTGTATTTTTACCGGTAGTTTCTTCAATCATCAGCCTCAAATGTCCTAATTCGTAAATAGTCAGATTGGCTTGCTGGATGTATTGTTTCAGGGCATATTTTGAATATGGTTGACGGGTATTGCCTACTTGCCACAGAAGCGGGTTGTTTTCCCAACTATAAAGCAAGTCAATATCTTCCGGTTCTAAAGCGCGTAACTTTATTTTGTCGTTTTCGAGGAGCATTGCAATTGTTTAACCGAAAATTGATTTGAAAAAACCTTTTTTCTGAGGTGGCTGATATTCTTCTCTACCCGGATAAGGTATTTGTTCGAGCGCTTTATCTGCTTGTATCATTTGATATATGATACCCCAATCGGGTAAGCCTCCCAGGTTTTTATCGTCGATAAATAAATCGGCATTAATTTTCCGGGATTCCCCTTCTATATAAGTAGATATTTCAGGATAGCTTGAATTCACGGCATAAAACTCCAAACCTCTATTACGACAGTATTCAACAGCTTCGTTAAGTAATTTTCCTTCGCGAACCGTCCACAAAATAATTCTGCACTGAAAGTCGTTTTGAAGTCTTTTCAGCGTATCAATGGCAAAAGGAATTTCTTTCCCTATTTTCGGATATTCGTGTGTCACAATTGTTCCATCGAAATCCACGGCAATCACCATCATGTTATTCATACTTCCGGTTCTTCTATTTGTAAATCACTAATAATTTTGACTTCTGCCGGTTTGCAAAAAAATAATCCGATGGCCGCTATACCTGCACAGAATATCATGGATTGCGAGCGAAGTATATAATAAAAGATAACTCCGGCAATGAAAGCTATTCCTATTGCCGCCAAACGTATAAAAGCTGCCTTTTTATATTTGCTTAATCGAATGGTAATGTCCGGTTCTTTTTGTAATTTCAGACTGTATCTGTGGAACAACCACAAAGAACCGGGTATAGACCCAATAATATAAATGATCAGAATAGATGAAAGAGCTGTTCCCGTGGCGCTTAACGGATCGATGTTGACTCCGGCACGTAACACGTAATAACCTAATAAAGCTGCCATAATTGCCAGTATATAAACAGCATAATAAGCTAACTGAAGATCGCGCAATGTTTTTTTCATATTCGTTGAAATTTTATTTATAAGAACTCGAAAAATCAACCCTGTTCAGTATTGACCGGCCGAGCGTAATTTCGTCTGCATATTCAAGTTCATCGCCAATAGCTATACCGCGGGCGATAGTTGTTATTTTTATATTGAACGAAGCCAGTTTTCTGAAAATAAAGAAGTTGGTGGTATCGCCTTCCATGGTGGTACTCAATGCCAGAATCACTTCTTTTATATTTTCTGTTTTCACCCGGCTTACTAAACTTTCTATTTCCAGATCGGCCGGACCTACACCATCCATTGGCGAAATAATTCCTCCTAAAACATGATACAGACCTTTATATTGTTGCGTATTTTCTATCGACATCACGTCCTTTATGTTCTCTACCACACAAATTGTTTCTGTTTCGCGGGAGGGATTGGCACAAATACGACAAACCTCCGTATCGGAAATATTATGGCAAACTTTACAGTATACAATATCTTTTCGTAGTTTAATAATGGAGTTTCCCAGATTATCTACTTCATTCTCGGGTTGCCGGAGAAGATGTAACACTAACCTGAGTGCCGTTTTACGACCAATACCCGGGAGTTTGGAAATCTCGTGAACTGCATTTTCAAGCAAAGACGAAGAAAATTGTTGCTGACTCATTGAATGTCCATCTATATTCAGACACAAAAATATAAAAAAAAAGGTTACCTGACTAATTTAAACCTGTGTATTCGTGTTCGGGTGATTTTGAGTATTTTTGCAGATGTTTTTAAATGATTGCTTCTATTTGTTTAAGACGAATTATGTGGCATATAATTAAAATAACCCCAATACTAAAAATAGAGATTTTAATCAAAAATGATGTCAGGAACAACCATACTTCTTATTATTGCGGTTTATTTTTCCGTTTTGATGCTGATTGCATGGATAACTGGCAGAAGTAATCATAACAACGATGCTTTTTTCCTTGCCAACAAAAAAACACCGTGGTGGGTAGTAGCTATCGGTATGGTGGGGTCGTCTATATCGGGAGTGAGTTTTGTTTCGGTACCGGGAATGGTAGGGAAAGTTGATTTTACCTACATGCAAACTGTGATGGGTTTCTTTGTAGGTTATCTAATTATTGCCAATGTCTTGTTGCCACTGTATTACAGGTTAAATCTGACCAGTATCTATACTTATCTCGAAGGTCGTTTCGGAAAATATACTTATAAAACAGGTGCATCCTTTTTTCTTCTTTCCCGAACCATTGGTTCGGGAATCAGGCTGTATCTGGTTATTTTTATTTTGCAACATCTGATTTTCGACAGGTGGAATATTCCGTTTGTGGTTACGGCAAGTGTCGCAGTTTTTCTGATTTGGCTCTATACTCACCGAAGTGGAATTAAAACCATTGTGTGGACCGATACCTTACAAACACTTTGTTTGATTGCAGCGCTTGTGTTGATGTTTGTGAAAGTATCCGAAAGTTTGAATTTCAGTTCATTGGCTATGGTGAAAAATATCTTTCATTCTGAACATTCGCGTATTTTTGTGTTCGACGACTGGCATTCCAAACAAAACTTTTTCAAGCAATTTTTCAGTGGAATTTTTATTGCCATTGCCATGACCGGACTCGATCAGGATATGATGCAAAAAAATCTGACCTGCCGTCATTTGAAAGATGCAAAGAAAAACATGTATTGGTATGGTCTGTCGTTTGTTCCGCTTAATCTTATTTTTCTGTCTTTAGGAGCTATGATGCTGATGCTGGCTGTACAGAACAATATTCCTCTCCCAACCAATACCGATGATATTTTACCCATGTTTGCTACTCAGTATCTGGGAGAGACTGTTACTTTTCTGTTTGTTATCGGTTTAATTGCAGCTACTTTTGCCAGTTCCGATTCAGCGCTTGCGTCACTTACTACTTCTTTTTCGGTGGATATTATGAATGTGCAGAAAGATCAGCCTGAAATCGCTGAAAAAAAACGTAAACTAACTCATGCCGGTATGTCAGTGTTGTTTGTGATTATTATGTTGCTGTTTAAAGCACTGAACGATAAAAGTTTGATAGATGCTGTTTACACTATTGTTTCGTACACTTACGGGCCGTTACTGGGTATGTTTGCTTTTGGATTGTTTACCAAAAAGCAGATTCGCGATAAAGCCATACCTTATGTTGCGATATTATCGCCTGTAATATGTTATGTGTTCAACCTGCTTTCGACGGGTATTTTTCAATATACTTTCGGTTACGAGCTTTTAATTATCAATGGAATGCTTACTTTTGCAGGAATGTGGTTGTTCAGGTTACGATGATATCCATTGTAACACGAAGCAACTATCTGAGTAGCCAAATAACACGAAATAGAAAAAATATGGATATAAAATCAGCAGAATTTGTTATCAGCAATACGGATGTAAAAAAATGTCCCGATAGTCGTTTACCCGAATATGCTTTTATTGGTCGTTCCAATGTGGGAAAATCGTCCTTAATCAATATGCTTACCAATAAAAAAGGTTTGGCCATGACTTCCTCCAAACCCGGAAAAACTTTGTTGATTAATCATTTTCTGATCAATAATAACTGGCATTTGGTAGATTTGCCGGGATATGGATATGCTACCGCAGGAAAATCGATGCGGGAGAAACTCAAAGAGATTATCGAAAGTTATATTCTTGACCGTGAACAACTCACCTGTTTGTTTGTGTTATTGGATGTGCGCCACGAACCGCAAAAAATTGATTTGGAATTTATGGGGTGGCTCGGTGAAAATGGAGTTCCTTTTGCCATTGTGTTTACCAAATACGATAAACTTTCGCATGTAAAAGCCATGGAAAGTGTAAATAAATATCGCGAAACCTTGCTTGAACAATGGGAGGAATTACCCCCTGTGTTTATTACTTCCGCCGAAAAAAGAGTAGGACGGGAGAAGGTGCTGGAATATATTGAAAGTATTAATAAATCTATTTAAGGAAGAATAAAGAATGAAAATTCGTAATTCTTGGCAAACCAAGCGGCAGAGCCGAGCGCACAATTCGTAATTCGTAATTCGTAATTCGTAATTCGTAATTCATAATTCATAATTCATAATCAGATCATCGTTATCAGCTACTCATTATTCTCACATTCAGGGTAAGCAGGGCGGGCACATTCTCCAACAATTCCTTTCAAATAATTACTATTTTTCACAGTTTTATTTATCTTTGTTGTAAAATCTATTGAACAGAAGCGCAGAACATGGAATTTATCACTGAAATAAAGCCGAAAAATAAATTACTCGAAGTTGATTTAAAGGAAATATGGCGGTATCGCGATTTGCTTTCCATGTTTGTGAAGCGGAATATCATTACCCAATACAAGCAAACCATTCTTGGTCCGGCATGGTTTTTTATACAGCCGGCATTAAACACTATTATTTTTATGGTGGTGTTCGGAGGTATTGCTAAGATATCCACCGATGGCTTGCCACAGGCTTTGTTTTACATGATTGGTATTGTTACCTGGAATTACTTCTCCGATTGTTTGAACAA
>WSSedL1CaDRAFT_10002245_pt1 | contig 9991 bp, 6 predicted proteins | sample WetSurSL1Cattail_FD_9464 | JGI IMG/M metagenome (IMG submission 9464)
ACTGATCTACCCACCATGCATCCCATCCATAACGCCCAATAATACTATCTTTGGCTTGTCTCCAATAAATACTGCGGGCCTTTTCACTGTGGGCATCGTAATAACTGTCGTACGTGAAGGTAACAACGTTTTTCCAGGTTATGTCTGTCATTCCTCCAGACTTTGTCAACTCATCAAAGTTCCTGGTACCTTTTGCGAACACCGGCCAAATGGAAATCATACCATGAATATTGGCTTTATGCAGATCCTCAACCAGGGCCTTTGGATTGGGGTACCTTGCAGGATACATCACATGTGACCCGATGACGTCAGGTTCCCAGTAATACCAGTCCTGAACAATACAATCTAAGGGGATGTGATTGTTGCGATAGTTATCTTTTACAGTTAAAACTTCTGCCTGACTTTTATACCTGTCTTGCGACTGGAAAAGGCCAAAGCTCCATTTAGGAAACATGGGGGCAGGTCCGGTAGCTTCCCTGTAAAGTGCTATTATTTTGTCGAAATCGGGTCCATAGAAAAAGTAATAATCAACCATGGTACCGCTTTCCGAAACATATTTATATTTGGTATTTGCCGCTTCGGCGCCGTAAAATTTAGAGGCGGCGTAATTATCCCATAACAATCCGTATCCTTTGGTAGATAAAAGCACAGGAATAGCGCCGGTCATATATTTTATAGCAAGGTCCTGGTTTCGTCCTTTGTAGTTCATGGCCAGCGAATCTTCCGGATGGCAACCTAAACCGAATAAGGCTTCATCAACAGGCGACCTAAACAGGGTTGAACAATTATAAGTATTGATACCCGCCACCGTTGCTGCTTTCACTTCTTTACCTGCTGTTTCATCTTCGGCCAGAATGACCGCATCATTTAAATCAGTATAGCTAATCGCATTGTTTAACTTATTCACCTTGATTTTCAAACGACTTGTTGTGATAATGAATTCACCTGATTTCTCTGCAATCGTAAACGATGGCGTTAACTTCCATGCATTGTTGATAACCAATGAAGATTTAGGGCTAAAAGCAGCCAGTGAAGTATATTTCACTTCAATAATATCATCTTTACAAATTTTAATTTTCAGAAAACCTTTATCCAAAGCAAAGGTAATTCCATCCGGTTCTTTTGAATAAGAAGTTACAGAGGCGATAGTTACATTTGTGAATGAATAAAATATTACTGTTAGAATAATAGCTATTGTTTTTAATAAATTTATTTTCATTATATTATGAATATGTTGTTTTGTAATTATTTAATTATCAAATACATTTAAAGAAATATTTACTCTTTCTTCGAATCAATGCTTATTTTGCCACTCTGAAGTCCTTCAGCAGTTGCCGTTAATTCGATTTTGCCGGCCTTATCTTTTCCTTGTATAACAGCAAGACAAAGACCATTGAAAGCTTTCCGGAAATTAGCCTTGAAAGATTCATGACTGATGGGATTTCCATTGTCTACCCCTACAATCGATGCATCTCCTGCAAGATCGAATTTAACCAGATTATCTGCATTTGGAACCATCACGCCCTCGCTATCCACTATTTTTACAGTTACAAAAGCAAGGTCGTTAGCACCAGCTTTAATCGTAATTCTATCTGCGGATAAAATAATTCTGGCCGGTTTTCCGGCAGTTTTAACTTCCTGTGTCAGGATTTCCTTACCATTCGTACGTGCTATGGCTTTTAGTGTTCCGGGAGCAAAAGGTAATCTCCAGGCCAGGTGCAATTCATCTCCAATTTTATGTTTGGTTCCCAATGATTTTCCATTGAGAAATAATTCTACTTCCTGACAATTTGAATACGCCCAAACATCTATAACTTCTCCCTGTTTCCAGTTCCAATGAGGAAAAATATGTAACACCGGTTTGTTCGTCCATTCGCTTTGGTACATATAATAAACATCTTTTGGAAAACCTGCTAAATCGATAATTCCAAAATAAGAACTACGCGCCGGCCATGGGTATGGCGTGGGTTCTCCAATATAATCAAAACCTGTCCATATATACATTCCGGAGAGGAAGGGGTATTTTTTTATTACTGTCCAAGACTCTTCGTGTGTTGAACCCCAGGGAGCAGAGCAATTATCGTAGGCTGAGCAAGTGTAATCCTTATTGCCATTAGTTAAAGGCTTATCCCATGCAGATGGCCAGCGACGGATGCTATCGGAGGGCATGTCATATTGCCCCCTGGTTTGCAGTGCTGAGGTTGTTTCTGTTCCAATAAATGTTTGACCGGAGAATTTTTCAGGGAAGTCGATCCAACTCTTAATGCTGTAATTTAAACCAGTAAGATCGAGGGCATTGGATAGTATGATAATATTTTCAGGATTTGCATTATTACATGCAGAGGTTATAGGTCTGGTTTTATCAAGGTTTTTTACTATTGCTCTTAATTCTTTCGCTATGGTATCGCCTCCGGAATTTTTCTGCCATTGTTCGGTTATTTCGTTTCCAATGCTCCAAATGAATATACTCGGATGGTTTCGATCGCGAAGCAACATATCTTCCAGATCACGTTTATGCCATTGTTCCCAATTACGATGGTAGTCGAAAGGGGTTTTTTGCTTTTTCCACATATCGAAAGCTTCATCCATAACAATGAATCCCATTTTATCGCAAAGATCAAGCAGCTCCGGGGCAGGTGGATTATGTGATGTACGAATTCCGTTACATCCCATTCCTTTAAGTATTTCCAGTTGACGCTCAATTGCACGTGTATTAATAGCAGCACCAAGGCATCCCAGATCGTGATGGTTGCATACACCTTTTATTTTAACCGGTTTACCATTGAGGAAGAAGCCTTTTTCCCGAGTAAAAACAAAATCGCGTATTCCAAATGTTGTTTCATATTCATCTGAAATATTTTGTTCATTTTCAATTTGAGAAACGGCCTTGTACAAGCTCGGGGTTTCGATCGACCAAAGCATGGGGCTATTAATCGTGGTTTCCTGAGAAATTTCAACCACTGAATCTTTGGGAATCATTTGATTGGAAGTAATTCTACCAATTTCTTTCCCAGCATTGTCATACAAAATGGTATTGAGCGTAATTTGTTGATTATTACGGGCGACGTTCCTGACTTTGGTTCGAATGTTTATTTTGGCGGTTTTGTCATTCACCTCAGATGTAGTAATATAAGTGCCCCAATGATCCACAAAAACATTGTTAGTCTTTATCAGCCAAACATTTCTGTAAATACCTGATCCGGAATACCACCTGGAATTGGGCTGTTTGGAGTTATCAACTTTTACAGCAATAATGTTTTTCTCTTTGTCATATTTAAGATAAGGTGTAATCTCATACCTAAATGATGAATAGCCATAGGGACGTATTCCCAAATAATGACCATTAATCCAAACCTCACTATTGCGATAGACACCATCAAAATCGATGAATATTGTTTTGTTTTTATCAGATTCCCGGAGGGTAAAGACTTTTCTATACCATCCGATACCTCCTGGTAATGCACCACCTCCAGGTGTTGCAGGATTTTTTTCATTAAATTCGCCTTCTACACTCCAATCATGTGGTAGGTTTAGTGTTCTCCATTTAGTGTCATCAAAGGAAGGGTTTTGAACATTTGCTATATCACCAAGATTAAACTTCCAATCATTGCAGAAGTTTTCAATTGAACGTGCCTTTGAATGTTCCGATTTACAATTGAATGATAATATTGCAATTGATAAAATAACTATAATCTTAGTAGAGATTTGCATAATCAATGATGATTTCATGAATGTTTAGTAAATAGTAGATGAGCATGTTAATAAATTGTAAGATTATTTCATACAAATTATGTTTTCAAAAATAACAAAGATTATTGAAAATTTCGATCTTTGTGTATCATTTTAGTAACGATGAAAGCTATGAAAAGTTTATGCAGTTGTATATTTTGCGTGATGTTATTCTTTGCGAATAGCATGATGGGACAATCCACAGCTCAGGTACTGGATGGTTCATCTGATCTGAAAAAATCGCCGCCTTTGAGTTTTCAGAGGCTTCATGTATCTTTGGATGTAGGGGCAGGTTATATAGGAGGATCTGGTTATAATTCAGGAGCTTTTACTACAATTGCCCCAAGTTTAAATTATACAGTTTCTCCAAAATTAAAATTTGAAGTTGGCAGTGTTATTTTATCAGGCAATCACAGTTTTTATGAAATGCCCGCCACCGAAACCCAACCAAGTAGGAACCAAAGATCAACACAGGCCTTGGTTTATGCACAGGGCCAGTATTTGCTGACTGATAGGCTAATGCTTACAGGTTCTGTTTACAAAACAATGAATTCGAATGCTCTAACTCGCAATAATCCATATTCTTTGGACTATAAGGGTATGAATATAGGACTGGATTATAAGATTGCTAAGAATATAAGCATTGGTGCACAGTTCAGGTATTCCAACGGTAATCAGAATTACATGTTGAATCAGAATGGCATGGGACTCTATTCACCCTATCAACAGAACGCTTTTGGTTGGTAAGGTAAATCAATTATTTATAGTAACCCAGCCGTAATTCCCGTTGTAATAGCATTGATAAGCGTTTGTATTGCTTTTGTTACCTTTCCTAAAACAGCGGCTACTTTGGAGAGTTTTGCAGCGGATTGTGCAATTTGAACTGACAACGTCTGCAAAGCCTGAGCATCTTGTGTTAATGTATCTACCAAGGCTTGTTGCTGCAATTGAATAATTGAATTCTGAATGGCAACCAATTGTGCATGGGTCGATTCCAACTGATGCTTTTGTGTTAGTGTTAAACTTTTGTCGGCGCGTGCAGCTTCAACAGTATTAATTGCCGCATCGATCTGTTCTAAGGTTTGCTTTTTAGGGATGTTCATGACTTACGGTTTTACGGTTTGAATCTTGCCTATAGTTGTTTTAAGTTGATTTACATCTTCATACAATTCCTGAAGTTCAGTAAACCTTTCTGTCAATTTTTTTCTCTTCTTAAGGATTTCTAATAATTGTTTGTGGGCTGCTCTTAAATCTTTAGTAGCAGCAATGGTTTGACCCTGTAAACTTTTAACCTGATCAACATCGCTCATTAATTTAATATATTCTTTATCATTGTCGATGGTTGCTTTATTTTGTCTGAGATAACTTAAATAATCCCTTTGTATAGCTTTTGCTTCGTAATCGATTAAATATTTAAGGCTGGCAGAATCTCCAAGTGCAATGACATAATGCTTTCCTTCAAGAAATTCAAGTAAATTTTTTGTCATCACTGCAATCAAATCATCGGCTTTCGTCACAAATTTTTTAATTTCTTTCGCCTGTTTATTTCTTATAAATTGTTTGCCACCAAGGACAACAAGCTGGCTAACTGCTTCTCCAATACCTGTGGGGATTTTATTGTTTTTATCAAGAGCGTTGTATCGGGCAATTAATGAATCCAACCCTGGGCCTAAAGTTAAAGCCTGGGCTTTTAAGTCAGTAACATACTGGTCCGATGATAATAATATTAAGGACTTTGCATATTGATCAATAATCTGAAAAGTAACATCAGCTTTTTGAGATTGCTCATAATTGCTTGTCCTCAGATTGTAAGCAGCATTTAATTCCTGAAGGTGTATTTCTGCAGAATCCATAGAGTTAGCAGCATAAATGCCTCGCAATGTTCTAATGTCAGCTAGTCCGGTCATTATTTTACTTGGGAAGGCCGAATAACTTTTGCTTGCCTGGGCGAATTGATTTACTGTCTCAATTTGTGTTTTGGTAAGTGAAGCACAACCACCCAACACGATTGAGATCAAAATGATTACTTGGATTTTTTTCATGATAACATATGGCATATTGGTTATTACGTAAACATAAAAATTTTAAACATGGCAGGTTTTATATCAAGGGGCAAACCCACCATTTGTTTATTCCATTTTAACAGATTTTTTCGTGCCATTATAATTAATTATCTGATTTGGTTTTTTGTTGAAATTTAAATCTGAGGGCTTGGCTTGTGTTACCCAAACAATATGAAAGGTCCTTTCTTCCTGCATGCCAGGGAAAGAGCCTTTTCTGTCCTCGATAGTCAGGGTTTTGGTTTGCTCGTTATAAGACATGGGGATATTTGCATATTTGTCCTTTTCGTAATTATAATTGATGTTTTCATCCTCATAGAGCGTAAATAGAGCGTCTTTTCCCGTGTAAATATAAAGGGTAATAGGGTCTGCTGTCTTTTCCGAAGCGTATTGAATTTCGGGACCAAAAGGAAGGATACTGCCTTGTTTTACAAATACAGGCATTTTGCTTAGCGGAGCTTCTGCATCAATTGATTTACCTCCTTCAAAAAAATTACCGGTGTATAAATCAAACCATCCGGTGGAAGAGGGGAGATACACCTTTCGGCTTCGGGCTTTATATTCATAAACAGGACAAACCATTAAAGCGGGACCAAACATATACTGGTCGCCCATATTTAACACTGTTTTATCGTTTGCGAAATCCATTACCAAAGGTCGCATGATCGTGTAATTATCGTAATATGTTTTGGCGGCTAAGGTATAAATGTATGGCATCAGGCGATATCTGAATTTGTTGTACCAAAGCATTGACTGATATGCAGGGTGATTATCCGGAGCTATATTGAACATTTCCCGGTATGGAAACTGGCCGTGTACACGAAATAACGGTACAAAAGCTCCAAATTGCAACCAACGTGTATTTAGTTCCCGCCATTCGTCGAGATCCCTGGCATTTGGATGTTCATACCGTCTTTCGAGGGCAAACCCACCTATATCCATAGTCCAGTAAGGAATTCCGGAGATTGAAAAATTGGTCGCCGCAGGTATTTGGAGTTTCATTTCTTCCCAACGGCTTCCAATATCGCCACTCCAGGAAGCTGCTGAATACCGCTGTGAACCTGCAAAAGCAGAACGTGTGAGAATGAATACCCGCTGATCAGGTTTTGTTTCACGCAAGCCTTCATAAATTCCTTTTTCGTTTTGGAGCGGAAATGCATTGAAATATTCCGTTGCAGGTCCCAAGGCAGTCGGGTTCATAAGTGCCTTGCGTTCGTCCATGGAAAGATTTGAACATATATCCGGTTCGGAGGCATCCAGCCACCAGCCATCAAATCCTTTGCTGGCAATTTTTTCATTTACCTGCGACCAGAATAATTTGCGGGCCTCAGCATTGAAAGGATCATAGAAGGTAGATACGTAACCTATCCAGTCTTTTCGGTTTTTCTCCACATTCGGTTTGTAAAGAAAACCCTTGGCATTCATAATTTTATAATTATTTGTTCCAACATAAAATTTGGGCCATACTGAAATCATGATATGTGCGTTCAGGTCAGCATGCAGCTTATTTACCATACCTGCCGGATCGGGAAATCTGGCAGAATCGAATTCGTGACTTCCCCATTGATCAATTTTCCAATATTGCCAATCGAGCACAATATTATCAATGGGTATTTTCCGTTTTCTGAATTCGCTAACAACAGACAATATTTCATCCTGGGTTTTATAGCGTTCGCGACTTTGCCAGAGACCCAAAGCCCATTTTGGCATGATGGGCGCTCTGCCGGTTAATTCGCGGTAACCACTTATTACCTGGTCAAGGTTATCTCCTTTGATAAAATAATAGTCGATTTGGTTTCCCATTTCGGAATACAACGAGAGCTTTTCCTGTTCAGGTTTGGGTAAGGCGTCAAGGCATTTGAGCGAAATGTAAGATTCGCTTCCGTCAGGTTTCCATTCAATACGTATTGGATATTTTTTTCCTTTTTCCATGGGAAAGTTAAAGAATGAGGAAGTGGGGTTCCATCCCTGACGCCATCTGTCTATAACTAACTTGCCATCAATCCATGCTTTGATATAGCCTGCAGCATAAAGATTGAATTTATATTCAGGTGCAGAGTCAGATTCAATAAACCCGGTCCACCTGACCATGTCCTTATCCAAGGTAAATTCTTTGGGAAATTTTTTCTGATCTTTGATATATGCATAATCAATATCGGATTCAGTACGTTTTGTAAAAATCTTACTTGTGTCTGCTAAGTCAACGTAGGTTGCGGTTAGCCCACCCTGAACTCCATCAGGCGAATACAGTTTTAATTTTGAGATAGGCCCATAATCGCGTATATCACCGAATTTGCTGCGAGCGTTGTTATCCCATAAAATACCGTAATTTCTGTTTGAGACTACAAAGGGTATGGATATTTTAGTGTTGTATTGGTAAAGGTCGATATCCTTACCTTTGTAATTCATAATATTATATTGGTGTTGACCCAGGCCGTAAAAAGCTTCATCTGAAGGCGATTCGAAAACCTGGCGGACCTGAAAGGACGGTTTTCCATCAACATTCACAGGGTGAAAGGTTTTTCCACCTCCGTGTTGTTCCTGCAAAATTGTTTGCCCTGTAGTATCTGTAAAAGTTATTTCACCGGTACTAAGCATTACATGCGCTATTATAGAAGCAGTATGTATCGTAATCTCATCATTGTTTTGTTCAGTTTTCCATGAAACCGGCTTTGATGTTTTTTCAAGAACCATCAGACTTTTTGTTTCGCTAAGAGAATCTTTACAACCAGCAATAACGTGAATGATTTTATCCGATATAACCTGCAGTTTAATGAAACGTGCATTGTTTGCAGTCTTATTTTTCAAATGAATCAATACTCCATCCGGAAGTTTTTCATATCTCTTGCAGGATATGGCTATAGTAAGGAGAAAAAGGAATATTACTTTTATTTTCATGGCTTTTGGGTAAGTTAAACTTGGACGAAAATTAAGAAAAAATACCAATGTTTGAGATATGATGGTAACTATTGTTGAAAACTAATGACAGGATTGAATTGTTATATTGTTGATAATAATGTATTTGTAGTTTATTAAAAAATTACTAATTTTGAAATATGTTTTTTGAGACTGAGTCTAAATCACTAATAATCAAATTTAATGTTATGAGATATATGTCGGGTTATAAAATCTATGGAAGCTTGATATTTGTTTGCACCTTGCTTGTTTTTTCCATGAAAGTTTCATCGCAGAAAATAACGAATAAGGATTTGCAGATGATGATCAATACTGAGCTTGCTTTTGCCAAATTAGCAAAAGATTCGTGCACACGTACTGCCTTTCTTGCCTATTTAGCAGATGAGTCAGTGATGTTTGGAGGAGGACAGCCACATAATGGCAAAAAACAATATGAAAAAATGACCAAAAATGAAAGTCTTCTTTCCTGGGAACCTGTTTATGCTGACATATCCGCTTCCGGCGACTTTGGATATGATACTGGTCCTTGGGAATACCGAAAAACGAGATCGGATGACCAACCGGCATATTATGGAGATTTTGTTTCGGTTTGGCAAAAACAACCGGATGGTGCATGGCAATTGATGGTTGACCTTGGTATTTCGCATTCAAAACCTGAGGGCGAAAGTCCTAAACTTAGAACAACTGCATTAATTCCGAAAAGTGTTCAGCCGAACCAGCATATTGATTTCAAAAGTGAACTTATAAGCCGGGAAAAGGATTTCATAAAATCATTTAGCCAGGCTGGAGACACTGCATATATATCTGTAATTTCGGGAGAAGCCAGATTTTTTCGTGATGGTTTACCCGTTTTAGTGAATTCACATGACATCAAGCAGATGTTGTTAGCGCAAAATAAAAATAAAAAAATTACCTACACTTTAATTAATGGTGATGCAGCTTCTTCGGGTGATTTAGGATATGTATATGGTATGGTGACAATAGAATCCACTGATGGAGCGAATAAAAAGATTCAAAATACTAATTACCAGCGCATCTGGAAAAAGGAAGACGGTAAGAACTGGAAAATTATTGCAGACGTGATAACCGGAAATTGAAGCCTGTATGAGTCTTCAATTGCAAAATAATTGACGGACATTTGAAAATATTATATTTCTTTGCGTTATTTTGTAAGGCTTAGTTATTAAATACATAATTCAATATATGAAACCTCCATGTTTTGCAAACACAAACAGCGTATGTAAATTTATTATGGAGGTTCCATACGACCTTAAACTTAAAATTAT
>WSSedL1CaDRAFT_10002246_pt1 | contig 9990 bp, 3 predicted proteins | sample WetSurSL1Cattail_FD_9464 | JGI IMG/M metagenome (IMG submission 9464)
GTGAGTCGTTTTTATCCAGGTGTTTTCACTCCTAAATTTTTAGTGGATCAAAAGACCGATACACGACCAATTTTGTTTGTAGAATATGCGCACTCAATGGGGAATTCTACAGGAAATTTAAAAGAATTATGGGATGAATTCCGTTCGGCTCCAAGAGTTATTGGTGGTTGTATTTGGGATTTAAAAGACCAAGGCTTGCTTAGAAAAGATCCAAAAACAGGTCAGGAATACTTTGGTTACGGTGGAGATTTTGGTGAGAAAAAGCACGATGGGAATTTCAATATTAACGGTATGGTAGCTTCTGATGGAAGACCAAAAGCGGCGATGTTTGAAAACAAATGGATTTATCAACCTGCGACTTCTAGCTTAGATGCTGATTTTAAATTAAAAATTCACAACCGTCAATCAGTTCAAAATTTGAATGATTTTATTCCGGTTTTGAAAGTTTTAGAAAACGGAACTGTTATTAAACAAGTGGTTTTGAAACCACTTGATATTCCTGCTGGAAGTGATTTGGTTTTGGATGTGAACAAATATCTTCCTAAAATGAAATCCGATTCGGAGTATTTCTTGAATATCGAATTCCAACTTTCAAAAGAGGAGTTTTGGGCAAATAAAGGCTATGCGGTTGCTACCGACCAATTTCTTTTGCAAAAGAAAGCTGAAGTTACTTTGGCGGAAGCCAAACAAAAAAGCAACTTGCAAGAAACAAAAGATGCTTACATTATCAACGGAACCGATTTTAACATTAGCATTAATAAAGTAAATGGAGCGCTGAGTTCTTATGTGTATAAAGGTAAAGAGCAAGTAAAATCGGCATTGTTACCTAATTTTACTCGTGCTTTAACGGATAACGATCGTAAAGGATGGAAACCTCAAAAACTATTGAAACAATGGTTTGCAGCTAAACCAATTTTGAAAAATTGTAGTGTTGAACAGTCAAATGCTGGAATGAAAATCAGTAGCGATTACGAAATAATTAAAGACAGCGCTCAAGTAAAAGTAGTTTACAATATAAATCCAAACGGAATTATAAAAGTAGATTATCAACTAAAAGCATCTTCAAAATTGCCAAATATTCCTAGAATCGGAACGCAAATGGGAATAAACAATGATTTTGACCAAATTTCTTGGTATGGAAAAGGGGAACTAGAAAATTACAGCGACCGTAGTTTTGGATTTACTGTCGGGAAATATGCATTGCCAATGGATAAATTTATTGAACCTTATGTAATGCCACAGGAAAATGCCAATCGTACTGAAGTTCGTTGGATGGCTTTTACAACGCCAAAAAAAAATTCAGGTTTAGTTGTTGTGAAGGATAATAAGGTTTTGAGCATGAGTGCTTGGCCTTATACCCAACAAAATTTGGACGAAGCCAAACATACTTTCGACTTGTTAAATCCAGGTTTCCTAACGGTAAATATCGATCTGATTCAGATGGGTGTTGGTGGAAATGATAGTTGGTCGCCAGTTGCAGCGCCTTTGGAACAATACCAAATTCCTTCTGCAGATTATAATTACAGTTTTTATTTGGTTCCTTTCACAGGTTCAAAAAACGAATTGGAAAATAGTTTGAAAAATTTTAAATTTTAATTTAATGTTCAACAAAAAATACATTTTTCTTCTGTTGCTCCTTGCGGGATTCGTTTCCGCACAGGAAATGTATAAGAAAGAAACAACTGCATTTCAGCCCACAATCGAATCCTCAAGACCATGGGTGTATTGGTATTGGATGAAATCGGCCTATTCTAAAGTGGGTATTACTGCTGATTTAGAAGCAATGAAACAAGCAGGAATTGAAGGTGCTTATTTAATGACGATTAAAGGACCCGCTGAACCGCCTTTAATTGAGCCGCCAGTTTTGCAATTAAGTCCTGAATTTTGGGATATGGTGCGTTGGGCTTTTATTGAAGCGGATCGTTTGGGAGTAAAACTAGCTTTTCACGCTGCCGATGGTTTTGCCGTTGCTGGAGGACCTTGGATTACGCCCGAAATGTCGATGCAAAAAGTAGTTTGGTCAATGACAGAATTCCTTGGAGGGAAAAAAGTTTCAATGAAGTTGCCAGTTCCAGAACATTATCAGGATTATTATCAAGACATTACCACTTATGCTATTCCAATAAATGAATTGGAAAAAAATTCAAAATTCATAATTCCTAAAGTGACGACTTCAAATGGGGAAGAAGCTTCGTTTTTGGCAAATCCAGCAAAAGATGGAAATTTAAAAATTAGTGATAAAGGCTGGATTTTATACGAATTTGACAGTCCATTTTTGTGTCGAAATATAAATATTCAAACCAAAGGATTGGATTTTCAAGCGCAACGATTGATTATTGAAACCAGTAATGATGGGATAAATTTTAGTTTTCATCAAAGGTTGCAGCCACCGCGTCAAGGCTGGCAAAATACCGATTATGGAACAACAAGCACTATTAAAGCGGTTACGGCAAAATATTTCCGATTTGTTTTTGATCCTGCTGGTACTGAACCTGGAGCTGAAGATTTGGATTTTGCAAAATGGAATCAGGCGAATTTGAAAGTGTGCAAAATTACGCTTTCCAATCAATCCTTAATTGATAATTACGAAGGGAAATCAGGAGCTGTATGGCGATTGAGTCCAACGACTACTGAAGAATTTATTTCAAATTCCGATGCATTCCCAAAATCAGATATTATCAATATTTCAAAATTTGTTGATGCCAATGGCAATTTAAATTGGAAAGCGCCTAAAGGTAAATGGAAAATTATCCGAATGGGACACACTTCGACGGGGCATGAAAATGCTACGGGTGGTGCAGGAAAAGGTTTGGAAGTAGATAAATTCAATCCAGATTTGATTCGTTTTCAACTAGACCATTGGTTTGGAGAAGCGGTTCGTACCGCTGGTCCAGAACTGACTTCGAGAGTTCTGAAAATTTTACATTTGGACAGTTGGGAATGTGGAAGCCAGAATTGGTCTTCTGTTTTTCAAGCCGAATTTAAAAAACGACGCGGTTATGATATCATAGATTATTTGCCAGTAATGGCTGGAATTCCTGTCGAAAATGTGACGACTTCTGAGAAAGTATTGTACGATGTTCGTAAAACCATAGCCGAATTAGTTGCCGATAATTTTTTTGGAACTGTTGCTGAAATAGCCAAAGAAAATAATGTGAAATTCAGTTCTGAAAATGTGGCGCCAACGATGATGAGTGATGGCTTGTTGCATTTTAAATATGTGGATTATCCAAGTGGTGAGTTTTGGTTGAAAAGTCCAACGCACGACAAACCTTTTGATATGTTAGATGCTATTTCTGGCGGACATATTTATGGAAAAGATATTATCCAAGCTGAAGCTTTTACTGCTTTACGAATGGATTGGGATGAACATCCAGGGAATTTAAAAACTGTGGCTGATAGAAATTATGCTTTGGGAATCAACCGTTTTTTCTACCATGTTTTTGTACATAATCCTTGGATTGATAGAAAACCAGGAATGACTTTGGATGATATTGGTTCTTTTTTTCAAAGAGATCAAACCTGGTGGAAACCCGGAAAAGCTTGGTTTGATTATTGCCAAAGAGTGCAGTTGCAATTGCAAAAAGGAAAACCCGTAGTAGATTTAGCTGTTTTTGTTGGTGAAGATTTACCTTCTCGTTCCTTAGTTCCAGATCGTTTATTTCCTTTTGTGCCAAATGTTTTTGGACAAAAAAGAGTGGCAAGTGAAAAATTACGATTGGAAAATAATGGGCAACCAACAGCCAAAATGCCTAAGGAAGTTACTTATTCTGAAAACAATACCGATTTATCACAATGGATAAATCCAATGAATGGGTATCAATATGATTCTTTTAATGCCGATGTTTTGTTGAATAGAGCGAAAGTTGAAAATGGAAAAGTAAGTTTTGGAGGTGGAATTGAATACGGGGCATTATTGTTTCCGGGAAGTAGAAGAATGGCACCGAACAAAATTATTTCTTTGGCTGTAGCTGAAAAAATACTGCAATTAGTTAAGGGCGGAGCGACTGTGTTTATAGATGCGAAACCAATTGACACACCAAGTTTTCAATCGGATGCTGATGCTAAAAAATGGCAGACTGTTGTTAATGAATTGTGGAGAAAACCTAATAATTTAATTGAAAATAATTCAGCTTCTATTTCTTGGAAGCTAGGAAAAGGAACAGTTATTGTGCTTCCATTTTTGGATGCTGATTTTTCAAAAATCGGAATGGATGCTGATGTTTTATTTTCGGATTCTAAAAATCAAGACCGCGGATCCATTGCTTGGACGCATAGAAGAACTGCGGATGAAGAGATTTATTTTATTTCAAATCAACTAGAAGAGCAGCGTACCATGAGTGTTTCTTTTCGCGAAAGCGGTAAAATTCCAGAACTATACAATCCTGTGACGGACGAAACCACTGTTCTAAAAGAATGGAAAGTAGAGAACGGTAGAACGATTATTCCATTGGAATTGGATAAAAACGAATCTTGTTTTGTGATTTTTAAAGGAAAAACCACAATTACAAATTTAGCTAATGGAACCAATTTGTCTAGTTTCAAAACAGTGCAAACATTGGATGAAAATTGGAATTTGCAATTTGATGCTAATTTTAAAGGTCCAGAAAAAGTTTTGAAAATCAATTCGCTTTTTGATTGGAGTACTTCAGAAAATGAAAGTATTAAATATTATTCGGGCACCGCTGTTTATACGAAGGAGTTGGTTTGGAATCAAAATACAAAAGAAGCAGTTTATTTGAATTTAGGTTCGATTGCTAATCTTGCCGAGGTGACCGTAAATGGAATAGATTGTGGAACGATTTGGACTTTTCCCTACCGAACAAATATTTCGAAAGCATTAAAAAAAGGAAAAAATACCATTATTATCAAGGTGACAAATACTTGGGCAAATCGATTAATTGGCGACCAAAAATTACCAGAAAAAGACCGATTAACATGGACAACGGCTCGATATAGATTGGCTGAAAGTGAGAATTTATTAAAAGCAGGATTGCTTGGGCCTGTGACATTAGAAATTAAAAAATAGGGAACAAATAAATTTTGCCACGAATTCACGAATTATTGTGAAGATTCAATTTAAAAAATTTGTGAATTCGTGGCAAAAAAAAAACAAAAAGGAATGAGAAATTTTAGAAAATCAATTATTGCAATTTTATGTTTAATTGGAAGTTTCCAAATGATTGCAGCGGTTAAATTACCAGCTTTGTTTTCGGATAATATGATGTTGCAGCAAAAAAGCAACGCACCTATTTGGGGGTGGGCAGATAAGAATGAAACTATAAAAGTCCAAACTTCTTGGGATGCTAAAACCTATGAAGCAAAAGCAGATAAGGAAGGAAAATGGAAAATAGCGGTGCAAACGCCAGCTGGAGGTGGACCTTATGAAATTACAGTTTCAGATGAAACGACGATTCAAACCATAAAAAACATATTGATAGGTGAAGTTTGGTTGTGTTCAGGGCAATCGAATATGGAAATGCCGTTGAAAGGGTTTCCAGGTCAGCCTGTATTAAAAGGAAACGAAGCTATTGTACATTCGACAAACAATCAAATTCGTTTTATTACAATTCCTCGAGCTACTGTTTTAACGCCAAATGAAGATTTTGTGGGGAAATGGAATGCGGCAGAACCTCAAACTACAGGAGATTTTAGTGCTACTGCTTGGTATTTTGGTTCGTTGTTACAAGAAGTTTTAGATGTTCCTGTGGGACTTATTCATGTTTCTTATGGTGGTTCAAGCATGGAAGCTTGGATGAATCAAGAAATGTTAAAAGATTTTGCGAGTGCAAAAATTCCAACTAAAAAGGAAGACTTGGCTAAAGACCCCAATCGTGTGGCAACGACTTTGTTTAACGGAATGTTATCGCCAGTAATTGGTTATCGAATCAAAGGTTGTATATGGTACCAAGGGGAATCAAACTATGAAAGAGCTTCGGAATATTCAGTTTTAATGCAAAAAATGGTGAGCAGCTGGAGAGGACTTTGGCAACAAGGAGATTTTCCATTTTATTATTGCCAAATTGCGCCGTTTAATTATGCGCAATTTCATCCAAAAGATTATAAAGAGGAATACAATTCGGCTTTTTTGCGTGAAGCACAATTACAAGCATCAAAAGAAATTCCGAATTCAGCAATGGCAGTTTTGATGGATATTGGCGAAGGAAATAATATTCATCCTATTCACAAAGAAGCTGGAGGAAGTAGATTAGCATATTTGGCTTTGAACAAAACCTACGGAATTACAGGTTTTGAATTTGATAGTCCTGTGTTTAAAGCATTGGAAATTAAGGATAATTCAGTGACCGTTTCATTTGATAATGCTCCAAACGGAATTACTTCTTATGGAAAAGAAGTAATTGGTTTCGAAATTGCTGGAGAGAATAAAGTGTTTTATCCAGCAAAGGCAGAAGTACGAAGAAAGTCGGTTGTATTAACATCCGATAAAGTAGCGAAGCCAGTTGCGGTTCGTTATTTATTTAAAGATTTCGCCGAAGCAGAAATTTTCAGTACGGGGGGATTGCCGGTTTCGTCTTTTAGAACGGATAATTGGTAATTGTTATAAAAAAGCATGAACACAATTTTGTCATTCCGTAGGAATCTCCGCAAAGTGAGCAAACAATATGAGATTCCTACGGAATGACAAACAAGACCATAAAAACAATACTTTAAAGCAAACAAGGCACAAAATAATAAATTTGAAAAAATTAATATTCATATCATTTTTCTTCGTTACGCTTTATACCAAAGCGCAAATTGCCACGCTTGATAATTACAATCAACTATGGAGCACACAAAGTGCTAATGCATCCGAATCCATGCCTTTGGGTGGCGGAGATATTGGTGCGAATGTGTGGGTAGAAAAAGGTGATTTGTATTTCTATTTTTCGCGTTCAGGAACATTTGATGAGCACAACACTTTATTGAAATTAGGAAGAGTGAAAGTAAGTTTGAGTCCGAATCCGTTTAAGGATAATGTGGGTTTTAAACAAGAATTGTTGCTAAAAGAAGGCTGTATTAAAATTTTCCAAAATGGAACTACGGTGAAACTTTGGGTGGATGTTTTTAATCCTGTTATTCATGTCGATGTGGATAGTAAAGTTCCAACTGAAATGAAAGTGGCTTATGAAAGTTGGCGTTACAAAAATAGAGATTCTAAAGGAAAGGCCAATAATGCCAATTCTTACAAATGGGCTCCTCAAGGAGAAATTGTTACCTATAAAGATTCCATTTCTTTTGAAGGGAATGCAGTGCAATTTTATCATAAAAATAGAGTAAATACAGTTTTTGATGTGACAGTTAAGCAGCAAAAAATGGAATCAGTAAAAGGTCAAATGATGAATCCTTTAGCGAACTTGACTTTTGGAGGAAAGCTTTTTGGAAGTAATTTGAAAGCTAGCGGTACTTATAGCGGAATCTATCAGGATACGGATTTTGTAGGATTCCAACTTTCAAGTATCAAAGCAGCGAAAAAACACGAATTCCAAATCCAGTTGCATACCAATCAATCGGCAGATGCTGCTTTGTGGAAAAAGGAATTGCAAAAGCAAATTTCGACGTATAAAAAAGATTATAAAAAGACTGTTTTGTGGTGGAATAACTTCTGGAATCGTTCTTTTATTTACACGCAAAAATCGAAAACTGAAAAGGATTCCGTCTATCAAATGGGACAGAATTACCAGTTGTTTCGGTATATGTTGGGCTGCAATGCTTATGGAAAATACCCGACGAAATTCAATGGCGGATTGTTTACAGTGGATCCCGTTTATACCAATAAAGATTTGAATTTTACACCTGATTTTAGGAATTGGGGTGGTGGAACCATGACACAGCAAAACCAACGATTGGTTTATTTTCCAATGCTAAAAAGTGGCGATTTTGATATGATGAAATCCCAATTGGATTATTATTTGAGTTTACAAAAAAATGCCGAATTGCGTTCTCAAGTCTATTGGAAACATGGAGGTGCTGCTTTTACTGAACAATTGGAAAATTTTGGTTTACCCAATCCTGCCGAATACGAATGGAAACGTCCTGCTAATTATGATGCTGGAATGGAATACAACGCTTGGTTAGAATACGAATGGGATACTGTTTTTGAGTTTTGCCAAATGATGTTGCAACAAAAAGAATATGCAAATGAAGATATTCAGAAATACAATCCGTTTATCATGAGTTGTCTTCGTTTTTTTGATGAACATTACCAATATTTAGCCAAACAAAGAAGTCGAAAAGCCTTAGACGGAGAAGGAAAATTGATTTTATTTCCGGGTTCAGGAGCTGAAACTTATAAAATGGCATATAATGCTAATAGTACCATTTCAGCCTTAAAAGTAATTACGGAACAATTTTTGATATTGTCGAGCAAAGAATTATCAAAAGAAGATTTGGAGTATTTAAAAGCTTTACAGACTCGAATTCCAGCTTTAAGTTTCATGGAATTTGACGGGCATAAAACTTTGGCTCCAGCCAAAACTTGGGAACGCATTAATAATACCGAAGTTCCACAGTTGTATCCCGTTTATCCGTGGAAAATTTATGGACTAGGAAAAGCCGATTTAGAAACAGCAATAAATACTTGGAAATACGATACCGATGCTATAAAATTTAGAAGCCATGTTGGATGGAAACAAGATAATATTTTTGCTGCTCGTTTGGGTTTGACAGAGGAAGCAGCCAAATACAACTTGTTAAAAATGGCGAATTCCGAAAGAAGATTTCCAGCTTTTTGGGGACCAGGATTTGATTGGGTTCCCGACCATAATTGGGGAGGAAGTGGAATGATAGGAATGCAGGAAATGCTGTTGCAAACGAACGGAGACCAAATATATATTTTCCCCGCTTGGCCTAAGGAATGGAATGTGCATTTTAAATTGCATGCGCCAAAAAACACCACTGTTGAAGTGAAAATGGAAAACGGAAAAGTGACTTTTCTAAATGTTTTTCCAAAAGAAAGAGAAAAAGATATTGTTAATCTGTTAGGGAAAAGTCTAACTGAAAAAACAAATTTAAAATAGAATATGTTATCGTCAATTTGATTAAATGCTTGATGATAATAAATATACAAATCCTAAAAAAAATAAAAAATATGAATTTAGTAAAACAACTGGCTTTTTGTGCGGGAACAATGATAACGTTTACATTTAATGGTAGCGCGCAAAATCAAACTGTAATTCCGGCTACAAAATCATTAAAAGTTGATTTTGATTTAGCACAACGTAGACCTTTAGAAGTTAATGATCCTAATTATATTTCTTGGCCTATAAGCGAGGGAAAATTGTTTGAGAAAAATTTTGGTACTGTAAAAATGACTCTTAAAGGAGCAATAAATTCTGGTTGGTACAAAACTGGAATTCAAGCGCCATTTTATGCTCGTTTAGTAAATGATGGAGTAGTTGCTGATAAAAGTGTGGAATTAGTTATTAGCGGATTGACAAAAGGAAAGCATACGTTGTTGACTTTTAGTAATAGTTTTGATAGTCCTGAAGTAGCTAATTTTGCTCCAGTTTCCATTTTTGTAAACGGTGTTTTTTCGCAAACGATTAAACCAACAAATAGAGCAACGTCTACAATTGATGCTGCTACTTCCTATATTCATTTTAATGCCGAAGCAGGGAAAGACGTTGTTATTCGTTTTGATGCCGATGCAAAAGCGGTTGGAATGATTCAGAAAGTGATTATTAATGGTTTCGAATTGGATTTACCCAATCTAAAAAAACAAGCAAGTACACCAAATCCAGCAAACAATGACGAACATGTTGTTTTAGGGAATGATTTTAAATTAGAATGGAATTCTCCAGAAGGAACTATATCTCATGATTTTTATTTTGGCGAAAGCCAAGAAAAAGTAGCTAATGCTGATCATAATTCAACTGAATTTAAAGGGAATTTAAATAAAAATATAGCTGCTGTTGATAACGCTTCTTTAAGTAATTTGAATACTTATTATTGGAGAATTGATGAAATTGATGCCGATAAGGAAGTAACTAA
>WSSedL1CaDRAFT_10002247_pt1 | contig 9987 bp, 8 predicted proteins | sample WetSurSL1Cattail_FD_9464 | JGI IMG/M metagenome (IMG submission 9464)
ATGCTGAAAAAATCAGAATATACTTTTTCGCATTACTAAAGTACTGCAATAAATTGCAGGGTTTTAGACCCGAAACTGAGACCAATAAAAAAATCCGTCTCATTTTAAAAATGAGACGGATTTGTATTTTTATAAAAAGTTCTAATTATTATGATGAAATGCTTTTTTATTAAACGCAATTAAAATCCCTACTCCTGTAGAAATTGCCATATCGGCAACGTTAAAAATAGCATTAAAAAAAGTAAAATCTCTTCCGCCCCAAACTGGCAACCAAGCTGGAAGATTGCCATGCCAAATAGGGAAATAAAACATATCTACCACTTTTCCATGAAAATATTCGCCGTAAGGCTGATCTGAAAATAGTGTTGCTAATTGCGAACTGCTATCATCAAAAATAACTCCATAAAAAACCGAATCAATAATATTTCCAAAAGCTCCTGCTAGAATTAAAGCAATCGCTACAACCAAATAATTATTACTGTGTTTTTTTTCAACTGAATCCCACAACCAATATCCAATACCACCAACAGCAACTAAACGAAATAACGTAAGAAACAATTTTCCATAAGCTCCAGGAATTTGGGTTCCCCAAGCCATTCCTTCATTTTCTATAAAATGAATTTTAAACCAACTGAAAACCTCAACTTCTTCTCCTAATATAAAATTAGTTTTTACATATATTTTAGAAATCTGATCAACTAGTAATACAACGAAGATAAGTAGATACGCTTTTCGTAATGACATTTTAAAAAATTTAAGTGCGTAAAAGTAATAATTTTATCAAAAAAAACGCTCCCTACGGAGCGTTAAATATTATATAGTAAAGATTGTTTATCGTTGTAGATTTTTAGCCTCAATACTCATGGTAGCGTGAGGAACAATTTTTAATCTTTCTTTACCAATTAATTTACCTGTTACTTTACAAATTCCGTAGGTTTTATTCTCTACACGGAATAAAGCATTCTTTAAATCGCGTATGAATTTCTCCTGACGAATAGCCAATTGAGAGTTCGCTTCTTTAGACATTGTCTCGCTTCCTTCTTCGAAAGCTTTGAATGTAGGTGAAGTATCATCCGTACCATTATTCAAATCATTCATGTAAGCACTTTTAATCAAATCTAAATCGGCTTGTGCTTTCTCAATTTTCTTAAGGATTATCTCTTTGAACTCTGCCAAGTCGGCGTCTGAGTATCGTGTTGCTTCATCTACCATAATCAATATTATTTAGTAATCGTTATTTTAGTTTTAATGTCATCAAATTCAATTTCTGTGCCATTTTCGATTTGTGCTTCAAAAACTAACGTCTCCGTTAATGTTTCCGACTTAATATATTCAATATTTTCGTTTACAGCAGCTTCTAGAACAGCGTTATTTTGCAAATACACTTTAATTTTATCAGTTACTTCAAATCCAGAATCTTTTCTAATGTTCTGAATTCTATTCACTAACTCTCTTGCAATTCCTTCTTTTTTCAATTCATCCGAAATTGTGATGTCAAGCGCAACGGTGATTCCGTTCGAATTGGCTACCAGCCAACCCTCAATATCCTGAGATGTTATCTCTACATCCTCTAGTGATAAATTTACTTCTTTTCCTGCAATAACAATATTTATGCTTCCTTCCTTATCTAATTGATTAATTTGCTCAGAAGAAAAACTTTGTATCTCTTTGGAAATCAAACCCATATCTTTTCCAAAACGCGGCCCAAGTGCCTTAAAATTAGGCTTAATTTGTTTTACTAATACTCCCGAAGCATCGTCTAAAAGTTCGATTTCTTTGACATTTACCTCTGCTTTTATCAGGTCAGAAACGGCTTTAATTTCAACTCTTTGTTTCTCGTCAAGTACTGGAATCATTACCCTTTGCAACGGTTGACGCACTTTAATCATCTCCTTTTTACGCAGTGATAAAACTAGTGATGAAATGGTCTGTGCTTTCTGCATTTTGCTCTCTAACGATTTATCAACAAAGTTTTCAACGTATTTTGGAAATTCCGCCAAATGTACGCTATCAAATTTTTCTGTTTGTGTAGCCAAAGTTAAGTCTCTGTAAAGCTTGTCCATAAAGAACGGAGCTATTGGCGCACTCAATTTACTTACGGTTAACAAACAAGTATATAAGGTTTGGTATGCCGCAATTTTATCTTGAGCATATTCGCCTTTCCAAAAACGACGACGACACAAACGAACGTACCAGTTGCTTAAATTTTCTTGTACGAAATCAGAAATGGCGCGAGCTGCTCTTGTTGGCTCATAATCACCATAACATTCATCAACTAATTTGATTAAAGTATGTAATTCTGATAAAATCCAACGGTCAATTTCAGGTCTGTCGTTCAACGGAATTTCAGCTTCTTCATATTTGAATCCATCAATATTGGCATACAAACTAAAGAAAGAATAAGTATTGAATAAAGTTCCAAAGAATTTTCTACGAACCTCAGCAATTCCTTCCAAATCAAACTTCAAATTATCCCAAGGATTGGCATTTGAAATCATGTACCAACGCGTAGCATCAGGACCGTATTCTGCAATTGTTTCAAATGGATCTGTGGCATTTCCTAAACGTTTGGACATTTTTTGTCCGTTTTTATCCAAAACCAAACCATTCGAAACTACGTTTTTATACGCTACTTTGTCAAAAACCAAAGTTGCAATAGCGTGCAAGGTATAAAACCAACCACGTGTTTGATCCACTCCTTCAGCAATAAAATCAGCCGGAAATGATTTATTTTCATCAATTAATTGTTTGTTTTCAAAAGGATAATGCCATTGTGCATAAGGCATTGCTCCTGAATCAAACCAAACGTCAATCAAATCACTTTCACGCTTCATTGGTTTTCCAGAAGCCGAAACTAGCGTAATTCCATCCACCACATTTTTATGTAAGTCGATTAAATCATAGTTAGATTCGTCCATATTTCCAATTTCAAAACCTTTAAAAGGATTTTCTTTTTGGAATCCTGCAGCAATTGCTTTTTCAATTTCGTTGTACAATTCTTCTACAGAACCAATCAAGATTTCTTCTTGTTTATCTTCTGTTCTCCAAATTGGTAATGGAATTCCCCAATATCTAGAACGAGATAAATTCCAATCGTTGGCGTTTTTTAACCAGTTCCCGAAACGACCTTCTCCAGTAGCTTTTGGCTTCCAGTTGATTGTTTCATTCAATTCGAACATTCTATCTCTTACTTCTGTGATTTTAATAAACCAAGAATCAAGAGGATAGTACAAAATAGGCTTATCGGTTCTCCAACAATGTGGATAACTGTGCACATATTTCTCTACTTTGAAAGCTTTATTTTCTTCTTTTAAAAGAATCGCAATTTCAACATCTACTGAACGTTCAGGAGCTTCACCTTCGTTATAATATTCGTTTTTAACGTATTTTCCAGAATATTCACCTAAATCCTTAATGAATTTTCCTTGCAAATCTACTAATGGAACTGCTGAACCATTTTCGTCTAAAACTAACATTGGCGGAACTTCTGGCGTAGCTTCTTTAGCTACTTTAGCATCATCAGCACCAAAAGTTGGAGCAGTATGTACAATTCCAGTTCCATCTTCCGTTGTTACAAAATCTCCTGAAATTACTCTAAAAGCATTTTCTGGATTTTGATACGGCAATGCCCAAGGCAATAATTGCTCGTAACGAATTCCTACTAAATCAGCTCCTTTTGCTTCCGCTAAAATTTGATATGGTATTTTCTTATCGCCTTCTTTGAAATTTTCAAAATCAGCTGCTTCAGTACTTGCAAAATATCCTTTCCCGAATTGTTTTCCAACTAAGTTCTTAGCCAAAACCACTTTTACAGGACGGAACGTATATTGATTGAATGTTTCAACAACCACATAATCGATTTTTGGACCCACGGTCAAAGCCGTATTCGATGGCAATGTCCAAGGAGTTGTTGTCCAAGCTAAGAAATAAAGATCCTCCCCTAGCCCCTCCAAAGGAGGGGAAACTAGACCGAATGCTTTTGCCACAGTATTTTCCTCAATACCTCCCTCTCCTTTGGTGAGGACTTTAAACTGAGCTACAATCGTAGTATCCGTTACATCTCTATAACTCCCTGGTTGATTTACTTCGTGAGAAGACAATCCTGTACCCGCTTTTGGAGAATACGGCTGAATGGTGTAGCCTTTGTACATCAAATCTTTGTTATAGATTTGTTTCAAAAGCCACCAAACCGACTCCATATATTTGGGTTTATAAGTCACATACGGATCTTCCATATCTACCCAATAACCCATTTTTTCGGTCAAATCATTCCAAACGTCCGTATAACGCATCACCGTTTTTTTACAGGCTTCGTTATATTCTTCTACCGAAATGGTTTTCCCAATATCTTCTTTTGTAATTCCAAGTTCCTTCTCGGTACCTAATTCTACAGGCAAACCATGAGTATCCCAACCTGCTTTACGCTTAACCTGAAAACCTTTTTGAGTTTTATACCTGCAAAAAATATCTTTAATAGCACGTGCCATCACGTGGTGAATTCCCGGTAATCCGTTTGCCGAAGGCGGTCCTTCAAAAAACACATAAGGCTCAGCACCTTCGCGGGTTGTTACACTCTTTTCAAATATGTTCTCTTTCTTCCAAAAATCCAGAACTTCCGACGCTACTGTTGGCAAGTCAAGTCCTTTGTATTCAGTAAATTTTGTACTCATTTTATCCTTTTCTTAATCGAGGTGCGAAAGTAAGGAATTTTGAGGAAATTAGAGAAAAGAGGACAGAAAAAAGAGCGAATAAACACAATTTCAGAAGGTTTTTGTGAAAAACAAGAAAGTTGTAACAATTAAAACCGTTACAACTTTCTTTTTATTGTATTTGATTCACTAAACGGCTACAGGCATCCCGATGCCGAAATTTCGGTACGGGACCGCGCTAGTCTTTATCTACAAGTCTGAGCCATCGGTTTAGTTTTCTAAACCCAACTACCCACAAGCAAGTCATTGCGAGGAACGAAGCAATCTCATCAAGTAACTCGATAAAGTTGCTCCTCTTTGTGGGCACAGAATGCTCCCGAAACTTCGGGACTGCGCTAACGTTACGTATATCCGAGCGATCGGAGTTTACTTTTTAACTGATTTTAGATTAAAACTATCAAAATCAAATTTTAGTAAAATAATAATATCGTTTATATTCAATTCTTTCTGTAGAAATATTATAATTTTCATTTGGAATTATGTGCTCAATTTCATCTTTTTTGTTTTTTATAATAATTGAATTCCCTGATATATCTAATTTACCGACTAAAAAAATTTCACCTTTACTGTTATTTTTGAGTTTAATAATTTTTAGCCCCTTTTTTTCGGCATTTTTTACCATTTTTAATTTTATATTGAGTGCAATGTTTATTCGGTCTATATCTTTTTGTGCAACACTAGAAGTATACTGGGCTTTATTTAATTGTTCAATAAGTTTTTTAGTATATTGAAACTTATATAAATCTTTTATATATAGTATTTCAAAAAGTATAAGACCAATGTCAGATTTAAATAATTCTTCTAATGCTTCCTCAAATGTTTTAAATTCGTTACCATAATTACGATGTCGGTCTCCATAATGTCCATTTAAGACATAATCATATTCATTTGTCTGATTGTTTTTACTTATGGTAATTGTGAATTCATAATATTCAAAAGGTCCACTAACCCTATCGTAAGAAACTTCTAAAAGTAATGTATTGTCTTCCATTTAAGTTAAAGATTAAATTATAAATAGTTTTTATTGGTTAGGTCTACTTTCTATTAGTTGCAATTGTTCTTGAAATCTTTCATACACTTTTGGGTAAAATCTTGAGGCAGTTACTATCTTATCTTTAGGTAATACAACCAAAAGCTCTTCGTCTATAATGTCAAAATTATCATTTTGTACTAATTCGCTTATAACTTTTATATAAGGTGTTGTAAACTCTACTTTTTTGGTGTCCTCTTTTCTGTAACCACTAATAATTGGTATTAACTCAAGTTGTTGAGTTAATAAAGGTTTTGTAAGCCTTAAAATATAACCAACATAAACTTTATTATTATCTAAAGTAACCATTACCAATCTTTTTGAAAACTCTTTTTCATTAAGTGATAAATAGTAAAGTTTTTCAAATTCATCGCCCCACTTATCAATAACTTTCCACATCATTATATTAGTTGGCAATATTAAATTTAAAACCAAACCTAATAAAGGTGCGATAAGAAATGTAAGTAGAAAAAAATTTAAGTTTTCAATATTTATTAAAACAAACTTTCCTAAAAACTCCCTAAAGTTTAAAAAGTATATTTTCAAGATATAAGTATCAATATAAGAAGATACAAAAATTAAGAAAATGCCGATTATTATAGAATGAAAAATCAACCTTTGCGTTTCAATTCTGCTGTGTTGAAATTTAGTATAGTAAAAAATGGAAAGGAAGGTGTAACCACCTAATAAAGGAAGTAACAGCAAGTAGTTAAGTTCAACGTTTGGCATCTTCTAGTTTAAAAGTTATCAGACTTGATATTTTTTCTAAAGTTTTAATAGCTTCATCTTTTTGTCCTTTAAAAACGTCCTCACTTCTAATATATACATCACCCGATGAGCTAACTCGAGCTTTACTTTTCCACGCTTTAACTATCCAACCGTATCTTTTTTCCATATAGTTTTTAATTTTGTCAAATATACTTACTTCTGTTTCCATAAACCTGTTACGTCATTTTTTAACGCTTCGGCTCTTTACAATTACCTACAACTCCTAAATATACGCAACTCTATTGCGCCTATCTGTCTGTATTTGGTATGATATAAGCAATAGCTATTGCGTAAAAATTATTTCCGCTAATATATAAATAATTCTTACAAAACCCCTACTTCTTTATCATTTCTCTTAGAGTTTCGAGCTGGATTTCCAGTTTCTGGATATAAGCGTTTTTTTCATCGAGTTCTTTTTTTAGGGCTTTTTCACGTTTGTTCTCGTATGGAAAGGGTACATATTCACCCAGTTGTGCAATAAAATTGTGTTTGAGGGCTAGACTTAATTTCCAGAGTATGGCAAACTGCAAGGACTCTTTTTTGAAATATTCGTTCAATCCTGTGGGAAGTATGCCGAGTTGCCTGGCTACTTCGGCTTTCTTTATTTTATGGTGTACAATGTGATAATGGATAAAATTACCTATTACGGGGTAATGTTCTCCTTTTCCGTTCTTGTATTTGTTGCTGGTGGATATCATCTTTTATTTGCTTTGTATTATTAATCTATAACATTTTCCTTAAAAACTAGTGCTAAACACTAATAGTATTGGTTCGAACTACATATCCTATTGGTTTAAACTAGGTGGTCTATTGGTTCGAACTACATGTATTATTGGTTCAAACTAGATGCTTTATTGGTTCGAACTACATACACTATTGGTTCGAACTAGGTGTTCTATTGGTTCAAACTAGATGCTCTATTGGTTCGAACTACATATACTATTGGTTCAAACTAGGTGGTCTATTGGTTCGAACTACATATACTGTTGGTTCAAACTAGGTGGTCTATTGGTTCGAACTACATGTATTATTGGTTCGAACTACATATACTATTGGTTCGAACTAGGTGTTCTATTGGTTCGACGAACCAATAAAGCAGGTTCGAACTACATATACTGTTGGTTCGAACTAGATGTTTTTTATTTTTTTATAAGTGATGAACCACGAAAATAAAAGACGAAGGGGCACACCCAATAAAATTTACAGGACTGTCTGCTAAGCGGACTAAATAAAGAAATAGTCCACAGATGACACTGATTGAACAGATAAAAACGGATTTTTCATAGCTTTTTGTAAATTACAATCTGCGATAATCCGTTAAAATCCGTTTCATCTGTATACCATCCTCAATAAATTGGTATAAGAAGCGGATAGTCATAAAAATTTAAGCAAAAACCTCCTTTAAAACATCCAAAGATTTTGGCCTTTTAAAACCATCCAAATGAAAGACATAATAATCAATTAAAATCTTCAAAACCAATTGCCTTTCGATAACATGGAACACTTTTTGATTATTGTCAAATTTTAAAGCAATCAGTTTTTTGAACAAATTACTTTCATGCTCACTCAAAGTACCAATGGCATGAAAAGGAGTAAAAATGCCTTCGTTCATTTCGAAAAAAGGCATATCCAAATCAGAAGTATCGGGATAGAAACCAAAATACTTGGTCATTTCTAACATTAAAATCAGGTGAAAATTGGCCATATCATCGTGTTCGTCCAACCAATGCAAGGCAGCTTCTAGGAAAACAAAAAGCGATTCGTTTTTTTCTTCTTCATGAATGGAATGATGCAAAATTTCAGAAAGAAATAGCACCATCGTACTCTTATAAATATCCGAATGTATCGACTGGAAAGGCGTAGCAATTTTAATTTCTTTAAAATGCTCTAAAGTACCTTTGTTTTTATGATTGGCTTCGATTTCCAGAATGGTCATTGGTTGAAAATAAGCCATTTTTTGATTGCTTTTTTTATTCGAAAAAGCATCACGAACAAAATAAGATTTCAAACCATGCGATAACGTAAAGCATTTTACAATCAAGCTTTTTTCTTGGTATTTTAAAGCCGAAATAACAATTGCTTTGGTTTTAATTTGCATGGATTTAGTGAATGGTGATTAGTAATTAGTGATTGGTGAATGGTGATTGGTGAGATGTGATTCGCTTTTGTCCTTAGTAGTTCGTTTTTATAAAAAGTATATAACGTTTATACCAAACACTAGGAACTAATTACTTAAAACACTAAGGACTAGTTACTAATCACTAATTACTAGTCACTCAAAAAAACTAAACTACTCCTTGAGCCAGCATGGCATCGGCTACTTTTACAAATCCGGCAATATTAGCACCTTTTACATAATCTACATAACCATCTTCATCAGCTCCATATTGCACACAAGCCGCGTGAATATTAAGCATAATAGCTTTTAATTTCTCATCTACTTCAGAGGTAGTCCAACTCAATCGCAGGGAATTTTGCGACATTTCTAAACCTGAAGTTGCTACACCGCCCGCATTAGAAGCTTTTCCTGGAGCAAATAATATTTTAGCTTTATGAAAAACAACTATTGCATCATAAGTCGAAGGCATATTAGCTCCTTCAGCAACGCAAATACAACCATTTGCCACTAAGGTTTTAGCACTTTCGGCATCCAATTCGTTTTGAGTAGCACAAGGCAAAGCAATTTCACATTTTTGTTTCCAAGGTTTCTCATCTGCATAATATTTGGCATTTGAATATTTAGCAAGATACTCACTAATTCGAGTACGCAATTCATTTTTCAAATACATGACATACGCTAATTTTTCAGCATCAATTCCATCTGAATCATAAATATAACCATCTGAATCCGACATAGTGATTACTTTTGCTCCCAATTGAGTTGCTTTTTCAACGGCATATTGCGCAACATTTCCTGAACCCGATACAGCAACTATTTTGCCTTTTAAATTACCGCCTTTAGTTGAAAGCATACTTTGGGCAAAATAAACCGTTCCATATCCCGTAGCTTCAGGTCGAATTAAAGAACCTCCAAAAGACATTCCTTTACCCGTTAAAACTCCCGTAAATTCATTTCTTATTTTTTTGTACTGTCCAAATAAATAGCCCACTTCTCTTGCTCCCACGCCAATATCTCCAGCTGGAACATCGGTATCTGAACCAATATGTCTAGACAATTCGGTCATGAAAGCCTGGCAAAAACGCATCACCTCGATATCCGATTTTCCTTTTGGATCAAAATCAGAACCTCCTTTTCCTCCGCCCATAGGCAAAGTGGTCAAACTATTTTTGAAAGTTTGTTCGAATGCTAAAAACTTCAAAACACTTAAATTTACCGTTGGATGAAAGCGAAGTCCTCCTTTATAAGGCCCAATAGCCGAATTCATTTGGATACGAAAACCTCTATTAACCTGAGTTTGCCCTTTATCATCAATCCATGCCACACGAAAAATAATAATTCGATCGGCTTCAACCATTCGC
>WSSedL1CaDRAFT_10002248_pt1 | contig 9986 bp, 8 predicted proteins | sample WetSurSL1Cattail_FD_9464 | JGI IMG/M metagenome (IMG submission 9464)
CATAAATAAATCGTACAAGATTTCCAATTAAACTGTTTTTTTCAGAGGTGTTACTTTTGTATAATTTTAATCTGTTGCCGTCATACTGGCACAACCCCTGGCTAGTGCTGAACCACATCCACCCTTTGTTATCCTGAAAAATGCTGTTTACAATATTTGTCGATATCCCATTACTTAATTTATCAAATTGGAGGTAATCAATTTGACAGAATGCAGGAATGACAAATAAGAAAAGACATAAAATGAGTAATTTTATTTTTTTCATATTCAAGGGTAATTAGCTAGATAGTATCAATTTCAAATAGGAACTCAATATACAGAATTTATTCCTGATACGATATTCAATGTTTAAAGTTAGAAATTTTTATGAAGGAATGAAAAAAATTGATAAAATGTTGCTTTTTATTGATGAATAGAAAAGGTTTATTAAGCTCTAACTATTTTTATGAGGCTGTGAAAAAGTTAATTTTTACGGCGAAATTGCAAATTCTGCCGAGCGCAATACGTTGATTTGTAAGTCTTGACGCTGAGCTGAATTTGTAATTCAGCTCTTTTTACACAGCCTCATAAATTGACATTGTAAGTAATGTTTAATAATTTATATTAATTGTTAAAATAATAGTCCATGCTGAAGCAGATAGACTAAAGCTCCTCCAATATATCCCAGAAAAGCCAACCAGCTAATATTTTTTAGATACCAGAAAAATTCGATTTTTTCCATACCCATTGCAGCCACACCTGCAGCTGATCCAATTATTAAAATACTACCCCCTGTTCCGGTTGTATAGGCAATTAATTCCCAAAAATAATGATCCGGCGGAAACAAAGTCATATCATACATGCCCATGGAAGCTGCAACTAAAGGAACATTGTCAATAATCGCTGATAAAACTCCCAATATTAAGGCTATTATGCTGTGATTTCCGAAATGTAAATCTAAATATTGAGCGATATTTTTTAGCTGGCCAATGGACTGAAGAGCTGCTATGCTCATTAAAATTCCAAAAAAGAAAAGAATACTGGACAGGTCAATTCTTTGCAAAGCCCTCATAACTGTTAAGGGTTCTCTTTCAACCACAACTTTATTTCTGTGTATTATTTCTGTTACAATCCATAAAATACCCAAACCAAATAATATTCCCATAAATGGAGGCAAATTTGTAATTGTTTTAAAAACCGGAACAAAAATCAACGCTCCAATACCTAAAAAGAATACCAGATTACGCTCTGTTGCATTAAATTCTGAAGGTTCTTTACTGATTTCATTTAACGGGATACTTTTTAATTTAGGAGTAATAAATATCATAGGTAATATTAAGCAAACTGAACTTGCTAAAAATGTACTTACCATAATCTTCCAGGTTGTAATTTGTCCGCCAATCCATAGCATTGTAGTGGTTACGTCCCCAATTGGAGACCAGGCTCCACCAGCGTTAGCTGCTATTACAATTAAACTGGCAAAGAATAAACGTTGTTTGGCATCCTGTACGATTTTACGGGTTAAGGAAATCATTACAATGGTAGTGGTCAAATTGTCTAAAACGGATGAAAGGAGAAATGTAATTACTCCGATAATCCATAACACTTTAGTAATATTCTTTGTTTTAATTTTGCTGGTAATTACTTCGAAACCATCATGGGCATCAATTAATTCCACAATAGTCATGGCTCCCATTAAAAAGAATAGAATTGAAGAAACATCGCTTAAGTGTTCTAATAGTTGATTTCCAACTTCGTTTTTGTCGGGTGTCATCATAATATATGCAGCCCAGCAAAGCACTCCGCCTAGTAGCGCAAATGCAGATTTGTTAATTTTTATCGGATGTTCCAATACAATAAAAATGTAACTGAATACGAAAATTAAGGTAATAAGTAAAGTCATTTTTATAAATTTTATAAATTCGGCCAAAAATAATATTTTTAAACAACGTCTGAACTCGTTTTTTGTTAATATTATCCACAATAAATGTTTTATATTTCAATGATGTTTAATAAAGATTCTTCTGGTTTTAGTTATTTTCAGTTTGAAAATTTTCATAAGTTTCAAAATATTAATCATTTTGTTACCACAAGGGATGGAGGTGTTAGTAACGGAGCTTACCAATCATTAAATTTAGGGTACGGGACCGAAGATCTTTCCTTGTCAGTTTTGGAAAACCGTCATATTTTAGCTCAAAAAATGGGCATACCGCTTGATAATTTTGTGATGTGCAACCAGGTACACGGAAAAACTGTAAAAGTTGTTACTAAAGAAGATAAAAGCAAGGGGGCATTCTTTAAAGATAGTGCATTGCTGGCAACGGATGGTATGATTACCAATATACCGGATATTTGTCTTTTTGTTATGGGTGCCGATTGCGTGCCGCTTCTGTTTTTTGATCCGGTTCAAAAGGTTATCGGGGCTACTCATGCTGGTTGGAGGGGTACTGTACAAAAGATTGGTATAGAAACTGTTCAACTAATGGTTAATACCTACAATTGTTCTTTGGATAATATAATGGTAGGGATAGGGCCTTCCATAGGAAACTGCTGTTACAATGTTGGTGGAGAAGTTATTGATGAAGTTTTAAGGACTTTTGGGACTACTGATCATTTTATCAATTTCAACAATGAAACCGCTGAAGCTCATTTCGATTTGTGGTATGCTAATAAATATCAGCTAAAGGAGATAGGAATAAAAGATGAAAATATTGAAATATCCGGATTGTGCACAAAATGCAATAGTCATACATTTTTTTCGTCTCGTGCGGGAAATGGAGTAACCGGGAGATTTGGAGCCGGTATTATGCTCAATGGTGATTAATTACAATAATAAAGAGGCTGTGTAAAAAGTTCAAAAATTGAGGTGAATTATAAATTCTGCTCAGCACTGAAGCTTATAAGCCAAGGTATTGTGCTCGGCGGAATTTGCAATTCTGTCGTAAAAATTGACTTTTTACACAGCCTTCTTTCAAAATTAATTTATTGAATTTTGAATACGTCGTTGATTATTTTTTCGAAATCGGGTTTACTAATGAAACCCACTGACATTTGAGGTTGTCCATTTAAGGGAATAAAAAGTAATGCCGGAATACTGCTTATTTTAAAGTATGCAGCTAACTCTTGTTCATTATCAACGTTTATTTTATATACATCAATTTTACCTGTGTATTGTTGAGCAACATCGGCAACTGTTGGTGCCAGTGCACGACAAGGGCCACACCAGTCGGCATAAAAATCAATAATCGCAGGTTTTTTGCCAATAAATTTCCATTCTTTTTTAGTGGAATAATCAAAAATTTTAGTTTTAAATGTTGCAGAGGTGAGATGCTCTAATGCTGGCTGTGCTTTTACAGTATTGCTGCTGTTGTTCGTTTTGGGTTGCTGACTCTGGCAACTCAAAACCGGAAATATAATCAGGAGCATACCTGAGACTATTTTTCCAAACCCTATGCTCTTATGGTTATAAGCCACTTTCAGCGTTTTAATTAAAAATTGATTCATATTATTATTTTTTATAAATTACTTAATAATTTAGTTTATTTAAACAATGGATAATATCTGTAATAATCGATTCTTTAATAGAATACAAGACATTATTTCCCGATTTTACAGAAGTTAAAAGTCCTCTGTTTCTCATGTTATTTAAATGATGAGAAATAACAGATTGTTCCGATTGTAGTATTCTGCATATTTCATTTACTGCAAGTGTATCATTTTGTTCCAGTAAATTTATAATGGCCAATCGGACTGGATGTGCTATGGTCTTTAAGATTCCTGCACTTCTTTCCATATTTTTAACTTGAATTTCCATGAGCTAAATGTTACTACAAACATATTTAAATATTTTCATATTTGCAAAAAAATGAAATGTGACTTTTAGGTTAAATTTTAACAAGAATTTGAGAATAGAATACCTTGCACTATATTTGCAGCTTGCTAACACATAAAAAAGATAACTAAAAAGAATAATTTATGAAAAATGAAGGAATAGAACAAACATTAGTATTATTTAAACCTGATGCTATTAAAAATTTCCTTACCGGATATATGTTGGAACAATTATCTGAATACCATACCGGATTAAGAACTGCAGGTTCTAAAATTGTTACTGTTACTAATATGTTATCCGAAGAACATTATGCAGAACATGTTGGGAAATCGTTTTTTCCTTCTTTGTTGGAATATATTTCAGGAAAGCTTCATTTTCCTGGAGAACCAGAAAAGCAACGTTTAAAAGCTTTTGTATTTCAAGGTCCTGATGCCATTAAGAAAGTAAGGGAAATTTGTGGCCCAACCAATCCGCATGTTGCCCGGGATACTAAACCCGGAAGCATACGTTCGCTGGGCTCTTTAATTCCCATTAAGGATGAGCAGGGTAATACAATAGATTACAGAATGGATAATTTAATTCATGCTTCTTCAAATCCTGTTGATGCTGAACGTGAAGTTAAGCTTTGGTTTAAACCTTGCGATATCCCTGCTCCAATGAGAATTTATCCTACTTTGGTAGCTGAAAAACATTTTTATTACAATAACGGAAAATTGACTGATAATTATGTAAAGGGTTGTTTTTGTCTGATAGCACCCGGTGATGTTGCCTGGGAATCGGATTTAAAAACTCTCGAGGCTCATATAAGTGGTGCTAAATCAGAAACTACGGTTGAAGCTGTTGCTGCCAAGTATATGTTAAATATTGAATAATATTTTTTTGTCTGTGGATATACCATAAGACTCTAACCATAATTTTATACAAATGAAACATGCTGAAATACACACTGATAAAGGTGTGATGAAAGTTGATTTTTATGAAGAAGATGCTCCTAACACTGTGGCTAACTTCGTTAAATTATCTAAGCAAGGATTTTATGACGGGTTAACTTTTCACAGGGTAATTCCTGATTTTGTAATTCAGGGAGGTTGTCCTGATGGAACTGGAGCTGGAGGCCCCGGATATACTATTAAGTGTGAATTAACCGGGAATAATCAATACCACGATCGCGGTGTTTTATCTATGGCTCATGCCGGACGCGATACTGGTGGTTCTCAGTTTTTTATTTGTCACAACCGCGAAAATACAAAACATCTGGATCGCAAACATACTGTTTTTGGTAAAGTAGTTGAAGGCGTTGATATTGTTGATTTAATCCGAAAAGGCGACAAAATTCAAAAAATTGTTATTATTGAAGATTAATTAAAAATAAGTCTTAATAGCCAATAACGAATCTGACGTAAGGTTTTAAATGTTTGGTTATTAAGACTTTTTTATTTTCTGTTGATAACATTAACATAACTTAGGCTGAATAATACCTGCATTTTTTAGCGCTTTACTTATATTTGTTAATTAAATTGCAAATATATAGTTAGTAAAATGGCTCCAAAAAATTTTATAATTCTCTCATTTTTAATATTTTTTTCAACGTATAGCCGTCCGGCATATTCTCAAAATAAACCATCAGTTACACATCAGATAGATTTTTCCAAACACACTTCGTGGGTCGATTCTGTATTCAATTCTTTAACTCCTGATGAAAGAATTGCTCAATTATTTATGGTTGCAGCATATTCAAACCGCGATGAAGCCCATATCTCAGAAATTGCTGATATTGTCAGAAAATATAAAATAGGTGGTTTAATCTTTTTTCAGGGTGGACCCATCCGGGAAGCCAAAATGACCAATTATTTTCAATCTGTTTCACAAACTCCATTGTTAATCAGTATAGATGGTGAATGGGGGTTGTATATGCGACTGGATAGTTCTCAGTGGTTTCCCCGTCACATGATGTTAGGGGCAATAAAGGATGATCAGCTAATTTACGATTTGGGTGCAGAGTTCGCCCGACAAATGAAAGCCATAGGTATTCATATAAATTTTGCCCCTGTAATTGACATCAATAATAACCCGCAAAACCCGGTAATCAGTAACCGGTCGTTTGGAGAGAACAGAGAGCAGGTTGCTCAAAAGGGAATTATGTATTCCAGAGGAATGCAAGACAACGGGGTAATGGCTGTTGCTAAGCATTTCCCGGGTCACGGCGATACAAATGCTGATTCTCATCTTACCCTTCCGGTGATTAATCAGCCATATAAAAGAATTGATTCACTTGAATTTTACCCTTTCCGGAAATTAATTAATGATGGAGTAGGAGGAGTGATGGTAGGTCATCTACTGGTACCTTCCATTGATTCATCTGCCCGGGCTGCTTCATCATTGTCTCCTGTAATAAATAAAAGGATATTACGCGAGGCGATGGGCTTTAAAGGCCTTGTATTTACTGATGCTCTGAATATGAAAGGTGCTGCAGATTTGTACAATACCGGTGAACTTGAAGTTAAGGCTATACTTGCTGGTAATGATGTTTTACTGATGTCTGCTGATGTTCCTAAAGCTATTGGAGCTATTAAAAAGGCTATTGCAGATGGTGTGATTAGTCAATCCCGGATTGATTCTTCTTGTTTCAGAATATTAAAAGCCAAAGAATGGGCTGGTTTGAATCATTATAAACCGGTGAATATTAGTGAGATTTCACCAAAGTTAAATTCTGTAAAAGCGCTTGTTTTGCAAAGAAAAATTGTTGAAGCGGGTCTCACTATCATAAAAAATGATAATCAAATAATTCCATTGAAAAACCTGGATACCCTGAGAATGGCGGTTGTCCTCACAGGTACCTGTTTTCCAAACCAATTTAGCGAAACGATGTCGCTTTATACCAACTGCGATTGGTATTGTATACCGAAAGGAACGGACTCATTATCGGTGGATAGTTTAATACATAATTTAAGACTTTATAATTTAGTAGTAGTTTCAACACATAACACCGATTCCCGATCGGCTCTTAATTTTGGTCTCGAAAAACAGGCTATCCGGTTTGTAGACAGTATTTCAAAGGTTAAAAATGTAATCCTGAACTTATTGGCTACTCCTTATGCTCTTTCTTTATTTAAAAATTCGGATAAATTTAAAGCCATAATTATTGGCTATCATGATATGCCCGCTGTATCTCAGTTAACAGCACAGCTTATATTTGGAGGAATTGGCGCTAATGGAAAATTGCCGGTTACGGTGGCTTCATATCCATCGGGAACTGATTTTGAATCTCCATCCGGGTTAAGATTAAAATATGTTTTACCAGAAGAAAAGGGTATTAATAGCGAAAAATTGTTAAAAATTGATTCTATTGTAATTGACGCAATTAAAAGACATACTTTCCCGGGTTGTCAGGTATTAGCTGCCAGGGAAGGGGCTGTATTTTATTCAAAATCGTTCGGGTATTTTACTTATGATTCTATACATCAGGTAAATAATACAGATTTATTTGATATTGCTTCAGTTACTAAAATAGCAGCGACTCTTCCTGCTGTAATGAAACTGTATGAGCAGGGTGATATAAAACTTAAAAACAAACTGTCTTCGTATTTACATGAACTAAAGAAATCCAATAAGAAAGACATAACCCTGATTGATATACTTACCCATCAGGCCCGGTTGCAGCCTTTCTTACCATTTTACATGAACACCCTTGAGCCTGAGGTTAAAACTGAAAAGCTTTATTCTACTCAATATTCCGATATTTATAATGTTAAAGTAGCTCCTAATTTTTATGCAAACAAATCAATTAAGTATGTAGACGGGCTATATGAGAAAGATCCGGATGTAGAGCACGGTATTCATGTTGCTAATCGATTGTATTTGGAAAACAGGTATGTGGATTCTATTTTTACAAAAATGGATCGATCGTCACTTTTACCTGTAAAACAATATAAATACAGCGATTTAGGATTTATATATCTCTACAGGATGATTGAAAGATTGACTAAACAATCTCTTAATGAATATGTAGAACGCAATTTTTATAGTAAACTGGGAGCTTCAAAACTTGGTTATCTGCCATTAAACAGATTTGATATTTCAGGCATTGCACCCACCGAAAATGATCAGTTTTTCAGAAAACAGCTTATTACAGGCTATGTTCATGACCAAACCGCTGCAATGTTAGGCGGCGTTAGCGGTCATGCAGGTGTTTTTTCAAATGCCAACGATCTGGCCAAATTAATGCAAATGTATCTGAACAAGGGCAGCTATGGTGGTGAACAATTTTTCGAGCCTTCTACCATTGATTATTTCACCTCTTGTCCTTTTTGTCCGGCAAACAGAAGAGGCATCGGATTTGATAAACCTGAGCTGACGAATCCAAACGGTCCAACCTGCCAGTGTGTTTCTGAAAAATCATTTGGACATAGCGGTTTTACCGGAACTTATACCTGGGCAGATCCTGAAACCGGATTATTATACATTTTCCTTTCTAACCGGGTATATCCTGATGCCTCAAACAATAAGCTGGTTGAATTGAATATCCGTACAAAAATTCAGGAAGTTTTGACTAATGCTATTAAATAATGCGAATTAAGGGTTGAAATAATTCCGAAAAATATTAGAATCCAGGTAATTTATTCTTTGTATAGATTGTATTGATATTAATCTAAATTTAATAGCCACGGGTTTCAACCCGTGGTATCCTGTAAATCTGTATTTTATCGGCGCACGAAAATTCAAAGAAAATGAGATAGTCATTTTTGCGCCGAAACCTGATACTCATCATAAAAAGTACCAATATTGCGGCGATATCATGATTTTTTACTTTTATATTTTTTATTACGACGCCGCTAAAAGCTTTGAATAATTCTTTTCCACGGGTTGAAACCCGTGGCCATTAAGCAAATAATTTATCTAAAGCTTTTTAAGTTAAAATAATATCATTTTTTATAACTCAACACTCCCAGCATTTTAAAAAAAGGGAATATCTCTGTAAAACTTAAAAAATAGGAGTATATTTTCAACCCTTAATTCGCATTAATAGCCAATAGCTAAAAACAAAAAGGAGACTGTTTTGCAATCTCCTTTCCGTTATATCAAACCTATTTGTTTAAATATTTTTCTTTCTCTTTTTATACAAGAAGCTTGCTTTGGATTCTTCTTTTCTAATTAATCTTTCGATATTTTTCTGATGTGTAAGCAGTAAAAGCACGGCAACAATCAGCGAAAAGATAATTAAAGAAGGAATCGTTGTCTTAAATACAAACATAATTAAGAAAGGGAAGGAAACGCCCGAAACAATAGAACTAAGCGATACATANCCGGTAGCAAAAAGTATTACCAGAAAAATACCGGCTGTAATAAGAGTAGGGTAAGGGGCTATAGCCAGAATGATACCAAATAAGGATGCAACTCCTTTTCCTCCTTTAAAACCTGCAAATATGGGGAATATATGTCCTAAAACTGCGAATGCACCCAGCATTAGCTGAAGATTCACAAAGTCTTTTGTTCCCGGAACATATAAATCATAAATTCGAACCAGGTTAACCGCAAGAAAGCCTTTAAGAATATCGAGCAGTAATACCGGAAGTCCGACTTTCCAACCTAATACTCTTACGGTATTGGTTGCTCCTGCATTTTTACTACCGTGTTCCCTAACGTCAATTCCGCATAACATTTTACCGATCCAAACTGCATTGGGTATAGAACCTAATAAATATGCAGTTACAAATAATAAAATTGTTAAGATGTTGATTTCCATGTGTTAGTTTTTAAAAGTTCTGCAAAATAAATACAAAAGTTTGAGTTGAACAAATTTTAATATTTAAATACATAGTAATTTAATAATAAGTAATATCTAACCTGTTAAATCTTAAAAATTTAATGGTTAAAAATTACTTTACAAGTTAATTTTTTAGAGAAAGGGATTTAAATATAATATAAGCTGTAAAAAATCTCAAATGGATTTTATTTAATTAATACTATTATTGTTCGGTTTATATAGTAAATAGTAATTTTTACCCGTTAAACCCAACCCTTCGGGTGTAGTTTGTCCTTGCATTAATAAAGGACGCCTTATATTTAATAAAATGGGTTCCTTTTTCAAATTCCCAAATTACGTTTTTAGCTTTATATATTTTACCAATACAAGCTTCAAATATTAAAGTATATGGAATTCCTGTAGCTTCACTGG
>WSSedL1CaDRAFT_10002250_pt1 | contig 9974 bp, 6 predicted proteins | sample WetSurSL1Cattail_FD_9464 | JGI IMG/M metagenome (IMG submission 9464)
TGTATAAAATAGATTTCGACAAGCCATGCCGGGTTCATTTTATCGGTATCGGCGGTATCAGTATGAGTGGTTTTGCAGAATACCTGCATACTCTCGGTTTTAAAGTAAGCGGATCCGATGCACATCAAAGCAAAATAACCGACCGCCTCGAAGATTTAGGAATCGAATTTTTCTTAGGGCAGAGAGCCTCTAATATAACCACTGATATAGAAGTAGTAGTATTTACTGCTGCAATCGCAGAAGATAATGATGAGTTCCTGGAGGTAATCCGAAAGAATATCCCCCTGCTGAACCGTGCGGAAATGATCGGTCAGCTGATGCTGAACTTTGACGATGCTATTGCTGTATCCGGTACTCACGGAAAGACTACTACAACTTCCCTGCTTTCGCTGATATTTATGGAGGATAATTTAGATCCTACGATTTCAGTCGGTGGAATCTTAGATGCAATCGGCGGAAATATTCGTATCGGCAAATCCGGTTACTTCATAACAGAAGCCTGCGAATACACCAATACCTTCCTGCAGTTCTATCCAAGACGCGCTATTATACTGAATGTAGATGCAGATCATCTGGATTTCTTTAAGGATCTTGACGACATCCGCAACTCCTTTCATTTATTTGCAAAACGTATTCCTAAGGAAGGCCAACTTTACATCAACGGTGAAATCGAGCGATATGAAGAACTCACTTCGGATCTGGAGTGTGAAGTATTAACCTATGGAATTACTGATCCAAAGTATCGTGTTACCACTCTTACATATGATATTGCCGCAGATAATATTACTTTTGATGATCATAGCTTAGGAAGCTATGATTTATATTTTAAAGGAAACTATGTTGACCGGATTCAACTGAATATCATTGGACTTCATAATATTTCAAACTCCCTTCCTGCCGTTGCAGTATCCCTAGAAGAAGGAATCCCTGTTGCTGCTATTAAAAGCGCTCTTTATGCGTTCCATAATTCCAAGCGTCGGTTTGAATATAAGGGGATGATAGGTGGCGTTACCGTAATAGATGATTACGCTCACCATCCGACCGAGGTTACCGCGACCCTGACCGCCGGACAGAATTATCCACATCATAATCTGTGGTGTGTTTTTCAGCCCCATACCTATTCCAGAACCAAGCAGCATTTAAAAGAATTTGCAATTTCTCTTTCTCTTGCCGACAAGGTGGTACTTGCCGATATCTACGCGTCTAGGGAAAAAGATCCCGGAGATATCTCCTCGAAAGATCTGGCAGAGGAACTGAGAAAATTAGGTACGGATGTATCCTATTTTGATTCTTTCGATGAAATTGAAAATTATTTATTACAAAATTGTATGAACGGCGACCTGTTGATAACTATGGGCGCCGGAGACATTGTTTCCGTGGGAGAAAGTCTTCTAGGCTTGTAGTTATCCACATTATCCACAGGATTATCAACAATTTTTTGATAATTGCTGTGGATATTTTTTTGCTCAATTATGGTTCTACAGAAATAGTCTTTCGGGTTGATTTTAGCTCGAATCAACAATCGTTCCTCATTTTTTTACATTATATTACATATTTTATTCCTATTCTCATCCACAATATCCACAATATCCACAATTTTAAAATAGCTCAAACCCCTGAAAATAGGCTATTTTCAGATGGATTTATCTGTGCTATAATGGTGCTTGCACGAAATCGGATGAATCTGGTAACTAGATTTAACTGTTCCGATTTATGCTTGTGGATACAATAGGGGGGAACATTAATATGAGCAATATTTCATTACAAGCAGAGTCTATTCCCGATGTTACAATTATACCCAACACCTTTATTGACCAATTTATGCCGTCGGCAAATGGTGCTTATGTCAAGGTATATCTGTATTTGTTGCGCTGTTTATCGGGCAGTTGTCCACAAATAACCATTTCTTCCATCGCAGACCGTCTTGAAAATACCGAGAAGGACATCATACGTGCATTAACCTACTGGGAGAAACAGAATTTATTAACACTTACTCGCACTTCGGACAAGGAAATTTCAGATATCCGGATTGTTACTATAAATCCGGCGGCCTCGGAACTCGCTCCTGCCTCCGACTCCGATTCTGAACTTGATGAAATCTCAGTCAGTATTCATACCGAATCTAAGCCTGCCCTCCGTCAGAGTTATTCTGCTGAAAAGGTTGCGGCGTTTACCAATAATGATGATATCAAATGGGCCATGCACATTGTTGAAATCTATTTGGACCGCCCATTAAAGCCGATGGATCTCCAGCTGATTCTATATCTGTATGAGGAACTCCATTTTTCTGCGGAATTAATTATGTACCTGTACGAATATTGTGTATCAAAGGGAAAGAAGAATGCCTCTTACCTGGAAGCCGTTGCGCTTACCTGGGCAGAGGAGGGAATCGACACTGAGGAAAAGGCCAAGGAAGCCACCACCTCTTATAACGAGCATTTTAACACGGTTAATAAAGCCTTTGGCCTAAACCGAGCTCCCGGGCAGATTGAGCGCCAGTACATAACCAAATGGGTAGAGGTCTTTGGTTTTTCCGATGAGATTATTACCGAAGCCTGTAACCGATCCCTACTAAGAACACAGCGACCGGATTTTAAGTACACGGATAAAATTCTGGAAACTTGGTTTAAAAAGAATGTAAAAAGCAATACTGATATTACTCGACTGGATGAAGAATTCAACAAAGGAAGTAAAGCCGGTGTGGTGAAGAAAATGACTTCCATCCCTAAGCCGGTACAGAGTACAAATCGGTTTAACCAATTTCCCCAAAGGACTTATTCTGCCAATGATTATGCCGAGCTTGAACGCAAGCTCCTAAACAAAAGCCTGTAGCACCCATAGTGAAGGAGATTCGGATATGCCGCTGAAAAACGACCAATACAATCAGATCATTCGTGAATATGACAGCCGAAGGCTTATTAACAAGCACGACTTGGACAACCGTCGTAAGGAGGCTTATCATCTGATTCCTGAACTTATGACACTGGAGGAAGAGATGATCGCCATATCGGTACGCAGTGGCCGGTTGGCGCTTCGCGGTGATGATAGAGACCTTAATGCTCTGAAAGCAAAAACCGAAGAACTAAAGGCTCGTCAGACCGCACTGTTGAGAATGAATGCCCTGCCGGAGGATTATCTCGACATGCAGTTTCATTGTACTAAATGTAAAGACACCGGATATATCGGTGGTGAAAAGTGTAATTGCCTGAGGCAGGCCATTGCTGATTTAATGTACTCCAATTCCAACATCAAATCCATTCTGGCAAATGAAAATTTCAATAATTTCTCCTTTCGTTATTACGGTGATGATTATATTGATGAATCTACCGGGCTTTCACCTTTGTCAAACATGCAGAAGGTGGTGGCAAACTGTAAGAGCTTCGTCAAACATTTTAATAATAAGCATGATAATCTGCTACTGCTTGGTAATACAGGCGTCGGCAAGACCTTTCTTGCTAATTGTATTGCAAAGGAACTTCTGGACAAGGGTAATACGGTTATTTATCTCACTGCGTTTCGTCTGTTTGATATTCTGGAAAAATATAAATTCGGGAAAAATGAAGAGAATTCTTATGCCGCTTCCAACCAATTTGATTATATTTTAGATTGTGATCTGTTAATTATCGATGATCTCGGTACGGAGTTTTATAATTCCTTTACTACTTCGCAGTTATATTTAATTATAAATGAGCGTTTGCTCAGAAAAAAGTCTACGATTATCTCAACTAATTTATCTTTACCGGATATTAATTCCACTTACAGTGAACGTGTTTATTCCAGGATAATTTCCCTTTATCTGGTTCAGCGTATTGTTGGAGAAGACATTCGTCTACATATGGCGGTCAACGGCTTAAAACCCACATAGAAGCGCAAAATATGTCTAAATCGTATTGACAGAACCAAATATATAGTGTTATAACTTTAATGGCTTTTGAAACCAATTCTATTATTTCATGGAGGGAAATCTAATGTCAAAGAACGAGAAGATCGTAGAAACAATTCCTGTAGGACCACTTGGTATTATCGCTCTGGAAAGCAGCAAATCCTTAGGACAGCATGTGAATGACTATCTTGTTGAATGGCGTAATGCAAGGGAAAGCGAGCACAAGGGAACCATAGCATTTTACGGTTACCAACGCGATTCTTACTTAATGAAAGCATGTTGCCCCCGATTTGGTACCGGAGAAGCAAAAGGTCAGATTAAAGAATCCGTCCGTGGTCATGATTTGTATCTACTGGTTGACATAACGAATTATAGCTTGACCTATAAGGTTTGCGGTAATATGAACCACATGTCACCTGATGATCATTATCAAGACCTAAAGAGAATAATAGCAGCAGTTGGTGGTAAAGCCAGAAGAATCACCGTTATTATGCCTTATCTATATGAAGGCAGACAGCATAGACGTACCTCCAGGGAGTCCCTTGACTGTGCACTGGCATTGCAAGAGCTGAACCAAATGGGTGTTGACAGTATTCTTACCTTTGATGCCCACGATCCCAGAGTACAGAATGCAATTCCTCTAAACAGTCTCGAGACCGTAGCCCCGAACTATCAGTTTATCAAGGCGATGCTTCACCATGTTGAGGATATCCATTTTGATGATGATCATATGATGGTAATCAGCCCTGATGAAGGCGGTATGTCAAGAGCAGTTTATTTTGCCAATGTCCTTGGTCTGGACATGGGTATGTTCTATAAAAGGCGTGACTATACAAAGATTGTGAATGGACGCAATCCAATCGTGGCCCATGAATTTCTTGGTACTGATATCAACGGTAAAGATGTCCTGATTATCGATGACATGATCTCCTCCGGCGAAAGTATCCTGGATGTAGCAATCGAATTAAAGAAGAAAAACGCCGGCAGAATCTTCGTAGCAGCAACCTTTGGCCTGTTCACCAACGGTTTCGCCAAGCTGGATGAAGGGTACGAAAATGGCCTAATCTACCGTATTCTTACAACCAACCTTGTATACCAGACTCCCGAGCTTTTGACCAAGCCTTGGTATATCAATGTAGACATGAGTAAGTATATCGCTCTTATCATCGATACTCTCAATCATGATAACAGCATCAGTAATCTGTTAAATCCGGTTGAACGTATCCAGAATATCCTGAAGGAATATAATCAGGGTGGGAATTTGCTACCTGATTCCTCCAACGAATAAACCTTAAATGATTTAATAAAACCCATACCCGGCATGACTATCGGTCTTCATGAGTCATGCCGGGTATGGGGTTTTTATTCGGAAGCGGTATTATCTTCTGATACATTTCCACCGTCTGCCTGTGGCTGTTCAGTCGTTTCGCCATCCGTAGAATCCTGTGGAGCCTGCGTTACAGTTGGTGAATCCACGGGGCTTTCGCCTTGCGGATCATCCGCTGTATTTCCGTCCGTACTTCCATCGTCGGTATTATCCGTATCTTCCCCCGGAAGGGTCGTAACTTCCCCAGGAAGGGTCCCATCTTCCTGTGCTATGATTGGGGTTGGGGTTGGAGTTGGAATCGGGGTCACTGTATTTATTACCTCTTCCTCAAGCGATGCTCTCCAGTCATAGTATTTAAATTTTCTGTCCATCTTTGAAGTATGAATTTCATTCATGAAATTATGCCAGATTTTTCCCGGATAGGTCGAGCCCGTTAATGTACCGACCGATTTTGGAATATCATAGCCCACCCAAACACTGGTTGTATAATATGGAGTATATCCGACAAACCATCCGTCTTTCTTGTCATTCGTCGTACCTGTCTTTCCTGCACTGATCGTATACTTAAGACCCAGACCCTTGCCCGTTCCATTCTTGATAACACCGGTTAAAGCCTCGGTCATAATTCTGGCTGCATTGGTCTCATATACCTGTTTGGTTTCCATCGCATCCCCAACAATTTCATTACCCTCTGAATCCATGATTTTAATGATACAGGTTGGTTCTCTGTAATATCCGTCATTCTCTAGGGTTGAATAACCTGCTGCCATCTCGAGCGGGCTTACCCCTTGCGTTAATCCGCCGAGTGCTGCCGCAAGTGTATAATCATCTTTTGTAATCTTTGCAAAATTCATACGAAGCAAATAGGATAACCCTACATCCGGCGTAAGCTCCTTAAAAAGCTTCCAGGCAATCGTATTAATCGATTTTTCAAGAGCGGTCTGAACTTTAATCTTTCCTAAATATTTATCATTGGAGTTCTTAGGTCCGTCCTTCTCATACTTATCCTCAACGATACTTTCGGGTGTATAGCCTCTCTCAAAGTAGGGTGTGTATACAATCAACGGCTTAATCGAGCTGCCCGGCTGGCGGTAGCTCTGATAAGCCCTGTTCAGGGTTAAGCTGCCTAGATCCTGCTCTCTCCCGCCGACGATTGCCGCTACCCTTCCTGTATCGTTATCAATACAGACTGCGGCTCCCTGCAGCTTATATACACCGTTCTCATCAACCTCTTTAAATTCTGCAAGCTGGTCATCCAGTGCCTTCTGAAGCTGCTGTTGCTTATCAAAATCAATCGAAGTATAGATACGGTAGCCGTGAATATATAAGTCCTTCTGTATGCTGTTATATAGGTCATCATAATCGTCTTCATAGGCTTTTTTATCCTCATCACTGTCAAACCTGTATTTGATTTCAAAGCCCTGTTGTTTCATAAGTGCCCGTATAGCACAATAATAAGTATAGGTTTCCACATAATCCATCTTTGAGGTGGAATCCTGAGTCAATAGGATAGTTTCTTCTAGCGCCTTCTGATAATCCTCCTCATCAATCTTCTCGTTATCAAACATCTGCTTCAGTATTCGGTCTCGACGCTTTAGTGTATTGTCAAACTTGGTGAGTGGGTTATACATATTGGGGTTATTCGGTATTGCACATAGGAAGGCAATCTGTGAAAGACTCAGAGAATTAGCTCCCTTTCCAAAATACGCCTGCGCTGCCGCCTGTAATCCATAGTGACCGTTTGCAAAATATATACCATTTAAATAAAACTCCATAATCTGGCTCTTACTATATTTTCTCTCCATTTCCTGTGCCACAAAAATCTCTTTGATTTTTCTTGTATAGGTAACTTCCTGGGTTAGAAATACCGCTCTGGCTAATTGCTGTGTAATTGTACTGGCTCCTTGCGTAATATGTCCCTTGTGCTTAATCAGCTCCATTGCCGCTCTGACATTAGCCCAGTAGTCCACTCCTCCATGTTCTAAAAATTTTCTGTCTTCTGACACTATCATGGCATCGACTGCTGCCGTCGGTATATCTTCATAATTAAGATAATATACATCCTTTTCAGCCTTTATGGTGGATATCACATTACCCTCGGAATCATACACCACGCTGGTCTGTGAGGATTTAAAGGAATCTACGGTCGAATCCTCCACTGTCTTCTTTGCTTGTGTCTGCATCTGTAAGATTGTCTTGCCATAAGCAAGATAAAAATAAATAATTGTCCCCAATATTGCAAGCAAAGTAAAAAGTGTTACTAATTGAAGCGTCATCTTAATCCTGTGCCTTAATTTGCTCTTTGGTTTTTTATGCTTTATATTTTTTTTTGTATTATTTGGCATATTAGTGCCTCCATTCTAAGTCAACCCTGTGTAAGCTCTACAAGATGATAGGATAGCCCCAGCTCATCCATCAGCTGTTGCTCTCTCTTATGACAGGTAAAAAGAATTACCTGCTTTCTTAAAGAAAGCTGTTTTAGCGCTGCTTTTACTCTCATCTCATCATATAATACGAAACTATCATCGAGTAATAGCGGGACTTCATCCTTCCCCAGCAGTAAGTCTGCCACTGCCATCCTGAGTGCAAAATAAATCTGATCAATCGTACCGGCGCTCAAGCGTTCCAAAAGAACATAATCGCCGCTTCGGTCCACCTTAACCTCCAGCTTCTCATCTATCTTAAGATCCTTATATTTCTGATCCGTGATCTCACTGATTACTTGAATTACTGAGGTATTCAGTTGCTGCCCAAAGCTATCATGAATATCGGAGGAAAGCTCCTGTATGGAAGCCAGCGCCAGTTTCACCGCTTCAAGATGGATTGTATTCTCTTTCTGCTTCAGTTCTAAATCGCAATATTTCTCTTTGTTCCTCAGTAGCTTTTCTTCATTACCCTCAAGAGAAGTAATATCCCATCGGAGCTTTTCTATTCTCAGCTTCATGCTTTCCAGTTCGTTACTAATCCGTGCCTGATTACCTGCTGTCTCCAGTCGTCGTTCTTTGATTACCTCTTGAAGTCTCTGCATCGTTATATCTGTTAATTCTTCAGCCTGAATAAAATATTGCATGTACTTCATAATTGCATCATAGATTACATCACGACTATCATCAAGTTCAGCCCTTCGTATTTGATGCTCTTCCAGCTGCTCCTTGGAATGCTTCAGCGCATAAGAATTTCTGATTACCTCTACCTGCCGGGCAGAAAGCTCCTCCACGTGGGTAATCCCGTAAGTATTCAGAATATCTTGTATCTGTGCCTGAACAACAGCCTTGTTTTGTTTCGCCTCGTTGTAATCAGCCTCGAATTTCTTCTGCTTCTTAGCATGAAGCCGATTGAGTATAATATAGCCTATCATACCGATTGCAAAAAAAAGTGATAACAAAATCAATCCATATGGCTTAAATCCTGTAACCACTCCGACAATCAGTGCCACAGCACAACCGGGTAGAATACTTACTAGGATATGAATCCTTGCTCTCTTATTTAGACGATCCTTCCGGTATTGTAGTTCCAAATCATTTTTATCAAGTTCTGTAAGCCTGTTCCCCAGCTTCTGAAGTTCATCTATATGCTTTCTTAATGAGACTTCAGATTGCTGTTCCTGTTCCCAGACCGTTATTTTCGCTTTCAGTTCCTGCTCTTGCTGCCCGAGGGAATTCTCTTGTCTTATCAATTCCCGGTAACTGCGGTATTTCTCGGTAATAGCCGGAAGCTGTTCGATTATTTTTGTAGCCTCTTGATCTTCACTGCTTGATAGGGCAAGTTTTTGTTTGTCAAGGCTCTGTTCCTTTTGAATCAATTCGCGAAGCTGCAGGGTCAGTTGATCCATTTTTTCTTCCCTTACAATACCGTCTTCAATCTCTGACTGCAGTGTCTTTAAAACCGTTGTGTTCAGTAACGCTTCCAACTGCTTTCGTTGATCCGTCAGCAAGCTGACTGCCTTCGCAACATTAACCTCTTTGCTTTTTGCTATGGACAGGTTTGTAATATAATTGCGTACTTGTCCTGCAAGCTCTGTGTCGGTCGACGCTTTTAGCTGTTCGATACTGATGGTATTCTTATAAGTTGTTTCTGTCAGCCCCGTGACCAATTCGCTGATAAGTCCCTCCTTCAGCTTGACTTCCCTTCCGGTTGATAAATCCACTATGGCAAAGCTTTTATCATTAGCATGAAAGCTTCGCTGAAGGCGGTATTCCTTTTCTCCTATTTTGATATCCATACTACCGCTATATGCACCGGGATAATCCCACGGTAAATATCTCGTATAGATATCCTCCTTCGAAGCAGCTCCCCTTCCTCTCAGCCTCTCTATGCCAAACAGCATTCCCCTGATAAAGGAATGTATGGTCGATTTACCGGCCTCATTATCACCATATATCAGGTTGATGCCCGGTTTTAATTCTATCTCACGGTTTTGGAACCGGCCAAAGTAATTCAGCTTCAGTTTACGAAAAAGCATCCTTCACCAAACCTTTCTATTCTTAATATTAATTTTTCGAGCCAAGCAATGCTTCGATTCCATAGTAAAGTGCCTTTCTGGCTACCTCATCCTGCTTTGCATTCTCACGTATTCTCTGTATGAACATACCAATCATGTTATCGGCATTCTCCCGGTATAAGGCATCAAAATCATAGTCCGGAACTGACTGGTCCTCTGCTTCGAGTACATTCCCTATCTTAATTAGGGCTTCTCTATCAAAATGCATTGTCTCGTCCCTGACTCCCTGAATATTGAAGGTATAAATATTATTTGCACCTCCG